>JAEEGL010422981.1_pt1 | contig 25737 bp, 19 predicted proteins | sample 9134231 | NCBI WGS metagenome assembly JAEEGL01 (sample SAMN16246548, study PRJNA631951) | gut metagenome | biome: gut microbiome; feature: rumen; material: fiber-attached | host: Bos | place: Iran: Karaj | collected 2018-10 | reverse complement strand
GTCTTCGCAGAACGACTCGTCGGTGTAGTATTGTCCAGGCTTTCCGTCTTCTTCAAACAACAGCAAGGTGACCTTCTTGAAGGGGATGGGCTTGCCCGCGTCGCTGTATTTCTGGATGTCCTTCTGGGTGAGGCCTTCGAGCTCCATCATGCGGAGCATCAGGGCCAAATCGAGGTTTACGTTGAGCAGTTCCTGCTTCCATTCGATGCTGATCACCGCGGTGGTGTAGAGCTTGAAATTCTTGACTTCTACGGATTTCATGGTAGATAAAGGTTGGTTTTGCTGCAAAGATGGAAAAAATGGCGCAAACTTGGCACAATTTTCGGCATTTTTTTATACTTTTGACCCCTCTAAAAAACCATTGCGATATGCGTAAACAAATGCTGTTATTTGCCGTGGCGATGCTGTTTTCATTGGCCGCCGGCGCCCAAGGATTGGAAGATCTCGATGTCTCTAAGGAAAAAGATGGCCCTTATTCAAAAGTCTGGGGAAGTTACCTGATCGAGGGTTCCGTGAAGAACGGGCTGAAAGAGGGGAACTGGTATGAGATCTATCCCGACAAGCACCTGATCCGTAGGGCCATCCAGTTTGAGAAAGGCCTGAAGAACGGCCTGAGCCTGGAGATTGACGAGACCGGCAACTTGGTCAAGAAGGAGGAATATGCCAATGGCCTGTTGAACGGCAAAAGCTTTACCTGGGTCAAGGGCGGACGCCTCTCAAGCAAGAATACCTATAAGGACGACCTCCTCGACGGCGAGCAGGTGAAATGCTATGATCAGGGTGGCGGCAACCAGGAAGTCGCCGAATACAAGGCGGGGCTTCGCGATGGCCTGACCACCTGGTTCGACCAGAGCGGCAACAAGGTGATGTCCATCGAATACAAGCAAGGACAATTTGACGGCAAGCAAGAGACCTACTACAAAGGTGGCGGGCTCAAGTCGGTCAAGCAATACAAAGGGAACGTCCAAGACGGACCTGCCTTGGAATACTACGAGAGCGGCGCCCTGAAGTCCGAGTCGAACTATAAGAAAGGACAGCTTTCAGGCAAGGTGAAGACCTACGAGGACAAGCCGGTCATGAACGAGAAACAGGCAACCAAGGCAGGAGAGAAGGAGCTGAAAGACGCGAAGATTCCGTTGAAAGAGGCCGAGAAACTTTCCAAGGATGCCAAGCAGTTCCCCCTGGATGCGCAAAAACGCTTCGATGAAGCCAAGAAGGGGGACGAGAAGCAACAGCCGGAAGTAAAGCGTAAACATTAAGGAACCCTATCGGTGCGACGCTGCTGGTTTCTGTTGTGTTTGGTCCTGCTGTCATCGAGGGTGGCGGCCCAGGACACCGTCACCCTGAATCCCGTCAACGTCACCGCGGCGCCTTTGGCCACCGAGGCACTCAAGCCCTTGGTGATGCGAAAGGTGGACTCGCTGGTGCTGGAGTCCAAAAGCACTTCCAACCTCTCCGAGTTGCTCATCCAACACAGTCCCGTGTTCATCAAGACCTACGGTCCGGGCGGTGTGTCCACCGCTTCGTTCCGAGGAACGACGGCCAGCCACACGCTGGTGTTGTGGAACGGCTTCCAGCTGAACGCGCCCACGCTCGGGCAAGTCGATTTCAGTACGATCCCCGTGTTTCTGGCCGACGACATCGACCTGAAGTGGGGGAGTGGCACCTCCAACAACAGCGGCGGCCTGGGTGGGGCGGTCAACATCGATAGCAAGACAGGCTTCGGCAAGGGCTTGGTCCTCGACCTGAAACAGACCTACGGCAGCTTCAACACCATGGGAAGCTTTGTCACGGCGGGCTATTGCGGCAACAAGGTCGCCTTCCGCGTGAAAGTCTACCGCAACGCCTCCGACAACGACTTCGAATACCTCAACAACGCCTTGCTGCCGCCCCGTCGGATGAAACAGCAGAATGCCGATTTTGTGGACTACGGGGTGATGCCCGAACTCAGCGTGCTGTTGAAACGCGGCGTGGTCTCTGCCTCGTCGTGGAACCAATGGAACCACCGCAACCTGCCGCCCATCATGCCCAACGTGGGCAATACCCTGACCCAGGAATGGACCCGCGACAACTTTTCGCGCAACACGCTGTCGTACAAGCTGTTTTGGGAGAATGGCAGCCTCCAGCTGAAGTCGGCCGCCTTTTGGGAGTGGCAGCGTTACTATCTGGAGACCCACAATCCGGACACCGAGGACCTGATCACCTTCATCAACTCCGAAAACAAGGCGCTGATCCTGCATCAGATCGCCGAAGTGGACCAACAGCTGTTTGTTTCCTGGCGGCTGAAGGGCAAGCTGCAATGGGACCGGGAGCGGGTCCGCTCGAACAACTACCAGGAGGAGCAGCGACGCGACATCCTCTCCGCATATGCCGCCTTGGAGGGCCAACCCATGGAACGGGCCGATGTCCGTGTCACGGCACGATACGATGTCGTAGACGGCCATTCGATGGGGGTGTTTCCCACCGCCACGGCTTCCTATCTGTTCCCCTTGGGTGTCAAGCTCACCCTCGGTTACAGCCATAACTACCGCAATCCTTCGCTGAACGACCTGTATTGGTATCCTGGCGGCAACCCCGACCTATTGGCCGAGAACGGACGCACCCTGGACCTCGCCGCCAGCTATTCCTTGAAGCGGGAAGGGCTGCAGCTGGATGTCCGTTCGGGTGCCTACCTCTCAAAAGTGCACAACTGGATCCAGTGGGTGCCCACCATGTACCGCTATTGGGTGCCCGAGAACGTGTCTCTGGTGTTTGCCAGGGGGCTGGAGAACCACTTCGACCTCCGCTACCAACAGGGTGACTGGAAGGCGAGCCTCTCGGGCAACTATGTCTTCACCTTCACCACCGACGAGAGCGAGAATGCCCAACACTACGGGATGCTCGGCAAGCAGCTGATCTACATCCCACGTCACCACGGCAACCTCTTTGCCAACTTGCGTTGGAAGGCCTGGGACCTCGGCTACACGATGGAGGTGACGGGCCTGCGCTGCACTTCGTATGCCGACTTCTTCGCCTTCGACCTGCCGGCCTATATGTTGCATCATCTTTCGCTGGGCAGGCAGTGGAAGCATTTCCGCGTCGAGCTTCGGTGCAACAACCTTACCGACAAGGACTATCAGAATGTCATCTGGCGTGCCATGCCGGGACGCAGCTTCGAAATGATGGTGAATTACCGGTATTAGTATCATTTCTTTTCTTATCTTTGCAGTTTCTAATCAACCTATTGCGATATGAACAAACAATTGCTGGATAACAAGCTTTCCTGCCTGGTGGCCGACCTTAACCTGGCCGACTGGGGAAGGAAGGAAATCGAAGTTTCTGAACACGAGATGCCGGGCCTGATGGCCTTGCGCAAGAAATATGGCGACACCAAGCCGCTCAAGGGCGCCAAGATCATGGGCTCCCTGCACATGACCATCCAGACGGCCTGCCTCATCGAGACGCTGGTCGAGTTGGGTGCCACGGTGCGTTGGTGCAGCTGCAACATCTATTCCACCCAGGACCACGCCGCGGCGGCCATCGCCAAGACCGGAACGGCCGTGTTCGCGTGGAAGGGCGAGAGCCTCGAGGACTACTGGTGGTGCACCAAGCGGGCCATCACCTTCCCCGACGGCACGGGCCCGGACCTCATCGTCGACGACGGTGGCGACGCCACGTTGCTGATCCACAAGGGCTATGCCTGTGAAAACGATCCCACCCTGCTCGACGCCCCCACGGGGAGCGAGGAGGAGCATGCCCTGATGAGCGTCATCAAGGCCACCTACCAGGAGGATCCCACCTTCTGGCATACCGTGGTGAAAGGCTGGAAGGGCGTCTCCGAGGAGACCACCACGGGTGTCCACCGCCTCTATCAGATGCAGGAGCGCGGCGAGTTGCTGGTGCCGGCCATCAACGTCAACGACTCGGTCACCAAGTCGAAGTTCGACAACCTCTACGGCTGCCGTGAGTCGCTCGCCGATGGCATCAAGCGCGCCACCGACGTGATGATCGCCGGCAAGGTGGTCGTGGTGTGCGGCTACGGCGAGGTGGGCAAAGGCTGCTCACACTCCATGAAGAGCTACGGCGCCCGCGTGCTGGTCACCGAGATCGACCCCATCTGCGCCCTGCAAGCCGCCATGGAAGGCTTTGAGGTCACCACGATGGAAGAGGCCGTCAAGGAAGGCAACATCTTCGTCACCACCACGGGCAACTGCGACGTCATCACCCTCGAACACATCCTCCAGATGAAAGACCAGGCCATCGTGTGCAACATCGGCCACTTCGACAACGAGATCCAGGTGAGCCGCCTGGAGACTGCCAAGGAGCTGAAGGAGAAGATCAACATCAAGCCGCAAGTCGACAAATACGTCTTCGAGGACGGCCACTGCATCTTCCTGCTGGCTTCCGGACGTCTGGTCAACCTGGGTTGTGCCACGGGCCATGCCAGTTTCGTGATGAGCAACTCGTTCACCAACCAGACCCTTGCCCAGATGGACCTCTGGGAGAAACGCGGCCAGTACAAGGTGGGTGTGTATTGCCTGCCCAAGTACCTCGACGAAGAGGTGGCGCGTCTGCATCTCGAGAAGATCGGCGTGAAGCTGACCAAGCTCACCCAGAAGCAAGCCGACTACATCGGCGTGCCGGTCGAGGGACCGTACAAATCGGACATCTACCGCTATTGATCGCTGACCGACCACGTGCGCCATGGGTGAGGAGACCTCCAAGAGGAAAAGACGGCTGTGGGTGGGCCTGCTGTTGTTTGCGGTAGGCCTCGCCTTGCTGCTGGTGTATCCGCTCTTCAAGAAAACGGCGGAGCCGGAGGAATATCATCCCATTGAGGCGTTCGAAGAGGCCTACGAAGCCATCCAACCCCAAGAGGAACAGCCGGCCGAAACCTACGACCTCGAAAAGACCATCCGTGTCATCAACGGGTTGGAGACGGCACAGACCCAGCTGGGAAGCTTCGACGACTTTTTGGCCTACATGGCCCGTCAGGACTATTCGGGCGTGCCCGACGACGTCTTGGCGTCCAAGGCGAAGCTGATGCCTGTCTTGCAGCAGTTGTATCTGCTTCAAAAGCAACACGACGAGCTGAATCTTTGGACCTCGTTGGTGCAGAAGCTGGGTAGCGATGTGGCCGGCCGCATCGATGCCGGCGACGTGGGACTGCTGGTCCTGGACGAGGGCATCGGAGGGTTGTGGATCTTCAAGAAGACCGCCGGCCTGATCTTCGAGCAATACCAGAAAGAACAAAAGCTGAAAGGGGAACTCAGGGAGCAGATCCAGGAAGTGCAGCAGCAGTACCTCGGCTATCTGGAAACCTTTACCCCCGTCTATATCAAATACATGACGGAATGGGACCGCCTGTGCATCGACAAGGACAAGGCCTATATCGACCTCTACAACAACCGGCCCGACCTGGTGCTTCAGGATTGCGAGAAGGTGCTTGCCCACGACCCCGACAACCGGGAGGCCTTGCTGTTGAAGTCCATGGGCCTGATCCAATCCAGCCGCTGGGACCGTGAGGGAGGCATGATCCTGTTGTCGCAGGAGCTTGACAGCGTCCGCCTGGGGAAGCGCGATGCCTTGTTGGCCGAGGCACAGACGGTGATCGACGGATATATCGACCGCTATCCCGACCAATCGGCGCCGGCCTTGCTCCTTGAGGGGCTCATCCAGGAATACCTGGGCGACCATGCCAAGGCCCTGACGTATTACGACCAGTCGTCGGTGGAGTATCCACGGCAGGCGGAACGGCTGACCGACTTGCTGGACAGCTACCGGACCCGGACCTATCTCAACCACAGCCAGGAAGGCAACTACCTGCTGGATCTGTATCGCTCTGCCATGTCGGGCTCGGGTTTCTTCAGCCCGAATTTCATGAAGGCGATCTACTACGACCAGCTGGGCGACCAGGCGGGTTGTGCCAAGGAACTCTACAACCATTTCTTCCGTCGCAGCAACCAAGGCACCTACGACTGCCTGCTGCTCGACATGCGTTTCTGCGAGGAATACCTTCCCAACAGCTTCAACCAGTTGCTTCCCGAGAAGAACTACATCAACCTGAGCTTCGAGAAAAGGAGCAAGATGCTGGGGCTGGGTTCCGACGACACGAGCATCGATGTGACGGTCGACAATCAGGCGGACATCGACTTGGTCAACCTGCGGGTCTTCCTCTGTGTCCACTATACGGACATGTATGCCGAGGACTACGATGTCATCAAGCTGCCCACGATCAACCGCATTCCCGTTCGGAGCAACGTCAAGGTGGAGCGTGTTGAGCTTGGCTATCAAGGAAAGCACTTCGGCGACATCGCCAAGGTACGCGCCATCGCCATGACCAACAACAAGATCTGTTGGGTCGACAACGTCTATAACGTCACCGACAACGTCGATTACAACGAGGCGCATGCCGTCAACTACCAGGCCCTCTCTGCCGCCTTGGACAGCAACGCCATCCGTTCCCGCGACGCCTATCTCGCATCCATCAAGATGAGCGACGAGCGTTTCAGGAATGCCATCCTGGACCAGACGCGTGTGTCGTTGGTGGAGAAGAAGAACATGCTGAAGAAAGACCAGCGCTTTGTCGATGTCGAGCTGCCGCGGGAGTTGGTCCTGCTGAACCCGACCTTCACCTGGAACCGCGAGCTGATGCCTGTGGAGAACTATCTCAAAGGCAGTTATATCCATCTCTCGTTTGAGACGGCCTTGGCGCCGGAGAATGTGTTGTACATGACCAGCGACTACCTGAACTATGCCATCGTCATCGGTTTGCAAGGCGATCGGCTCAAGGTGGCCAAGGTGCAAAACTTATCTGAAGGACAATGAGAATCGCAGTGAACACACGGCTGTTGCTGAAAGGCAAGCTGGAAGGCATCGGATGGGTGGCCTACGAGACGCTGCGGCGCATGGTGAAGGACCATCCCGAAGTGGAGTTCCATTTCCTTTTCGACCGTCAGCCCGACCCCATGTTCCTCTTTGCGGACAATGTGAAGCCGGTGGTGCTGTTTCCTCAGGCGCGGCATCCCTTCCTGTTCATTTGGTTCTTCGAGTTGTCTGTCACGAGGTACCTGAGAAAGAGCAAGGCGGACCTGTTCTATTCTCCCGACGGCTACCTGAGCTTGCGCTCCAAGGTGCCGCAGGTGGTGGAGTTCCACGACCTCAACTTCGAACACTTCCCGAACGACATGCCGGGCATCCACCGCTGGCACTACAAACGGTTTTTCCCCCGCTTTGCCCACAAGGCGAAACGCATCGTCACCGTGTCGGAATTCTCCAAACAAGACATTGTGGATTGCTACGGGGTGGATCCTTCCAAGATCGATGTGGCCTACAACGGGGTCAACGAGGTGTACGCTCCGATCGACCCGGAACGGCAGGCTGCCATCCGCGCCCGATATACCCAAGGGAAGCCTTATTTCATGTTTGTGGGCTCGTTGCATCCACGGAAGAACCTTGCCCGACTCTTTACGGCCTTCGACCTGTTCAAGAAACAGACGGCTTCGGACGTGAAGCTGGTGATCGTGGGGGAGAAGCGTTGGTGGACCGAGCCCATTCAAAAGGCCTACGACGCCATGGACTGCAAAGACGCGGTGGTCTTCACCGGCCGGCTGAGTGCGGAAGACCTGCACCTGGTGACGGCTTCGGCGCTGGCTTCGGTGTATGTGTCGTACTTCGAGGGCTTTGGCATCCCGATCTTGGAGGCGTTCCGTTGCGACACACCGGTGATCACCTCCGACGTCACCTCGATGCCCGAGGTGGCGGGCGACGCCGCCCTGCTGGTGGATCCCTTCAATGAACAAGCCATCGCCCAGGCCATGGCTGAGATGCTCAAGCCCGAGGTGAGGGAGGTGCTGGTGGCGAAAGGCCGTGAGCGCGCCAAGGACTTCTCTTGGGACCAGGCTTCGGCGAGGATTTGGAATAGTATCGTGAAATCAATAGAATAAAAATATGGAACAAATTATCATGTATCCAGGAGACAACTCCAAAGACGCTATGGATTGGAAGGCAATCCAAGGGCAACATGTCACTGCCGTCGTACGCAACATCCTCGTGATCGGTTCGGGCGGCCGTGAACATGCCTTGGCATGGAAGCTGGCCCAAGGCGAAGGCGCCAAGGTCTTTGTCGCTCCCGGCAACGCGGGCACGGCTGGCGTAGGCAGCAATGTCAACCTCAAGGTGAACGACTTTGAAGGCATCAAGGCGTTTTGCCTCCAGCACGAGATCGGGTTGGTGGTGGTCGGTCCCGAGCAGCCTTTGGTGGACGGCATCGTCGATTTCTTCCGTCAAGACGAACAGCTGCAACGGATCCGTATCATCGGTCCCGACCGGAAAGGGGCCCGTTTGGAGGGCAGCAAGGCCTTTGCCAAGGACTTCATGGAGCGCAACGGCATCCCTACGGCCCGTTGCCTGAAGGTGAACCAAGACAACCTCGGCGATGGCATCGCCTTCTTGGCGACGCTTCACGCTCCTTACGTGTTGAAAGCCGACGGCTTGGCGGCAGGCAAGGGCGTGCTCATCCTGGATACCCTGGAGGAAGCCATTGCGGAACTCAATGAGATGTTGGGCGGCAAATTCGGCAGCGCCTCCGCCACGGTGGTCATCGAGGAGTTCCTCAAAGGCATCGAAGTGTCGGTTTTTGTGTTGACCGATGGTGAACACTATGTGTTGCTTCCCGAAGCCAAGGACTACAAGCGTATCGGCGATGGCGACCAAGGCCTCAACACCGGAGGCATGGGTGCCGTCTCGCCCGTCCCGTTTTGTACGCCCACGTTCCTGAAAAAGGTGGAGGAGCGCATCGTCATGCCCACCCTCACAGGACTTCGCAACGACGGCGTGGACTACAAGGGCTTCATCTTCCTGGGGTTGATGAACTGTGGCGGCGATCCCTACGTCATTGAATACAACGTCCGCATGGGCGATCCGGAGACCGAGGCGGTGATGACCCGTATCGAGGGCGACTTCGCCGAATTGCTCTACGCTTGCGCCGACGGTTGTCTCGACAAGGTGCACTATGCCAAGAGCGACAAGACGGCAGTGACCGTGATGCTGGTCTCGGGGGGCTATCCCGAAGCCTACGAGAAGGGGAAGGTGATGACTGGCCTCGACCAGCTGTACGGCTGTGTGGCCTTCCATGCCGGTACCGCGTTGAATGCGGAGGGACAGGTGGTGACCGCGGGTGGCCGTGTCATTGCGGTGACGGCGCTGGGCGACTCCATCGAGGAGGCAAGGGCCGTGGCGTACCAACAGGTGACACAGATCCATTTCGAGGGCGAGCACCATCGGAAGGATATCGGTTTGGACCTTATCTAACAGCAACAACGGACAACGATCGTGATACGCTTTTTCAGAAATAGTTACATCATCCAATACGTGGCCATCGGGCTGCTGTGCATCCTGTTGTGGGTGCCCTCGTTCATCACGGGCCATGTGGAGGTGTCGTGGCGCAGTCCGGTGACACCCCTGTACAACCTGGTGGCCGACCTCTTGGATTTCTCTCCCTACGTCCTCCTGCTGGTGGCCTTCCTGTTGAATGCCTTCGAAGCCATGTTCTTCAACTCCATCCTTGCTTCCCATCAGATCATCAACCGGGTGAACACCTTGGGGGCGGTGGTTTTCCTGTTGCTGATGAACCTGCTGCCGGCGCAGACCACCTTCTATCCCTTTGGACTGGCCCTGGTGTTTGTGCTGATGTTCCTGCATACGCTGTTTGCCATCAACCAGACCCAGAAGCCGGAGCTGTATCTGTTCAACGCCGGTCTGTACCTCTCGCTGGCCACGATGTGCTGGTTCCCGACCCTGTTGCTGGCGGTTTGGGGCATCATTGCGCTGGGGCTCATCCATAAAGGTTCCCTGCGGCTGCATATGATTCCGTTTTTGGGGCTGTTGATGCCGTATTTCATCTATTTCGTGGTGCATTTCCTGATGGGTGACCTGATTCCCTTGTGGCAGGCGTATGGAAACTATTTCGGCAATCTGCACCTGACCATCGCAGGCTTTACCTGGATGAAGGCTGGCTTGCTGGCCTTCCTGCTGCTGGTGTCGGCGATGCCGTTGCTGATGCCGCGCAACTACAGCTTCGAGAAGACGGTCTCGGTCCGTACCCGTGTCAGCATGACGGTAGTGCTGTTGCTTTTCGGCGTGTTCATGCTCTTTCTTCCGGGCAGCCCTGTCCAGTCGGGCGTGCTATTTCTTGCCTTGGCCGTGCTGTTCTCCTACGAGTTGGCTTATATCGTAGGCATCCGCTGGTCCAATGTGACCTTTGTGCTCTTTATGCTGGGCGTGTTGGCCTTTCATTATGTTCCGTTGTTTGTTGGCCGATGAATCTGTTGACACATTATTCGGATCGGGTGGAAGCGGGATGCGACGAGGCAGGCCGAGGGTGTCTGGCGGGTCCGGTGGTGGCGGGTGCCGTGATCCTGAAGCCGGGAGCCGACTATCCCGAGTTGGATGACTCCAAGAAGTTGACGGAAAAGAAGCGGTATGCGTTGCGTGAACTGATCATGGAGGAAGCCTTGGCCTACGGCATCGGCATCGTCACGGCCGAGGAGATCGACGAGATCAACATCCTGAATGCCTCTTTCCTGGCCATGCACCGTGCCCTCGACCAGCTGAAGGTGCGGCCCGAGCTGCTGTTGATCGACGGCAACCGTTTCAAGAAATATCACGACTTGGACCATGTATGCGTGGTGGGCGGCGATGCCAAGTACCAGGCCATTGCGGCGGCTTCCATCCTGGCCAAGACGACCCGTGACCGGCTGATGGAGACCTACGATGCGCGTTTTCCAATGTACCACTGGAAACGCAACAAGGGCTATCCCACGCCCGAACACAAGCAGGCCATCGCCGCATATGGACTCACCGAACTGCATCGCAAAAGCTTCAACAGCGCCATACAATTGAAGCTGGAATGGTGAAGCGACTTCGGTCGGGCCATTTTGTTGAAAACAATTCCCCCTGAAACCATTGCATTGATGCGGTTTTTTTGGTATCTTTGCTTTTTCAAGCAAAGCATGCCGATGAAACACCCCGTCTTCTTGTGGATTCTCTTTCTCTTTTGCAGCTGTGTCCTTTCGTGCAGCCGGCAGGAGCAGACGGTGTTCGACGCCGTGCCTCAAGAGACGGCTTTGCTGTTGGAGAGCGAGGATGTGACGGGGTTCCTCCAATGTCTCGAAGGGAAGACCTACCTGGAACCATTCCTTCAGTCCGATCCCGATGTGGCCTGGATGAAAGACCTGGTCGTGCGCCTGGACAGCGCCTTGGCCAAGGATCAGAGCCTGCGTGCCAAGGTGTTGGCATCGTCGATGGCGTTGGCTTCGGTGCCGGTGGAAGGGGAAGGTCACGCCTTGCTGGTAGCGCAGCTCAAGGACAAGACGTCGGATGCGGAGCTGAAGCGTTTCTTCCGCACCAACGGATGGGGGGCTGACTTCCGGCAAAACGGCCGTACCAAATACTATTATTTGCGTGACCTGGACTCACTCTTCGTTTTTTTGGAAGGGCCCTTCCTGGGCATGAGCCGGAACACGGATGTCATCGAACGGGTTTTTGCCCAATTGGAGGGTGGGGCAGCTTTGGATTCCGACGAGGGCTTCCACCGCTTGCAGCAGACCCTGGGCCATCATGTGAAGGCGCACTGCTACTATCGCGACCCTCGGGGATGGGCGGCCTTGGACGTGCTTCCTGGCAACGAGGGCCTCGTGGTGAATGGATACCTGCTTCCGGCCGACTCCCTGTCGAGCCTGAAACCCCTGAAATACCAGCTTCCCGTAAAGAACTCCATCGTCAACATCCTGCCGTTCGATACCCGGTTCATGCTGCATTACGGCATGTCGGACTACGCCTCCTATTGGCAGTCGTTCCGCGACGAGGCGGCGGTGAAGGCCTTGGACAAACGTTATGGCGTGGATGTGGAGGCCCAGCTGCTAAACCACCTGTCGGAGGTCTCGCTCGACGTCCTTGGGACGGACCGTCGCGAGGTGTTCGTGGGACGCATGAGCGACCCGGCTGCGGTGATCAAGTTCATGGACAAGCTCGCCGCCAAGGTCGGGGTGAAGGAGTCGCAGCAGTGTCAGGGCTATGTGCTGAACGACCTCGGTGAACGCGATTTCGTGCCGGTGGTGTTCGGGCCCGATTTCAAGTCGATCAAGCGTTTTTGCTATGCCATTGTGGACCAGTACCTGGTCATCGCCCCGGGCTTCGGACCCTTGCAGGAGTTGATTGCCTGTTACCGTTCGGGACGCACCCTTGACATGAACGAGAACTTCCGTGCCTTCCAGCAGCAGATGCTGGAGTCGTGCAATATCACCGTGTTTGCCACCGGAAAGGGGAACCAGCCTCGCGTGGCTGCCCTGACAGGCGGGGCGGTGGAGCGTTTCCTGCAAGGACACCGCGACCTGCTGGACGGTTTCCAGGCCGTCTCGATCCAGCTGGCTTCGTCGAAAGACCTGGTCTATACCAACGTCTGCCTGACCCGTCAGGAGCGCACCAACGACGAGAGCAACATCCGATGGAAGGTGAACCTCGACGCACCCTTGAGCGGGAAGCCCTATCTTGTCCCTGGTGCGGAGGCTGACCGGAACTGGGTGGTTGCCTTCGACCGTCAGAACCGGATGTACCTGATCGACAGCGAGGGCAAGCTGCTTTGGAAGAGAGACTTCGACGAGCCGCCCTTGGGCGACGTGTTCCCAGTGGAGGGAGCGTGTCCGGGACTGCTTTTCAACACGGCGCATTCCTTGCAATGTGTCGATGCCTCAGGCGACGACCTGCCAGGCTATCCCGTGCGGCTGCCCTTCGAGGCTTCGAATGGCCTGGCCGTTTTCGACTACGACCATAACCACGACTATCGGATCCTGCTTTGCGGGACCGACAAGCTCGTCTACAACTATACCCTCGGTGGCGAGGAGGTGGAGGGCTGGAACCACCACCGCTCGGAAGACTGGGTCGCCGTGCCAGTCCAACATGTTGTGGCGGGCGACAAAGACTACCTCATCGTTTCCGATGTGAGCGGTGGGGTCCGTCTGCTCGACCGTCAGGGACGGATCCGCATTCCCTTGCCGGCCGACATGCAAAAAGCGGCCGAGGCCGACCTCTATGCCAACGCCACCAACCGCAGCAAGGGGCTGTTCCTGACCTCCGACAAGGAAGGCAAGCTGTTGTATGTGACGGCCGACGGGGCCTTGAACCGGACCGATTTCGGGACCTACTCCGACCGGCATTATTTCCTGTATGAGGATTTCGACGGCGACCAGGATCCCGACTTCATCTACCTCGACGGCCAGGACCTGCAGGTGTTCGACCGTTTCAAGAAATCGCTGTTTGCCTACCACTTCGACGTGGACATCCATACCAAACCGGTGTTTTTCAACATCACCCGCAGCAAGCGCCTGCTGGGCATCGTCTCAGGGAAGACGCGTGAGATCTATCTGATCGACCGAAAGGGTCGGATGATCGTCAATTCGGGGCTGGTGGGGGAGACCCCGTTTGCGGTGGGCAGCCTTCACAACGACCAGGAGATCAACCTCATCACAGGAGTCGGAAACGCTTTGTTCAACTATGCCATCCAATGATATGAGGAAAGCGATGAAAGCCGGGTGGGTGGTTTTGCTGTTGTTGGTCGCCAAGGGCTTGTCGGCGCAGTTCGTGTACGACAAGGAGATGAAGGCTCCCGACTTCGAAGGGGTGACCGTCGACGGAAGGCCTTACCGCCTTTACGATTCGCAGGCCGAGCGGGTCATCGTCTGTTTTTGGGCGGTGGATTGCGACTATTGCCACGATTTTTTGAAGGCCTTGCGCCGGAACGTGGACCTGAAGCACGACTATGAGTTGGTGAGCTTTGCCTTGGCCGACAGTCCGCGACAGGTGTGCAGGAAAACCCGGAGGTGGCGGCTCACGGGCTGGCATTTCTTCGACGAGGCGGGATGGGACAGCCAGCCTTTCCTGGATTATGACGTCACCTCTACGCCGACCGTCGTCTTGATCGACAAGGACAAGAGTATCGTGGGCATTGCCTACGACTGGGACGAGTTCGAGGAACTGATAAGCAAAACAAATAAAAACAACGATAATCTATGAGATCGAAGAACCTTTTCATTGTCATGACCGCACTCTCGTTGCTGCTGTCGTTCGGGTCGCTGAAGGCCCAGGAGGAGACCCGGTGGGTGGACTCGGTGTATAACAGCCTTACCTTGGAACAACGGGTGGGGCAGTTGATCTGCATGCGTGCCAACAACCCCGACAAGCCCTTCAACGAGGAAGTGGGCAAATACATCAAGAAATACAACATCGGCTCGGTATGCTTCTTCAAGGCCGATGCCATGGCCCAGGTGCAGAAGACCAACGAATGGCAGGCCCTGGCCCAGACGCCGCTTATGGTGTGCATCGACGCGGAGTGGGGCTTGGCGATGCGGGTGAAGAACAGCGTCGCCTATCCTTTTCAGATGACCCTCGGCGCGGTGTCGGACGACGAGCTGCTCTATGAGATGGGCCAGCAGGTGGGCGAGCAGTGCCGGCGCATGGGCATCCATGTCAACTTTGCCCCGGTGGCCGACGTCAACTCAAATGCGAAGAACCCCATCATCGGGGTGCGCAGCTTCGGCGAGGACCCGAAGCTGGTGGGAGAGAAGGCCGCCGCCTACGCCTTGGGCATGCAGAGCCAGGGGATGGTCACCACCATGAAACACTTTCCCGGGCATGGCAATACCGATACTGACTCGCACCTGACGCTCCCGACCGTGAAGCGGAGCTACGAGGAAGTCAAGGACATCGAGCTGGCACCCTTCCGTTACCTCATCGAGCGGGGCGTCAACGGAGCGATGGTGGGACACCTGTACTTCCCGGCCATCGAGCCCGTGGAGAACACCTCCTCGTCGCTCTCGAGAGGCGTGGTCACCGACTTGCTGAAAGAGGAGATGGGCTTTGAGGGATTGATCTTCACCGACGGGCTCGACATGAAAGGGGTCTCGCAGGAGGTGTCTGCCGACAGCGTGCCTTACATTGCCTTCCTGGCCGGTAACGACGTGCTGATCCTGCCTCACAACGTGCCGGCGGCCATCAGGCAGATCAAGGAAGGCGCCGAACGCGACCCTGAGATCGCTGCCCGGGTGGAGGAGAGCTGCAAAAAGATCTTAAAGTACAAATACCGTGCTGGTTTGAACCATTATGCCCCGGTGGCCACGGAGGCGCTGGCCGCCGACCTCAAGCGTCAGGACTACCTAGACCTTCGGCGCCAGCTGTTTGGGGAGGCGGTGACCCTGCTGCGCAACGACGGTGGGGTGATTCCGCTGAAAGCGACCAAACACATCGCCCTGGTGACCATCGGTCCCGAATCGGCCTCGCAACGCATGGGCAACGCCCTGGATGCCGCAGGGATCAAGGCGAAGCGCTATTGTGTGACGAAAGAGCATGCCGCCGATGCCAAGGCCTGGCTCAAGGAGCTCGAGGCTTTCGACCTGGTGGTGGTCAACATCCTCCAGTCGAGCATCAACGCTTCCAAGAACTTCGGGGTGAACGACGAGACGGTGGCCTTCTTCAACAAACTGGTTGCCCAGAACGATGTCGTGCTGAACCTGTTTACCTGTCCGTATGCCTTGGATGCCTTGCGTATCAACAACAACGTGAAGGGCTTGCTGGTGGGTTATCAGGATGAAAACGACGTGGTCGATGCGGTGGGTGCGGTGCTGACAGGCCGGCAGCCGGCTTGGGGCACCTTGCCGGTCTCCACGGCCAAGTTCGCCTGCGGCGACGGCATCCATCCCTCGGATATGCCGATGCCGGCCTCCGCTCCCGTGCTGCGCGAGGGCTCGCTGTCGATCGACCAGTTCTCTCTTCCCAAGGGGACCCTGCCTGCCCAGTATGAGCGTCGGATGGACTCGGTAGCCAAGCTGGGCATCCAGGAGGGAGCCTATCCCGGCTGTCAGGTCATCGCCTTGAAAGACGGCAAGGTGGTCTATGACAAGTGTTTCGGCACCTTCACCTACGGAGGCGCCACCAAGGTGGTTCCCGAGGACGTTTACGACATCGCCTCGCTGACCAAGATCTTCGCCTCCACGTTGGCCATCATGAAGCTCTATGAGGACGGCTTGCTCGACCTCAACAAGACCATGGGCGACTACTTCCCCTACCTGAATGCTTCCAACAAGGGCGCCATCAAGATCATCGACGTGTTGACCCACCAGTCGGGCATGAAGGCGTGGATTCCTTTCCATCAGAAGCTGTTCGACGAGGAAGGGCCGCTGCCGGAGTATTTCCTTGACCACATCGACGAGAACCATACCGTACGGGTGGCGGAGAATCTCTACTTGGTCAACGACTACAAGGAGCAGATCATCGACTCGATCATGAAGAGCCCCTTGAAGGAGAAGAAATATGTGTATTGCGACATGGGCTTCTATTTCGTTCCTGAGCTGGTCAAACAGCTGACGAACAAGTCGTTGGAGGAATACCTCCAGGAGAAGTTCTACGGTCCCATGCATTTGGTCAACATCGGCTATTGCCCGTTGCATTGGCGGACGCGTGAGACCATCGTGCCCACCGAGGAGGACCTGACCTTCCGCAAGCAGCTGCTCTGGGGCGATGTGCACGACCAGGTGGCCTCGCTGATGGGGGGTGTCTCCGGACATGCCGGCCTGTTCGCCAACGCGCACGACCTGGCGGTTTTGGTCCAATTCTTCCTGGACGAGGGCAAGTTCGAAGGGAAGCAGCTGCTGAAGGCGGAGACCCTCCGTTACTTCACCACGGCTCCTTTCACGGCCAACAAGAACCGCCGCGGCTTGGGATTCGACAAGCTGCCCATCGACAAGAAGGGCTCTTCCACCGCCTCCAAGTCAGCTTCGATGAAGAGCTATGGCCACACGGGCTTCACCGGCACCTTCTTCTGGGCTGATCCGGTGAACAAGCTCGCCATCGTGTTCCTCTCGAACCGGGTGTGTCCGTCGGCCGAGCCGAACAACCTGGCCAAGCAGAACATCCGCACGCTGCTGCACGACATCCTCTATGAGGCCTATCCCATCAATGATTGATTTGAATTAATTGTCTTCGGGATTTTTGGGGAATCGTTTCCAGATTTCGTATTCCTTGCCCAAGCGGTCGACATAGCGGCTCCAGAGCTGGTCGACGGGCGTGTCGAGCAGGGTCTTGGCGTCGGTCTTGCACACGCCCCAGGCGTTGCGTTCCAGCTCCTGGACCAATTGGCCCGCGCTCCAGCCAGCGTAGCCGATGAAGAACCGTACATTGTCGGGGGTGGCGATGCCCGTGGCGATGAGGGCGTTGAGAGCCTCCGTGTCGCCGCCCCAGTAGAGCCCGTCCATGAATTCGAACGCATCGGGGAGGAGGTTGCCTAAGGTGTGCATGAAGAAGATCTGGTTGTCGGCCACGGGGCCGCCCAGATACACCGGGGCCTCGAAGTCCTGGAAGGTGTCGACGACTTCGTTGAGCCGGACGTTCAGCGCCTTGTTCATGATGATGCCGAAAGAGCCTTCGCTGTCGTTGTGTTCGATCAAGAGCACGGCGGATCGCCCAAAGTGGAGGTCGTTCATCGTGGGCTCCGACAACAGCAGGTTGCCCGCCTTGGGGTGACGGGTGTTGCTGTGGATCTGGAAGAGACGCTTGAGTTCCATGGGCTTCGCTTTGAAAACACAAAATTATCAACTATTCGACAAAACAACAAGCAACATTTATTATTTTTGTGGAAAAATTTCGAGGCAGTGAAAAAGGTGGACAACCAACAGCGATTCGACGCCCTTCGTGAGACCTACCAGACCTTCACCTTTGTGAGCCAGCAGGTCAAGGTGGAATCGGGGACGCTCTCCATCGTCTATCATTTCAACTTGGACGGACGTTATGACTTTTATCCGACCCTGCAGGTGCCGCCCCGGCCTTTCTACCACTGGGAGCAGGTGCCGCAGCCGATGTTGGAGAGCCTGGCCTTCCATGTAGGCATGGTGGAGCTGGTCAGCTATTGGAAGCTGGCCTGTCCCAAGACGGTGGTAGTCAAGCCTTTCGCCTTGAAACAGTGCCAATGCAAATGGTGGAGAGACCTGTATTACAACGGCTTGGGCGAGTTCCGCTACCTGAATGGAATCGATAGTCCTGTGCATGACTTCCTCCGCATCGAGTCGGGGACGGACCGGACGTTTGCGCCCGTGACGCTGCCGTTGGAGGAGAGGACGTTGATCCCTGTGGGCGGTGGCAAGGACTCGGTGGTGACGCTGGAACTGCTCCGTAGGGAGCTTCCTGCGATCCCCCTGATCCTGAACCCTCGCGGCGCCACCGTGGGCTGCATCGAGGCGGCAGGGTACGACCTCTCGGAGGTGGCTGTGGTGAACCGCACCTTGGACCCGACGATGCTGCGCCTGAACCAGGAGGGTTTCCTTAACGGACACACGCCTTTCTCGGCCTTGCTTGCCTTCGTCACCTTGCTTGTGGGCTTCGGAAGCGGGTCGCGCTACATCGCCCTCTCCAACGAGTCGAGTGCCAACGAGTCGACGGTGCCCGGTACCGACATCAACCACCAATACAGCAAATCCATCGCCTTTGAGCGGGACTTCCGCGACTATGTGTCCGAGCATCTCAATGGCGAGATCCAATACTTCAGCTTCCTGCGTCCCTTGAACGAGATGCAGATCGCCTCGCTGTTCAGCCGTTGCGAGGCCTATCACGAGGTGTTCCGCAGCTGCAATGCGGGGAGCAAGACCGACTCTTGGTGCGGGAAGTGCCCCAAGTGCCTGTTCACCTGGCTGATCCTGTCGCCCTTCCTTTCGCGGGAACGGCTGACGACGCTCTTCGGCAAGGACCTGATGGCCGACCTCTTGCTGCGCCCGGTGTTCGAGGAGCTGAACGGCACGGCCGCGGTGAAGCCTTTCGAATGTGTGGGCACGGTGGAGGAGGTGCGAGCCTGTGTGGATGCCATGTCCGACCGGAAGGGGACCTTGGTAGAGACCTCTCCCCGTGGCGAAGCCACGGTGGATGAAATCCTTCGCCGTTTCAACGGCGAACACTTCCTTCCGGAACGTTTTGAACAGATCTTAAAGTCACAGCTCCATGTTTGAGAAGATTCTGGAACGGCTCGCAGGGCGACGCGTCCTCATCCTCGGATTCGGCCGCGAAGGCCAGTCCACCCTCCGCTTCATGCAACGCCATCTGCCCAACACCACCGTGGCGGTGGCCGACCGCAACATGGGTGCTCTGGAAGTCCTCCGACAGGCGGGGCTGGACGTGTTTGGCGGAGACGGTTACCTGGAGGCAATCCGTCGCTTCGACGTGGTGGTCAAGACGCCGGGCATCTCGTTGAAGGACTTCGATACCCAAGGGGTGGAGATTACCTCGCAGACGGACCTCTTTCTCAGCCAGTTCCACACCCAGACCATCGGCATCACGGGTACCAAGGGGAAGAGCACGACCACCTCGCTGATCCATCACCTGCTGCGGGCCTCGGGCCGTGATGCGATCTTGACCGGCAACATCGGGATCCCCTGTTTCGACATCATGGAACAGATCCATCCCGATAGCATCGTGGTGTATGAACTCTCCGCCCATCAGTTGGAATACGTCCACAACAGCCCGCGGGTGGGGGTGCTGCTCAATGTCTTTGAGGAGCATCTCGACCATTTCGGGACGTTCGAACGCTACAAGCATGCCAAGTTCAACCTGTTGCGTTTCATGGAGGCCGACGACTATGCGGTGGTGCACGACACGCTGATGGGGGAGACCCTGGAACTAGGCGTGAACAACGTGCTGTTTCCCAATATGGCTTTCGACATCGACGAGGCGGCGCTGCCTTTGCTGGGGGCCCACAACCTGCTGAATGTGAAGGCGGCCCTCAGTGCCTGTTGGGCCTATGGCGTGGCTCCGGACGAGCTGATCCCACATCTCTATACCTTCAAGCCCCTGGAACACCGCCTGGAGCCGGTGGGTACCTTCGGCGGGGTCTCTTTCGTCAACGACAGCATCTCCACCATTCCCCAGGCCGCCGTCTCCGCCTGTGAAGCCATTGGACGGGTCGACTATCTGTTGCTGGGCGGTTTCGATCGTGGCATCGACTACCAACCGCTGGTGGACTACCTCAAGCAGCGCCCTGTGCCCCAGCTACTCTTTACGGGCGAGGCGGGCGCCCGGATGAAAGGGATGATGGAGGCCCAGGGAGTGAACGCCGTGCTTGTCGACTATGCCTCCATGGAGGAGGCCTTCGCCTATCTGAGCCTTCACGCCAAGCCCGGCGAGGTCTGTCTGCTCTCTCCGGCCGCCTCGAGTTACGACCAATACAAGAACTTTGAGGAACGGGGTGCCAAGTTCAAGCGGCTGGCAGCGGCCTTCCGCCAAGCATAGGGGAAGCGTTGTCGTATCCCAAAACAAAAAAGCCGAAGCATGCGCCTCGGCTTTTTTGTTTCATCGGTTGCTTTCCGGTTAGGGCAGGTCGTTGAGCGTGCCATAGTCGTCGTACTGCTGGCCGTTGTAAACGCCGCCACGTTCGATCCAGACGTTGCCTTCTTGGCAGTCGACAAACGTGTTGCCGCTATGCTGCACATTGCCCCAGTGCTCGATGTCCTCGATACCGACGCCGAAGTACCGGGTCGGGCCGAAGACGTTGTCCTTGAGCGTCAGTTTGGCGTCGGTGCGGATGTAGAGGCAGCTGCGCTCGTCCCAGCTGTCGCTGGTGCCACATTCCTGGATCAGGCAGTGCTCGATGACGTTGCGGCTACGGGTGCTCTCGAAGAGGATGCCTTTCCAGGGCGTGGCGATATCGTCGGCGCGGAAGATGATCGGCTTGTCGGCCGTGCCTTGGGCGATGAAGTTGCAATCGCTTTCCACCTTGAAGCTGGTGTTGAAAGGAAATTCAAAGATGGTCCCGGCTTCCACCGTGAAGGTCTTGTTGCCGTAGATGGAAAGCCCTTCCTTGAGGTAGTAGGGGATGGGTAAGGCACGTAAGGTGTGGTCGTCGTCCTCAAGGTCGAATCCGCTGGGGTCGACGTACACCCGGTTGTCGTGGTTATCGGTGAAGCTGTTGTTGTAGCTGATGTCGGAACACATCGTGTACAGGTTCTCCGTGATCCATGGGTACATGGCGCAATGGGTGATCACATTGTCGTCGAAGGCGTTCATGTAACCGTCGTATTCGGTGGAGACACCGCTGTTGAGGCTGCCGTCGATCAGGCAGTGCTTCATGCTGAGCTTGCCCCGTACGTTGACGACGCCGTTCCACTTCTCTGTGCCGCTGCCACCGCGCAGGAAGTGCACGTGTTCAAACTGGTTGTCGCTGCGTTTGCTGTGGATCAGGACACGGTTCCAGGAGCCGTTGTTCGGGTTGTTGACGGGGCCTTCGAGGATGATGGGCTTCTCGGCGGTTCCAATCATGCTCAGTCCGGCGTTCTCGCCCACTTCGATACCGCCATCCACGCCCGAGAACATGATCGTCACACCGGGTTCGATGGTGAGCAGGGCGTTGCCCGTGATGGTGAGCATGCCGTCGATGATGTAGTCGACCCTGAGGCCGAGGTCGGGCCAGATGGTGTTGCTTTCAATGTATCCGGAACACTCGGTGGGGTCGCCGTCGATCCCGCCCCCTCCTCCGTTGGGGTTCTCGGTGACGGTGGCGGTATACGTGGCCTTGGATCCGTCTTCGGCGGTCACGGTATAGACGACCGGATCGGTGAAGTCGGTGGGGACACCCGAGGCGGGGCTGATGGAAGCCTTCTCGGAGATGGTGATGATGGGTACCAACGAGGTGACATCGGTGCCATAGGGCACGATGGCCACAATGGCTTTAGGGCTTTCCGTGATGGTTGCCTGCACGTCCAGGGCGGCAAACTTGAAGGTGAGAATCTGTTTCTCGCTGCTTTCCTTGCTACATCCCGTCAGGAGGGCGAGGGAGGCCAATACGATGCAAACGGTCTTAAGAATGTTTTTCATTGGGGATTAATGCTTTTGGTTGATTTTCTTTTTGCCACTGGTCGTGTTTCCACTGCTTGTGTTGCCGGCGGGTTTGGAGTTGCTGTTGTTAGGCTTGACCGTGTTGGGTTTGCCCGTGGTTCCGGACGATTGGCTGGAGCCGGAACTCGTCATCTTGTAGCCGGCTGCCTCGGCCATGTCCTTGATGTGGGCGGCCCGTTTGGCGGTGTCGGGGTGGTCGGAGAACATCTGGGCCAACTGTCCCTGTGAGCCGGTGCTGCCGCTCAGCCGGAGCAATACGTTCAGCGCGTGGTACATGGCAAACGGATCCACGCCGTTGGCGACGCAGAACTGGAAGGCGGTCTCGTCGGCTTGGGTCTCCTGGCGGCGCGAGTAGGCGGCTGTGGCCAACTGCTGGCCGAGGTCGCCGAGGAAGCCTTGTGAGATGGCTCCGGCGGTCTGGTTGAAGGCACCGATGCCATAGCGGGCGGCCACGATGAGGTAGGCGGTGCGGTAGGCGTCGCGGACATCCTTATTAATAAGATGGCCGAGCTCATGGCCGATGACGGCAAACACTTCGTCGTCGTTCATGACATCCATCAGTCCCGAATAGACGCGTACGCTGCCGTCGCCGCTGGCGAAGGCGTTGATGGTGTTTGATTTGTACACGGCATAGTTCAGGTCCAGTTTTTCGATGTTGTGGAACCGCGCCATGATCTTCTTCAGCCGTTGCGTATAGGCATCGTCGGCGGGAAGCTTGGTGTTCTGGCCGTCGGTCTGGACCATGTACTGGCTGCAGAGCTGTTTGATTTGCGAATCGCTGATGGCCAGGGCCTGGACGGCGGCGGCGCCGGCGTTCAAGGCGGCATTTTGGTCAACGACCTTTAAGGTGGAGCAGCTGGCCATCATCAGGAGGGCGGTGGCTGCAATAAGGAGTTTCTTCATGTCTTTTGTGTTTTGGGCCCCGGGGTTGCCTTCCGGCAACCCCGGGGCATGGGTTATTCATATTTAATTGCACAAAAATAAAAAAAAGTCCAAAAAAAATACCAAAAACGCTTGCATGTTTCAAAATTAATGTATTTTTGCTATGTCAAAACAATATCAAAATAATATCATATATGGAAACGAAAGAATTTGAATTTAAGGGTTTTACGATGAATGGATTCATCGCATTGTTTATTGAAATTGCCATCTTTGCGTTATGCATCTTGGGATTTGTATTGGTAGAGACCTATCCGATACTCCCGCTTTTCTCGGTGATCGGGGCATTGCTGGCCGTCATCCTGCCTATCGGCTTCCGTAAGCTGGAACCGAACGAGGCCATGGTGATGCTGTTCTTCGGCAAGTATAGAGGCACCTTCACCAAGACGGGTTTCCATTGGGTGAATCCTTTCATGACCTCTAAGAAGGTCTCCCTGCGTGCCCGTAACCTCAACCCTGACAACATCAAGGTGAACGACAAGACGGGTAACCCCATCATGATCGGCCAGATCCTGGTTTGGAGGCTGAAGGACACCTACAAAGCCATGTTCGAGATCGACTCGCAGACCATGGCTGGGGGTGGCTCGGGCACGGCTCCCGTGACGGTCAGCAACCGGATGCGCGCCTTCGAGAGCTTCATTCAGGTGCAGAGCGACGCCGCCTTACGTGAGGTAGCGGGAATGTACGCCTACGACGAAAACGAAGCTGAGAATGGTGAGTTGACCCTGCGTTCAGGTGGCTCCGAGATCAATGAGGTGTTGCTGTCCAAACTCAATGAACGTTTGAGCATGTCGGGTCTGGAGGTGCTGGAGGCCCGTATCAACTATCTGGCCTATTCGCCAGAGATTGCTGCGGTGATGCTCCGCCGTCAGCAGGCGGCCGCCATCATCTCTGCCCGTGAGAAGATCGTGGAAGGTGCCGTCTCGATGGTCAAGATGGCCTTGGACAAGCTGAAGGACGAAGGCGTGGTCGAACTCGACGAGGAACGCAAGGCCGCCATGGTGAGCAACCTGATGGTGGTGCTCTGCGCCGACGAGTCGGCCCAGCCGGTGGTCAACACGGGATCGCTTTATTAACGACCCTTTAGGGGTCGCCTATGGGTAGCCACGGGGGTGACCCTTGGTCAACCCCTGGGACAAAAAATTGTATAATGACAAAAAAAAGTGTTTAATATGGGATATGTTGTTTTAGCAGCGGGATTGGTGTTGATTGTGACGGCTTGGGCCTGCTACCAATACCCGAATATTATCAACCCTTACGGCAATCTTCCGCCAGAGCGTAAGGAATTGGTTCATATCGAAGGACTAAAAAAAGCGTGTGCTATCATTTTAGGGGTGACGGGCTTTCTGCTGGTTGTCACGGCAGCGCTGCACCTGACCAAGGTCATTGACGAAGATGTCTGTGGCGTGACGTTGATGGTGCTGGTGTTCGCCATGATGGTGCCTTTGTCCATCGCCATGAAACGATACAATGCTTTTGGACGCGACCAATCCAGATCCAACATTAGGTTTGTTCGGGATGAGATGTCGCTTGGCCAAGACAAGTCTGGTAAACTGGTAAAATCCGGCAAGGCAGCCCAAATAGCATGGGGTTTCACCTGGGTTGTCATGATTTTTGCGGCTTTAAGTTTGGCTTTGAGCTTCCGTCCAACACGCATTACGGTGGGAGAGGAGGTCGTCAAGATCTCGGGCATGTACGGACGCGAAATCCCCGCTTCCGACATCGTCTCGGTGGATTTGCTCGATGCGATGCCACCCATCGCCATGCGCACCAACGGTTCCAATACAGGAAATAGGCTCAAAGGCCATTTCAAGCTCAAGAGTGGCGAAAAGTGCATGATCTTTGTCGTTAAGCAAGCTCCATACATTGAACTGCGCACCACCGACGCGCTCTATTATCTTAATGCTGATGGCAAGGAAGAAACCGAACACCTATTCCAACAACTCAAGCAAGTGAAACCATGAAAAAAGCCATAAGATTTTCGATCATCGTCTGCCTGTTCAGCTGGGCGATGTTTGCCGTGGCCCACTGGGGCTTCGGCATGGGAGCGGATACCCCCGTTGGGTTCATGCTCTTCTCAACTGTCTATATGTTTTTTCCGCTCATCACGGCCTTGGTGTTGCAGGCCATCGACAAGGAGAAGTTCAACCATACCGGCTTGGTCAACTTCAAGATCAAATGGTCGTGGCTGGTGGCTTGGCTGTTGCCGTTAGTGATGACGTTGGCTTGCATTTGCGTCAATGGGCTGATGCCTGGCGTATCGCTGCAATACAATGCCGAGCAGCTCATCAACCAATATCATGTACCTGAGGAGCAGCAGGAGCTGGTGCGTGCACAATTGGGACAGATGCCCGCCTATTTGATGATCATTCTTACTTTGGTTAGCGGGTTGATGGCAGGTATCTCTGTCAACGCCCTTGCCGCCTTCGGTGAGGAATACGGTTGGCGCAACTACCTTGTCGGCGCCTTGCGCGAGGTGAAGTTCTGGAAGGCCGCCTTGTTCATCGGCGTCGTGTGGGGCATTTGGCATTTCCCCCTTATCTTGATGGGCCACAACTACCCGAACGAGCCGCGATGGGGCGTCTTGCTGATGGTGGTGATGTGTATCCTGTTGGGTGTCATTGAGCTGTATTTCGTGTTGAAGTCCAAGTCGATGGTGGTGGCAGCTATCATGCACGGCACATACAATGCCGTCGCTGGGGTGGTCATCTATTGCACGTTGGGTGGCAACGATTTCGTGAACGGCATGCCTGGCCTGTCGGGTTTCATCGTCATGGCCGTAGCCATCCTCTTTATCTGGATTTATGACAAATACGTCTCCAAGGACCTCCTTTTGGCGAAGACCATAGGTGAAGCGTTGGAAAGGTGAGCTATGGCGAAGGAGAAAGACAATAGTAC
>JAEEGL017021633.1_pt1 | contig 25738 bp, 10 predicted proteins | sample 9134231 | NCBI WGS metagenome assembly JAEEGL01 (sample SAMN16246548, study PRJNA631951) | gut metagenome | biome: gut microbiome; feature: rumen; material: fiber-attached | host: Bos | place: Iran: Karaj | collected 2018-10 | reverse complement strand
GACGGAGGCCAGCGATGAGCATCCGTAGAACGCGAAATCCCCTATTTCCGTGACCGAATCCGGGATGGAGACGGAGGCCAGCGATGAGCATTCGCAGAACGCGAAATCCCCTATTTCCGTGACCGAATCCGGGATGGAGACGGAGGCCAGCGATGAGCATCCGTAGAACGCATCTTCCCATATGCTTTTAATTCCGCTACTGATGACCAAAGTCGTCAGAGAGGAGCAACCGAAGAACGCAAAAAATCCGATATTCGTAATCGAGGATGGTATGAACATTGAGGATATGGAAGAACAACCCCAGAACGCATAATCCCCGATATTCGTTACAGAGCCTGGAATCGCGACTGAAGAAAGGGACGTGCATCCGTAAAACGATTTGTCTCCAATAAATTTTATGCCGTAACCGATGGATACTGAGGACAGGGACGTGCATCCGTAAAACACTGAATCCGCCAGACCTGTTACCGAACCTGGAATCGCGACTGAAGAAAGGGACGTGCATCCAGAAAAAGCACTGTTGCCGATACCTGCAACTGAATCTGGTATGAAAACGGAAATAAGAGATGTGCAATTCTCAAAAGCACCATTATTAATGATGACAACGGAAGAAGGAATTGAAACTGAAGAAAGAGAAGAACATCCGTTGAATGCATCAAAACATATTTCGGTAACAGAAGCTGGTATGGATACTGAGGACAAAGACGTGCATCCGCAAAACACGCCCCACTCAATGCTGGTAATATGACCTAAAAAGGGGATTGAGGACAAAGACGTGCAATAAGCAAACGCGTAAGTATCAATTTGTGTCACAGACACAGGGATAGAAACAGAAACTAAGGAGTCACATCCATAAAATGCCGAAGTCCCGATACTCTTTACACCGTCACCAATTACTACGGAAGATAGAGAAGAGCAAGCACAAAAAGCATATTCCCCTATGGAAACTATTGAACCTGGGACATAAACTGAAGTCAGGGATGTACAGTGATTAAACGCTCCTCTCTCAATGCTCTTGATTGAATTAGCAATATAAGCATTAGTCATTGAAGTGCAATCACGAAACGCATATTCCCCGATAGAAATCGCACCCATCTCTATTATAACGGTTCTGATGTCATCATTATGTTCTTGCCAAGGATAAGGGGCCCCAACAACTCCTTTTCCAGAGACAGTCAACACACCCATTTCGTCGAGCTCCCAGTGCATCCCGTCGCCGAAATCCCCTCCCGCGGTCGGGGAGGCGTCGGAGGCCGGGGCTGACGCGGCGAGGCACACCGCCAGGAGCGCGATGAGAAGGGCGGCCAAGAAGAAATGGTTCGATTTGATTGATTGCATTGACTCACCTTTTCTAGCGTTGGACGGCCCGGGCCTGGCGGAACCGCCTTCGAAGACAATGGACACTGCTACCGGGCCGGCAGATAGTGCCATAAAAAGGGCCGTATGCGGATATATACATTGTTGGTTTCGAACTTCAGACGACATTCGATAGACACAGAAACCCGGAAACCGACGGCCCTTCGAAGCCGTTAGGACAGCCAGATATACCGGCACAGACATAGGCCGCACAGGTTTGCGGAGAAATCATGACCGACCACCAGAAGCGCATAGATTCCCGGATGAGGGAGCTGGCCGGAATCCTCGGCATAGCTCTGGACGCTGAGACCCTGGACCGGCTCAAGGAAGCGATGGATGCCACCCAGATCAAAAAAGGAATCCGCGGGCAAAAACAACAGCAACACGCGGAACGCGAGTCTCGCCATGATCGGAGATGCTGTGCTTGACCTCATCGTCCTAGAGGGACAGTTCGACCAAGGGAAGCCGAAAGACGACATGGACCGTATGAGGAAGCGGCTAACCACTAACGTCGTCCAGCATAGGATGCTCGTGGACTGCGGGATTGAGCGGTTCTACTACAACTCCGAGGGTTTCAAAGGAGACCCGGGCATCAACCAGCCCGCCTCGTCGCCCAAGCATATCCCTTACCTCGAGGCGATCGTCGGCGCGGTGTACAAGTCGCAAGGATTGGGCTGCTGCGAGGAATGGGTCCGGCGTGTTGTCATTCCCTAGCTCGAGCAGGCCCGCGATGACCTGAGAAAAAACAAAAAAGCAGATGACACAGCGGAATCCTCCGAAGCTCCTAATGAGCGAGGACCGACCAGCATCGACGGATCGCAGACTTCCCCCAATCAGCTGCCTACATACTGGACGCAAGTGGGCGGGGCAGCTCAATCAACGACGTCGCCAGCAGGCTCATCGAGCCCGATAACTCTTATTTGGGCCCGCGACAAGAAAACGTCGCAGGATCCCCGGCGGGCCGCTCCGGAACGGGAATAGCGGCGCGGCGCGGGGGAAGACGGGCTGGGGCCGCCCGGCCGTCCGGGCTCAGGAATCCAATTTCAGAGTCTTGCCCCCGACAGATAGGAAATGCCCGTCGCTGAAGTTCCCTGCGGTGGCCCCTATCCTCTCGCCGCCGGCGCCCATGAACTTGTATCCGAAGAACGCCTTGGGGTCGACGTACGAGAGGTGACCTCCGAACGTGATCTCCTGCAGGCCCGTCCCGCTGAACGCGCCGTAGCCTATGGACCGGGCGCTTCCCAGGTCGGCGGAGGTGAGGGACGCGCAGCGGTAGAAGGCGTGCTTCCCCACGGATTGGACGGTGGAGAGGTCTATGCTGGATAGGGAGGCGCACCCGCTGAACGCGTACGACCCGACGGAGAAGCAGCCCACATCGAGAACGACATGCTTTAGATTGGGGCATCTTGAGAAGGACCTGTACCCGACGTCGGCGGCGGTTTTCACTGTCTCTTCCACGAACCCGCGCATGAAGGGCAAAATGACCCAAAGGGATCCCATGGGCCCGTGGAAAGGATGCCTTTGGGAACCTGCAGAAAGAAAACTCTACGGGCTTGCCCCGCAGGCGCGGAGGCCCCGGACATCCCGGCGCGCTGGTGCGGGCGCTGATGATGGGGCTGAGCGGACGACCCCCTCAGCGGAGTGCCCATACAGCAGATAGGGCGGGTACGGGAAACGGGCGGAGGGAAGCCCCGATACCCTCCCGTCAAAGAGCCGTCTTAGGGCTTCCGCGGCCTTTCCGCCCTACTGAGCCGCCGCCAATACCCTTTGCGATCAGAGCCGCCGGGAAGATGACGGCTCGGGACGTATCCGCGCAGATTTCCGGGATGTCGGGGAAGGGGACGTCCCGCGTACGCCCGGGCGCATGTCCTCGCGGTTCGGAAGCGCCGGAGGGCTGCCGGCGTTTACACCATCGCAGCCGACAGGGGCCGGGACGCTCACGGACGCGGTATACCGCGCTGCGGAGGGCATATCTTGCCCCTTCCCGTGCTCACAGCGCTCGCACGCAATCGGTGCGGTATACCGCGGAATTCGGGGCAAGGAGGGCCGTCTTCCGGGGATTCCCGACGATCCGAGAGACGCCGGACGAATTCGGCCCCTCGCCGGTCGGGCGGGATTCCTCCCCATCGGAGAGGGTTCCCTTCCCGGCATCTCCGAGGCCGTGCCCTTGGCGACAGGAAAGGCCGGGTTTCCCCGCCATTGAGCGCGCTCCACGGACGGCCCCTCCGCCATATCGCAGGACGATTGCGGCCATCCCTCTCTCTGCGGGGATCCCCGCTTGCGCCCACGGGCGCCCCTTGGCCAAGGTTCAGCACGGCCCTCGGGGCAGGCGGGATCGGATCCCGAATTTGCCGCGGTCGCTCTCCGACAGCTCCCCCATCCTGCGGGCCAGGCCGCTCCTCGGGACAGTGCGCCTCTCCTGGTCGACGTAGGTGGGTCTGTCCAGCCCCGCCTCGAGACAGTCCTCTATGAGGTCGCGCCGACGGGATGCGCTCGCCTTCGAGGTGCATTTCCGATACGCGACCACGTCCCCGTCGCACGACAGGACCAGGACGGGGCGGTCCTTGATCCCGTCCAGCATAGGGGCCCACCATATCTCCCCCGGCCTCGGCCTGCGTTTATCGGCCTTTCTCATCGCCTTCAGCCCCCTCCTGTACTGCGCCATGTAGTCCGTCATGAGCCTCGCCATATCCTCTTCCCGCATTCGGGGCAAATGCGGCCGCCGACCAGCAGGCAATAGACGAGGCATACGATCCCATACCCCACCAGCAGGAGCAGGAGGAACCACGGCCAGCTGATCCTCCCGGCCCTGACCGTCTTGCGGCAGTACGGGCATAGCACGTCCTTCGGCATCGCTCCTCGCCCCCCTCAGACGCGCGCCCGCGGGGCTGGCGGCCCCCGTATGATTCAATCGTCCCTTGTTGCCTGCGTTCTTTAGTCCTCGACATCTTCAAGCCTCCTGGCGGTAAGCCGATACTACATCGCCGGAGGGTTTAAGCAAGCTCGTAGTTTTGGAAATTTTATCATAAAAATTCTAAACTAAAAAAAATTCATATATAGTAGAATCAATCGAGTCCCCATGGGTAAGAAGCGCCCGGAGGGGCACAAGTACCGGCAGTCGCCACTGAAGGTGGAGCTGTTCCGCCACATTTTCATGACGATGTACGGCGAGGACAGGACGACCCTCCCAGGGACGATCGGCCAAAGCGAATGCAGAGGCCCCCCGTCCGAAGAGCGGCCCGCATGGCTGCCGCTCGGAATTGCCCCCGACGGGCATCCCAAGGGGCCGGCGCCAAGGAGAGCGTGGAACAACACGATAAAGGGCCTCACGGAGGACATGAAGAACACGCCCCTCGGCATGCTGGGGAGGATGCATGAGCAGAACAGCATCCTCGCGATAGGAACCAAGGACCCAAAGATCAACCGGGACAACGTCCGCAGCGCGGTGGAGGAGCTGGTCGACGAGGGGCTCCTCGTGCGCCTCGCCGCCGCCCACAACCAGTACGCCTACTATCCCAACGAATCCCTGGAAGGCTTCAGGGCGTTCATCAGATGGGTGACCGAGAGGTTCAAGGACGACCCCCTGAGGTTCGCCATCCCGATGAGATCAGCGTACTACCGCCGCATGATGGACCGCCAGCTCATCCTGGACGTGCTGAAGGAGTGCGACGTGAGGTTCTCCTTCACCATAACGACCTCCGACGGGGGGAGGCATACGGTCACCGCCCCCGCGGCCGGGAGGTTCCCGAGGATTTTCGAGATGGGGGACGACATCGATTGGTACCTGGAATCGCTCGAGGGGCTCCGCAGGTATCTTCTCGAGTCGGATACTGCATCGGCGTCGCGCATCATCGAATTGCTGTACGCCCCCGAGCTCATCGACCGCTCACAAGGGGACGCGATAATCCGGGACGCGGAAGTCCTGGAATCGATGCGCGAGTTCATGGAGGGGCTGACCGGTCATCTCGGCGAGTGCAAAGCGCTCATGCATAGGCTCGCTAAGAACGCCGCCGATGGGGCGTTCGATGAGCGCTTCACCCCGCGCGACGTGTTCTCGGCAGACAGCGAGTTCGTGCTGCGCCGGGAGGCGCTGTGGGAGGACATGATCCTGGCCCCCGCCGATCTGGAAGGCGCTACTGCGAATCAGGGGGGCTCAGAATGCAAGCTGTCGGGCGATCTCCTGGACGCGGCCCTGGAGTTGTACCCCGAAATTCTGGAGAAGCACGTGATCCTCCCGGTCCTGTGCCTCGTGGAGCTGTCCCCCAGCGCCATGAAGCGCTTCTTCCTCGAGCCGGGGGCCATCAAGGGACGCATCTTCTCGCTGGACCACCGCAACTTCTGGGCGGACGGGAAGGTCCCCGGTGAGCCGGCAGCAAAGGACGGGGGTCCCGCTGCCGCCCACGCAGGATTCGCGGCGGAGCTGGACAGGCTCATGTCAGAGGCCCTGAAGGACTACGCGAACAACCGCACCCTCTACCCAGCGATCGAGGGTTACGTCCACCCTGGTCGCAGCAAGACCTGCCTTTATCGGACGGGGGACGTCATGTCCGGCGATGATATCCTCCCGGCGCTGTTCACGTTCAGGATTAACGACGGCCGCTATCTGTCGATGTACCACAGTCTCCCCTTCGACCCGACGATCGGCAGAGAGCTGGGCGACTGCGTCGAAGGCCCCAAGGGGATCGAGAGAAGCATGCTGCCCACCTACATGCACGGCCAGATGTGGAGGACCCCGGAGTGGCTGGACGAGATTTGCGGGGTGTATGCCGAAAGGTTCAGGGAGTCCAACCTCAGAGCCCGTGATGTCCGCGAGCGCTCGGATCCCGAGTCCGTCACGAACCGCATGGAATGGTTCATCGGACTGCTGAGGCACAACATACACGTCGACAAGTCCCTGGCCCAGGAACGATGGGGCGGTTTCCATCAGGGGAGCCTTCGACCTCTGCCCCTAAAATGCCACGTTTCGCTCCATCGGCCTCAGAACGGCGGTCAGGCCTTTCGGGGACGGTAGGAGGCGCATCCTCTATCCGAGCCGAGAAGATCGGGGCAGATGCGCTTTGATTCCCATCAAAAACCAGAGCGAGGAGATTGGGATCGAATAAGAGGGTGTGATTACTCACACCCTCTCGACCCCTCTGGAAGCTTCCATCTGCTATCGATGAGTTTAAAGATGCCATACTCGAAGCCCGGCCCTATGGGATGCACGGGGCCTGCCCTCCCAGATTGTATCGAGCAAACGTGCGGGATGAAGTGCCATGCAACATCCCGTATGAGACCGCTCAGACAATCGTGCCCGCTTGGCGCCTTTTCGAACGGAGGCGGAGGCGTCGCCAATCGATGGATTGCTGGATTCCGCAAAGCCTTTGCTCAGGACACTTTTACTCTTCGTCTGACGATACGTAGTCGTCGACCGCGCCTCCCAGGATCACATGGGGCCTGGATCCGCGGTAGACTATCTCGCACTCGACCCCGTAGACCTCCGTCACGATCTCCTCGGTTATGACCTCCTAAGCGGTTCCGATCGCCCTGATGATTCCGGGCCTCCCCATGACTATGACCTTGTCGGCGTACCTAGCGGATATGTTGAGGTCATGGCTTATCATCACCACCGTCATACCACTTTGCTTCGCCAGCTCGCTCAGCAGCTCCGTGACGTAGACCTGATGACGGACATCGAGATTAGACGTTGGTTCGTCCAAGATGAGTATGCTCGGCTCCCTCACGATGCCCCTGGCCATGGCGACCTTCTGATGCTGGCCGGCGGAAAGCTCGTTGAACCCCCTCATCGCCAGCCCCGAGAGCTCCAGCATCTTCAGGGTGCGGTTGCAGGCGTCGATGTCCTCGGCGTCGGTTTTCCATTTCCTCTTTTTGTAGCGGCCCATCATCACGGCGTCGAACACGGGCATGGAGAAGCAGTCTTGCGTGGTTACGGGCACATATCCCATGAATTCCGCCAGATCTTCGGGCTTGTATTCCCTCACATCCTTTCCGTCTATGGACACCTTGCCCGCCGTGGGCCTGACCAGCCCGTTCATACACCTTATCAGGGTCGACTTCCCTACGCCGTTCGGCCCGATTATGCATATAAGGCCGGGCCCCTCTATCGAGAAGCTTATGTCGTGGAGTACCTGACGGTCGGCGCTGTAGCCGAAGCACACGTTTTCGAAATCTATCCTCGTGCGTTCACCCCCATATGCTGTTGTCCTTCCTGATAATCAGCCACAGGAACATCGGGCCCCCCAGGAATGCCGTGATCACTCCGACCTGCAACACGGTGGGCGACAGGACCGTCCTTCCGATGATGTCCGATATTATGAGCAAAGCCGCCCCGAAGAACGCAGAGGCGGGTAGGAGGTATTTGTTGTCCGCCCCGATGAAAAGGCGGACTATGTGGGGAGCCACCAAGCCGACGAACCCGATCAGACCGGTAAAACTGACTATGGCCGCGCTTACCAGCGCCACCAGAAGGAAGCATATTATGCGCATCTTGCCGGCATCTATCCCGAGGGCGCGAGCGTTCTCGTCGCCCGTGGACAGCAGGTTCAGCTCGCGCGACAGGGCCATGCTGAGGGCGCAGCCTATCAGGGTGACCACGAACATTATCTGGACATTGTCCCAGCCGATGCCGCCGAGGGTTCCGACCTGCCAACGGTAAAGGGCGGACAGAGCGTCGGGGTCCGCCCAAAGCTTAAGAACGGTGGACATCGCGTTGAAAATGTACATCACGGCTATCCCAGCCATGATCATCACCGTCGGGGAGGCTTTCTTCAGCTTGGACACGGAGATGATCACGAACGTCGGAATGAGGGAGAATATGAACGCGTTGGTAATGATTGCCAGAGACCCTCCCGCGACGGAAGCCCCTACGGTTATCGCCAGAGTGGCCCCGAACCCCGCCCCGGAAGACACTCCGGTGGTGTACGGGTCCGCCAGGGGGTTCTTCAGCACGCTCTGCATCACGCATCCGGCCGTTGCCAATCCTGCCCCTGCGACCAGCCCGGCGCAGACGCGGGGCAGCCTGTATTCCACGATGGTGTAGTCCCAGTCAACGTGTGTGATGTTTCCGGTCAGATGGTTCCACAGGGTTTCGTAGGCCTCGATGACCGTTATGTCGGTGACGCCGACGCACATCCCCCATCCGACCGCTAAGAAAGTCGCAGCGGCGAACGTCAATATGAATGCCCATTTCCTGGCGACGTATTTCTTGTAGTCCAGAACGGGCTTGGAAGTCTCGACGTCCTGCCCTTTCGTCATCCATTCGCGAACGCTGCGAGACGCCTTTGACTCCTTGACATTTTCTCCGTCCACGCTTTATGCCTCCGTTTCAAAGGGTTTGATAAAAAGTTTGCATGCGACATGACGTCACATGGAGTAGAACTGGTAGCTAGGCATGTTGTCCAGCGTGTAATACGCGAACTTCTCGTCGAAGAACGCCTGCACCATCTTGTCGGCGTAGTCGTCCTCTATCTCGTCATAAAGGTAGGAGAGCAGCTTGGGATACGCGAAGCACCCGAAGAAGGAGTTCATGGTCCCGTTCGCGGTGGCCACGATGTGCTTGTTCTTATAGGCCGTGGTGGACGAGAATATGTCGTCGCACTCCTGCTTGAACTGCGCCATGTTCTGCTCCTGGGTGTTGCCGGTGGTCCAGGCCCCGGAGGAGCAGAATATGATCCAGTCGGGGTTCTTGCTGTTGAGCCACTCGATGTCGGTATGGGTGGCGTAGCTGTTGGTCGGCTCCACGATGTAGACCTCGGAGGGGGACTGGAGCATGTAAGTGTACAGCCCGTTGGACTCTCCGGTGGTGGACATGTTGAGGAAGCGGATGTCCGCCGTGGTGGTGGTGCTCCTCATCATGACGGTCACGCATGAGGGGGCGTCCTTGACATTGCCAATCTTGTCCTGGACGTAAGCCATGACCTCGTCGTAATATTTCATGTACTTCTCGGACTGCTCCTCGCAGCACAGCAATACCCCGGCGGTCACCACCCTGCCGTTCATGCTTGTCGGGAGGCACAGAAGGTCTATCTTCGAATTCGTACCCTTGAGATAAGCGTCTATGTCCTTGGCAGTCCCGTCGCCCTGGATGTAAGCGATGACGGCGGTGACCCCCGCCGCTTCATAGGATTTGGCAACAACCTCGGGCTCGGCATTGTATCCCTTTCCATAGGAGTACAGGCTCTGCCAGCCCGGGTTCTTCTCTTCCGATAGGGATCCGGACCCGACGGCCTTCACCCTGTCCCAGAGTCCCAGGAGGATGGCGAGGTCGGCTTGCTCCCAATACATCGTCCCGATGTTGCCTGTCACGGGGAAGCGGACGGACCCAATCTCGTTCCAAGTGTTGTAGTAGTACATCTTGGTGGGGGTCGCGTTCTTGCCCTTCATCAGATTTTTGAGGTAGGAGATGTCGCTTTCGTTCACGACGCCGTCGTTGTTGGCGTCGGCCAACGGGTAGGCTTTCTTGTTCCAGACGCCGGCTTTAATGATGTCGTTGATGATCTCGATGTCGTGGTCCGTGAGCTTGTTGTCGTTGTCGGCGTTGCCGAGGACCGTGAGATTGCCGGTGGCGAGGTATTTCTCCTCGTCAGAGCTTTTATCCCCTCCGGTCAGCATGAGCGCCGCCGCAATCGCGGCCACCGCCAGTATGGCGACCAGGACTATCGCGATTATGGCTTTCTGATTCATATAATCACTTGGATTAAATATCCAACGCATGGACACCATAATCGTTGATAACAGTTTCGGCTCTGCGGAAATCATATCCGAACTCGCCGACAGCATACTTCATCGCCTTCGCAACAAAGATCCGGTTATCCTGAGATTGCACATATCAGCAGATTCTGGCCGGCCCCACATCTGCGAAAGCATTACGTCTCCGGCAAACCATTGTCCCCCATGGAACAGACGAGATGCTACATCTGCGGGAGGACCCCCGAAGAGGCCATGTCCTTCCTGGAGGAACACAGCCATTTGCCCGAAATCGTATCGGGTGCGAGCAAGAAAGCACTCAGGCCTAAGGTGCAACCTTCCGAGGAGCTCGAAGTGGAGGCCCAAACCACCAGCGAAGACCCCTGGGCGAGCGGGAGAACCGTCCGTTTCACGGTAAGCGTGCCTTTATGCACTGTTTGCAGGGGGCTGATCGGGAAGACGGCGTCAACGGCCCTCCCCGAACGGCTGCGGGCAATGGATGCGTACTACCTCCGCGACTGACCGCAACCTCGGTCCCTTGGGCGCCCCTTCAGGATTATGCAGGTGCGGTTGATACAGACCTTGCCGCCGCTCCCGTCAACGCAGATGACGGGGGCCCCCATTGAGGCAATGGAGTCGGGCACGAGATTGGCATACGCCTCCGCTTCCCCTGCGCGATTATATTCGCACACGATTCGATGACAATGCAGCACAATTACTGTTTCGATCGTTGTCTGAACGAAGCATCTACGGATTGATGCCTTGGCGCAAAAAGGAAAGTGGGCCCGAAGGCCCGTTTTGATCTCAGAAAACCATTGCCAGCCTGGCGCCTGCACCTGAGAAGGCATGCCCGCGGAGAGCGCTGGGAGATACCGTAAGCTTCGTGTCGCCATCATAGAAGGACAGCCCGAAGAAGGCGTAGTTCCCTATCGCCTCGAGGCCGCTCCCGAAGCTTATGTCCGTCACCAATGTGCAGTTTCCGAAGGCTTTGAACCCGACGGCCGCCACATTGGAAAGATCGGCGGACCTCAGCGTCTTGCAGTTCAGCAGGGCGCTGTCGCCTATGGATTCCACCGAAAGGTCCCAGCCGCGGTACGTCACGGTGCTCGGGATTGCGGAGGCCCCGGCGGAATACCCGACGACGGACGCGGAACGGCCCTCTGCGGAAGCCACGGTATAGACCAGACCCCCGGCGGAGAACTCCTCCCCGTCGCGAATTTCGCCGACCATGCGGAGTGCGTCTCCTGACTTGACAACCGTTTGCCCACGCAGATCGCGGGCCGCGATGCTTAGAGTCTTGCCGTTCTCGTCGCAGAAAGAGAGCCCGAAGAATGCGTACCCCCCTATGCTCTCCAAACCGTTCCCGAAGCGGATCTCGGCCATGGAGACGCAGTTCCCAAACGCCTTGAAGCCTATCGCCTCTGCATTGGTAAGATCCGCGGATTCCAAGGTGCCGCATCTCAAGAAGGCGCTGTCACCTATCGATACCACGGCAAACTCTATGCCCTTGTACGTAACGGAACTCGGGACAGCGGAAACGGCCCCGTCGTAGCCGATCACGGAAACAGTGCGGGCCGCGGCGGAGACCACGGTGCAGCGGAGGCCGTCCGCGGAGAACGTGTCGCCGTCCTGTATGTCCCCGACGGCCCTAAGGACGCTCCCCGTTCTGACGAACGTATGTCCGCGCAGGGAATCGGCAGAGACTGAGATGACCTTGCCGCCCTCCCCGACGAACTTCAGGCCGTAAAACGCGTTCTGCCCGACGGCCTTCAAGGTGCTCGGGAATGAGACGGTGTCTATGGAGCCGCATCCGCTGAATGCGCTCTTGGATATCGTCTCAACGCCCTCCTCGATCGTCAGGGTCTTTAGATTGGAGCACTGGCAGAATGCATAGGCCCCCACCGACTTCAGGTTCCCTGGGATCGTCAGAGTCTCCAATCCGTAACAGTATGGGAACGCCTTGAATCCGACCGACGCCACTGTGGACAAATCCACCGAAGTTACGCCGTTGTTCTTGAAGAATGCGTTGGTGCCTATCACGGCGCCTGTTCCGGTGAAATGTATGTCCTTCATGGACTTGCAGGCGCTGAACGCGCTGGCTTCTAGAATGACGTCATCGCCGGGAATCGTAAGCGATTCTAGCCCGCATCCGAAGAAAGCGTATCCGGATACGAGCCTGACTGTCTCGGGCACATTGAGCTCGGTCAGTGACCTGCAATTGGCGAAGGCCTTGAATCCTACCGATTTGACGGAGCCGAGATCCACGGACTTCAGCGAAGAGCAGTTGTAGAACGCCATGCTGCCGACGGATACGACGGGCATGTCCAGTCCGTCATGGACCACGTAGAACGGAATCTTCAAGTCGGTAACGGTTGCGGAGCATCCGGTCAAAGAAACCGAATACGGGGAATCCGAGACGACAGTGTATTTAAGGCCGCCCTCGGAGAAGCTGTCACCTACCTTGAGCGACAGCATGTACAGCTTCCCTGCGGAGGCGCCCTTGTAGGCATGCCCGCCCAGATCCGCCGACACAGCCAGCCTGGAACCGTCAGGGCCGTAGAAGGCGCATCCATAGAACGCGTTGGCCCCCACGGCCGACAAAGTGCTCGGAAGGGATACGTATGTCAGGCCCTTGCATCCGCTGAACCCGCTGTTGCCTATCCTCCCAACACCCTCCGAGATGGTCAGGGATTTGAGGCTTCCGCAGCCGAAGAACGCATAGTCGCCCACCTCGGCGGAAATCACCAGAGACTGGACAGGGCATCTGGAGAACGACTTGATCCCTATGGCGCTGGCTCCAGAAAGGTCGATGTAAGAGAGCAACTGGCAGGAGTAGAACGATCCGTTCCCTATTCTGACGCTGCCATGCACCGTCAGAGATTCGATGCCGGTCTCGGCAAACGCCCAGTCTGACACCGCGGCGACCCTGTACGGGGCCCCCCTGTACGTCACCTTCTCGGGGATCTCTATGACCTTGCGGTCCCCAGAGGGTCCCACGGCGGTGACCTCCGAGGCATTCAGGAAGCCATAGCCGACGCCTCCGTAGGAAAATACTGCCTCCGGAAGGAAGTATCCCTCCACGATGATCCCACGGCCGCCGGCGAAATCCTTTCCGCTGACGCTGGACACCGTGGCGTCGATCTCGGTGACGCCGTCGGATGCGACGAGTATCACGTTCCCGAGGGCGTCATCCGCGATGGCAACCAGACCTGCGGGGAACCTCAGTTCGGCGAGCGCGTAGCAGTTTTGGAATACCTTCGACCCTATCGACGACACGTTCCCGAGGTCTACCGACTCCAGGGTGGTACGCCCGTAGAACGCCCCATCGGCTATTGACACGACATCCATCCTCACTCCGCGGTATTCCGCATACTCCGGGACCACCAACTTCTGTACATCTACGGACAGCCCCGTGAGCGATACGGAATATGGAGGTCCCGATACAATCGTGTATTCGATGCCGCCTTCGGAGAAGGTGTCGCCGATGGATATGGGCGATATGCGTACCATCTTGCTGTCCCCTGCCCTCGCGTAAGAGCTACCGCTAAGCGAAGAAGCATCCTGCCCCAGCAACGTAATCCCGTCCGCGTCATAGAATTCCAGCGGATGGAATGCCCTCGGCCCGATGCTCATCACCGATTGCGGCAACGTCAAAAATGCCATGGAATCGCATCCGTAGAACGCGTACCCGCCTATCTTGGTCACGGCCTCGGATATGTTTACAATCCTCAGGGAAGTGCAATTAGCGAAGGCCTTCAGCCCAACGGATTCGACAGAGCCGAGATTGGCCGACTCCAGAGTGGAGCAGCCGTAGAACGCCTTCTCGCCGATGGACACCACAGGTATGTCCATCCCCTCGTAAACCGCATACGGTGGGACATTCAGATTCTTGATAGTACCTGAATGACCTGTCAGGGAAACCGAATACGGGGAATCCGAAACGACGGTGTATTCGAGACCACCCTCGAAGAACGTATCTCCGACGGATACAGACGGTACGCGGAAGAGCTTGCCGTCCCCCGCACCCTCGTAAGATCTGCCGCTAAGAACGATAGCGTCCTGGCCCAGCAAAGTGCTCCCATCCGTGTCATAGAATTCGATTGGATGGAATGCTTTCAGCCCGATTTGCGTCACGGATTGCGGCAACGTAAGGGACGCCAAGGAACCGCATCCGTAGAACGCGTACCCAGCTATCTCCGTCACACCCTCTGACATGTTTACAATCCTCAGGGAAGTGCAGTTGGCGAAGGCCTTCAGCCCGACGGATACGACAGAGCCGAGGTTGGCCGACTCCAGAGTGGAGCAGCCGTAGAACGCCTTCTCGCCGATTGAGGTCACGGAGAACTTTATGCCTTCACAGTCGACTTCGGAAGGGATGGTGAGCGCCTCGAAGGGGCCTGCGTATCCGATTATCATTGCCCTGGCGGGATTCAAAGAGGTAACGGAATAGCGCAGTCCGGCGTCTTCAAACTCATGCCCTATTGACACTGTCTGCAAAGCGTAAAGTTTTCTGTCGCCGTCCCCTGTATAGCATAGCCCTCCTATCAGATCCGATGCTCCCAGTCTGAGGCCGTTCAAGTCGTAGAACGACAGCCCGTGGAACGCATTGCCGCCCAGAGACGAGAGGCTTCTGGGGAGGAAAACGCTCATGAGGCCCGTGCATCCGCTGAACCCGCTGACGCCTATCGATTCGACGCCTTCCTCGATGGTAAGCGATTTCATGCCCTTGCAGCCGAAGAATGCATAGTCACCTACGTTTGCTGAGACGACCAGGGACGTGATGGCGGTGTAGGGGAAGGATTTCATGCCTATGAAGAACGCCCCGGATATGTCGGCGGAAGACAGGGATGCGCATGAATAGAACGCGCCGTTCCCTATCCTTACCCCGTCCCCGATCACGAGGGATTGAATGCCGGATTCGGCGAAAGCCCAATCGGAAACCGAGACGACCCTGTATGAGGATACCCCGTTTCTTACGGACGATGGGATGACGATATCCTTGGAATCGTCGGAGGGCCCCAGAGCCGTAACCTCTTCGGGTCCGATGAGCCCGTAGGATACGCCGCCTGCGGAGAACGCCGGGTCCGAGAGCTCGTATCCTTCGACCAGTATGCCTCTGCCTCCGGCGAAGATCTTTCCCGAAAGGCCTGAGGGGGAGATCTCTGCGCGGGTGAAGCCGTCCGATTCAAGCAGGGTGACATACTCGAAAGCATCCTGGGCGACATGCTCCAGGCTGTCCGGGAATGCCAGCCTTTCCAGCCCGTAGCAACTGTAGAATGCCTTTGAGCCTATGGATGAGACGCGCCCAAGGTCGACTGACTTCAGCTCTGAATGGCCGTAAAACGCATTATCCCCGATGGAGACCACCGAATAGGCGATTCCCCCATATGATACGTCAGAAGGTACGGCAACATAGGTCAGAGCACCTTCGTATCCGGATACGGTTGTTCCGTGAGGATCCGTCGAAATCACTGTGAACTGGAGGCCGTTATCCGTGAACACGTCCCCGACCAACAATGGTTCCGAACGGATGAGCGCCCCATCCCCGCGTCCCACATACGAATGGCCCCTGACTGATATGGCATCAGCCCCCAACACAGTATGCCCGTCGGCATCAAAGAATTCCAAGCCCCGGAACGCACCATCTCCGATGTCGGTGATCGAAGCTGGGATAGCCACATAGTCTAAGGATAAACAGTACGAGAATGCGTAATCACCAATTACGGTAACTCCTTCGAGGACGGCCAGGGACCGGATGCCGGAGCACCCGTAGAACGCATTATTGCCAACGTCCGCTCCGAGGGCCACCGACGTGATACCGGTACAGCCACTGAACGCGCCCTCCGCGACCGATACCACGGCGTATTCGACGCTGCCATAGATCACCGAGGCGGGGACAACAAGCTCGCCCATCGGCGTGACTAAGTATCCGGTCAGATTTGCCGACGGCGATTCCGAGTCGCAGACGGTGTATTCGAGACCGCCGACTACGAACGACTCCCCGATCGGAAGGATCGGAACTACCTCGCGGAGAATCTTGGATTCTCCCTCAAAGACCTTGCCAGCAAGGTTGGCCGCCGAGGCGCTGATCTTCGTACCGTCGGCGCCGTAGAACGTTAGCTTGTAGAACGCCTTGCTTCCCAAGCTGCCGAGGGATCCGGGGAGCTCGACGTGTGTGAGGCCCGTGCAACTCGCGAAGGCGCTCGCGCTTATCTCGCCGACGCCCTCGAGGACAATCAGGGACCGGATGCCGGAGCACCCGTAGAACGCATTCTTGCCCGCGTCCGCTCCGAGGGCCACCGACGTGATACCGGTGCAGCCTCTGAAAGCACCCTCCGCGACGGACGCCACGGCGTATTCGACGCGGCCGTAGGTCACCGATGCGGGGACCACCAATGATTCTGAGGGATCCGACGAGAATCCCGTCAGATCGGCAGATCTGGCTTCGGCGTCGACGACCGTGTAGGCCAGGCCCCCGACGGCGAAGGATTCGCCGGCGGACAGGGGCGGGACGGCCTCGTAGAGCGTCTTGGACCCGCCCTCGAACGTCTTGCCAGCGAGGTTTGCCGCCGAGGCGCTGATCTTCGTCCCGTCGGCACCGTAGAACGTTAGCTTGTAGAACGCCTTGCTGCCCACGCTGCCGAGGGATCCGGGGAGCTCGACGTGTGTGAGGCCCGTGCAGCTCGCGAAGGCGCTCGCGCCGATTTTGGTGACTCCTTCTTGGACGGTGAGGGACCGGATGCCGGAGCACCCGTAGAACGCGCGCTCGGTGACAGCGATTACGTTGAATTTGGAGCCGTCGAAAGCCACCGTGCTCGGTATGACGAAAACGCCCAATGGTTCAGTCCCGTATCCCACGGCCCTCACAGTCATAGCAGTGGGATCGGCCACGGAATAGACAATGTTGTCCACGGTAAATTCGAATCCCGTGGCGATGCCCTGCGAAATCGGCGAAAACACAGCTATGTACACAGCATTGCCTGATACAACCGATATCTCAGGCGACCATCCGACGAACTCATAGGTGTTCTGCCCATCAGATTCGCGGACCGGCGTGTCGCCATCGTATTTGGGCATCTCGCCGGGCATGACGAATTCTTTCAGCAGGACGGTTCCGTCCCAGTTCTTCCACGTTATTTCAAACGAAGATGCAGGAGCGTAAACCGCGACGAGGCCGCACAGATCGCCGATGCTCCCCGCCGTTTCTGCGTATTCCTCGAGGCTGATGGGCTTGTCGGCGGGCCATGTGCTGCCGGTGCGGGTTATGGACTTCAGGGCTTTGCCGTCCGTTTCGTACGTGCAGAGCTCCCATCCTGAGATCTCCAAAGCCCCGACGGTCCGGCCGCCAGGATACGTGATGCATGCGCCGTCTCCGGTGCGGTACTCCTCCACGGCGTAGATCGAATTCTCCGCCGAAAGGATGCGGACGACCTTCAGCGTCTCGTAGGGCACGTACACGGCCACGTAGTTGACATCTCCGATGCCTCCGGCCGCCTCTGCCCACGAAGAATCGCAGCTCTCACGGGCGATGGGGGGGATGGCGTCCTTTCCTGGGGCGGCGCCGCCGAAGTCGGGATCGAGGTACCTCAAGGTTCTGTACGGCTCGCCGAGCATGTTTCCGTCGGCGTCGGAGTCGTACCAGGCCGCGGTCTTCACGGCCGGAACCGACAGCTCGAATGTGATGGTGTAGCCGGACTCGAATCCGAGGGCGATTTCGACCGTCCCCTCGAGACCGGAAAGAGCGCCCCTGGATATCACAGCAGATTCGGAAGAGAATGCCCATTCTCCTTCCTCCAGATCGCGCCCTCCGACGCTCACGGAGACGAGGTCGTTCCCGTTGGATTCGAATCCGATGGCATAGTCCCCGAACTCCAGATTACCGGACGGGAGATATGTCCCCGCTCCGGATAGCCCGTCGGACGGGTCTGTACGGCATCCGGCGGGCAGCGAGGGGGGCCCGGATATGCCGTTCGCGTTCCCGGTGCGGATGACGGCGACCGTCGCGCTGTCGTTGTCGCCGTACGGATCGCCTGCGCAGCTTACCGACATGGTTGCATGGCCAGTGGGATCCAGGGCCGAACTGTCCGCCAGCACGGTGAGTATCCTGCGCTCGCCAGGCGCCAGCTCGAGCGGGACGGCCTTTCCGGCGCATACGAACTCGCCGGACGCGGCTTCATTCCCCTGGTTGGACACCGACGCCAGTATGTAGTCCAGACCGCCCAGCACTATGGGCTCTGCGGACAGCGAGAGATCAGGATAGCCGGCGGAGAAGCGTATCTCCTCCGCGCTTCCGCAGACGGAAAAATAGGCGATGCATTCGCCGCCGTCCTTCGCGAGCTCTCCGACGCCTATCTCGGCGGTCCAAGTCTCGCCGGGGGAAAGGACGGTTTTGTTCCCTCCGAGGGCGACTTCCGCGGCCGCGGTCCCGCTGTTGACGGCGGTGACAGCAAGCTTCGCCTCCCTGTACATGATTTCGTAGGCGTACGACACCGACGGCCCGGGCGCGACTTCGAGGTCGTCGCCCGGCAGGATGCCGCCTCTGCCGTCGGAAAGGCTCCACGAAAGCTCGAGGCAGTCCCCCATCTGCGCCCTTAGAGACGATGTGTGGTATCCTGCCCCCCCTTCCTTTGAGAATTTCACCGGCTGGCCGGAGAATTCGGCAGTCTTTCCGGAAGCGTCGGAGCCGAAGAACAGGCCGTATATGCCGTCGCAAGGCGCATAGACGAATCCCACGGTCGCTACCGTCCCGGAAGAGGACATCGCGAGGACCGTGAATCCGGTCCCGGGGACGAACATGGACGCGTCTTCGACCTCGACCGTTATGATGCCGCCGGAAACGCCTGCGCTTAGGCATCCGCTCATGCTGTCCCTGTCGTCCCAGGAGATGCTCTTGGCGGTGGCGTATACGTATTTCACCGCATTTTTGCCTGATGCCACCGATGCCGGTACGCATATCTCGTAAGTCTGCTTTCCGGACGCCTTCGGCAGGGGCACCGCGGATTCCTTCGAGGACGTGGACGTGTCCCCGTACGAAGGCACCACGTATTCGTATCCGGGCAGCGGAGCAGTGGAATACCCGGCGGAAGACACGTACACTATGGCGTCGCCTCCTTCCCCGGACACCGCGGCGAACCCGCCGGCCAGCAGCCCCTGCGAATCGCCGAACAGCTCGGCCCCGTCGGAATAGCGGATCAGAGAGAAATCTGTGGACGAGTAGTAGACGAGGGATCCGGCCAGAGTCTCCACGTAGGCGACTCCTTCGACGTCTTCCGTCCCGTTCGGGGCATAGACGCGCATGAAGCGGTCCTGAGTGGAAAGGTCAGAATCCCTATCGATGACGGCCGCGAAGGAGCCGCCTGAGAATACGGTTATGTCGGTGATGGGAGGGAGCCCGGCGCCGGGGACCTTCGAGACGTCCCATTCCCCGCCGGAGAGGCGGACGGCCTTCCACAGGGAATTCGAATCGGTCTCGAACGAATTGGAATTCCCGGAGGGGTCCACGTAGTTGTAGGGCGAGGTCCCGAAGATGCTGCCGTCGGAATTCTCCGACCAGACGATGTATTCACATCCGTTTTCCGCGAAATACGATGCGCCGCTCTTGTGGTCCGAGGTGGTCCCGGGCGTGTCCTCCGCGGCTACGGCCCTGTCCCCTATCCCGGAGAGGTCGGCGTAGGCCAGGATCTGGCTGCCGGCTATGGAATAGAGGTTGCCCTCGTCATACAGGCGGTCCGCCTGGTGCACATAGACCAGAACCGGGGCGCCGTCTCTGAACGCCACCGCGAACGAAACGTCGTTCAGGCCGTCGTCGCTGACCGCCGCCCAGGGCTCCCAGGCGCCGCCGATATACTTGTCCACGGCGAGCTTCTGGTAGTTTAACTCGCTGTATCCGGCGGAGAAGCCGTAGGCGCTGCCGCCTGAATAGGCGTCGACGAAACGGACCTTGTATCTATCGCCGCCGTAGGAGAAGACCTCCGAGGTCTGGTCCACACCGGTGCCGGAGGCTTCCTCTGCTTCCTTTTCAGAAGAGGCCGCCGCGAACCTCACCGTCATCAGCGGGGCCGCTTTGAGCAGGGATCTGGACGTCGGCTCCTCCTGGTATTCGTACAGCGTCCATTCTCCGCTGACGATGGGGACCTTCCCGTCGAACCACAGGAATTTGTAGTAGAGGCCCGCCTCGGCGCTGAGCTCCACCTTGGTGAAATACACCCTGGGATACATCTTCAGCTTCATCCCGAATTCCGCCTCGCCGTAGACGCCGCCTTCGATCAGCTTGAAGTCGATTCCCGCACTCAGCTCCAGCCCCAGCTTGATGCCCAGCTCCGCGTCGTCGAGATATGCGCCGCGGGTCTGGTCGAACAGGAACGTCAGCCCCAGCCTTCCGTCCGCGGTGAACTGCGCCTCCAGCTTGATGGGGATGACCGCCACAGGGGTTGTGACGTAGATGTGGTGCGTGGCCGTGAAGCTGTAATGGATCGTGCCTATTACGTCGCATTCCTTGAGGGCGAGCGCGCCGCCTTCGTAGCGGAATATCAGGTCGCCGCTCAGATTCATCCTGAGCTTATGGGACGTCTCGGTGACCGACTGAGTGCCGGATGTTTTGACCGCCTCTACCAGGGGCTCCCCGGTCTCGGCGAAGTGGGCAATGATCCTGAACACGTCGTCGTACAGGGAGAATCTGGGCTCAGATTTCTGGGCGATCACCCCGAAGTATACCTCGTGCGGGTCGGTCCCGACGCCGTCGGTGATGCTCATGCGGTAGTACGTGTAGCTGTCGTACCCGGTCCCTCTCGCGAACCAGATGTTGAATTTGTACTTACCGTCGTAGACGTACCCCTTCTCACCGGTTACATGGAGCTCGCGGTCCCCGTCCCAGAAGCGGTAGGTATTCCCGTGATGCCCCCAGATGTTCTTCTTGTATCCCGCCTCGCAGTCCGGAGCCATGCCTCCGGAGGTTTTGATCTTCGGCTCGGAATCCCATTGCTTGGAGTACCCGGCGCCCATAGTCACGTGAATCGTGTCCCCGTCTGGCCTGATGGAAACGTCCATGCCTCCCAGCCCGAACTCCAGGCTGCCGGAGGACAGAAGGCCCTGGATGTACCCCAGGAAAACGTCGGCAGCACCGTTGCCGGTGCCGGACGCCAGGTTCAGATCCGCATCCCCCAGATCGGCAAGGATCTGGTCCTCGGTTATCACGGCACTAATCAGATCGATGCTCAGATCGGCGCGGTAATTCCTTTCGGCGCTGTCCAGGCATGCGGAAAGCTCGTCTCCGGCGTGAAGCTCCTCGTTGGATATACTGAACGTGTATGTCGTCTGCCGGGAGACGTTGCCGAACACCTTGGACACGGCGTCTACTGGATAGAACCTGCTTCTCCCGTCGGTGAGATAGCAGTCGTAATCGGATCCGTCGCTGGGGTCGGTGTAGGCCACAATCACAATATCGACGGCCTCGCTTTCGGCGTGCCTAGCCTCGCCGTTGTATTCAAAGTATTGTTCCTTCCCCATCTCCGCGAGATTGACAATGACACTCCCCGCGTTGAGGTCTTCATCCTGGCAGCTGACGCCTTCGATGCGGGGCTCGGCTACAAGCTTAATCACCGACACCATCATATCCGCATTGAGGCGGGCCCTCTGCTGGTACGGGAAGTATCCGTCCTTGATTGTCAGGACGGTGACATCCCTAAAATCCCCTTCAGGATAGAGCATCTCCGAGAAGGCCGCATAGGCCATCCCGTAGTCGTCGGTGGAGTATTTCGTCTGGGACCCGGAGGTATAGATGTACAGGTCCGCGTTGGGTATGGCACATCCGTCGCTCCCGACCACCATGAAATAGTAGTATTCAGCGGACAGGATATCCTGGCTGAGCTCAGATATGACGGGATACTCCCTTACATGCCTTTCCATCCAGCTATCGGAAGATACGATTCCTTTCCCCTCGCCGAAATAGGACGTCAGAGATTCAGATGCGTTGTCGTAGATCTTCTCCCCGGTGGAAGGCAGGGAATCGCACAGATAATACACTTCGCCGAGTCTGACGCAGTCCGCGAAGGCCGACGACCCTATGTATACCGGATTCACGGACGTGACGATTACCCTCCTGATACTGGAATTGTCCGCGAACGCGCAGTCGTAGATCTTTTCGGTCTTCTCCGGAAGAGAGAACGCAATCCTCTCCAGGCCCGCAGGGTAGCAGTAGAGCACAGAAAGATCCTTGGAATAGAGGACGCCGTTGCCGTCGGCGCAGAAATTCTCGTTGCTTTCGGAGACGGAGATCGTTCTGAGCGCCCTGTCGTTGCCGAACATGTCATAGCTGTATAGGCCGTCGGCATCCGCGGTGCTAGAACCGTAGTATCCGGAGCCGAACGCGAACGACTTCAGGGAATCGCACTCTGCAAAGGCCTCCCTCCCAACAACGGTCACGCTGTCGGAGAGGACCACCGACTCTAAGTTATCGGCGTCGTAGAAAGCATATGCGTCGATGGAATAGACGTCTCCTGCGCTGAAATGTGTCTTATCAGTAAGATCAAACGCATCTGACGCGTTCGCGGCCGGATACTGGATAATCCTGAGGCCACTGCCGGATGATTTCATCAGAATCCCTTCATGCGAGAAATACCCGCCGCTGTTGGGTCCGACGGAGAACTCCTCGATTTTCGGATTGCTCGCGAAGGCCATCTTGCCTATGTACATGACCCCTTCCGATATCTCCACTGTACCGGACAACCCCGAATTGTAAAGCGAGGATTCCCCGAAGAAAACAACTTCGGACAGGTCGTCTACGAACTCTGCGCGGGGGCAGTTCTCGAACGCGGAGTCCTCAAGATAATGGACGGAAGATCCGTGTACCTTCTCCAGACTGGTGCATCCGTAAAACGCATGGGAGCCTATGATCTCGACGCTGCCGAGGTAGACTTCCACCACCTTGCTTCCGGCGAACGCATACCTTTCGACCACGGCGGTCCCGCTCTTAACCACGAACGACGGAACAATGGCAGGGGCTTTGATGAGCCTGTCGTATATGCCGTGGCACACATCAGTGTCCGCCGTTATGCTAGAGACGGTTATCTTCCCGCTTTTTCCTACCTCCACAGGATCGTCCATGAACCAGGTTGCCTCCTGTGTCCACCTGGCGTCTCCCACGGCGTTCTTGGACGGGATTATCCTGAGGATGACGTCGCTGCCGAAATCTGGCGTATCGCGCACGGCCATATGAGCGGTTATCTCCAGATATCTGCCATCTATGAGTTTTTTAATCCCCGAGTCGGGCATTCTGTATTCTATCACTAGCTTGCTGCCGTCGAAATGCGCGCGGGTTATCTCGAAGCCGGTGCTTTCTTCCAGGATGATTCCGTCTCTGGAACAGAACGCCGTCCTGATTCCATCCAGCTCAAGGTCCGCCGTCTTCAGCTTCACCGCGAATTCCAGGCCGCCTCCGTAGAGGGCCCCGTCTTCAGAATGGTAGCGCGAGTTGCCTGACACCACGAACCCTTTGAGATTCGACATCTCGCGGAAGGTGCAGTCCTGGACGGCGGGATTCTCGGCGGTCTCGTAGAATCCGATATATTCGCCAAAAGTAATATTCGTAGCGGGGCTCTTGTAGAAGGCGTAGCGGTCGAATCCCGTCACCATGTAGATGAAACCCTTGCTCTCGTCGTAGATGAAATCAGGTATCACGTAATCCTTGCCAGAAGAGCCGCTGGTGTTCTCCGGGCTCTCGCTTCCTGCGGTGGACGACGCCAAGCCTACGGAAGCGGTCATGGTCCCCGAGTCCAAGGCATAGACGAGATCGGCATCTGAGAGGACGGATGCAATCTTCAGGCTGTGACCCCATACTATTTTGGGGCCCCCATCTTTGAACGTTCCGAACGTTTTTTCATTTTCTTTCAGACAGACCACAACGCAGCCGTCGCTAAGAGCCAAATCCCCGCCATTTATCGTGGGGCACGTTCCCAGAAAAATTATGGCATCAAGCTTAGTGCACCCAGAAAATGCATCTGAATCTATTGTTCCGACTGTTTCCGGCACAGTTATACTCCGTATCGATGCAGAACCTGGGCCACTTCCTATCCCGCTAATGTTTGTCACCGGTATTCTGGCACCGGAATCCGTTAAGGCGGTGATATGGCCGGGTATGATGATGCTGCCGCTGTCGAAGCCCAAACTTTCAAACCCAGCGACAGACGCCTCAGAGCCGTCAAGACCCTTGTATGCCAGACCGTTTATGCCCAAAGATTGAATGCCGCCTGTTTTGACCTGGACTATCTCGTCTGAACCGTATGCCATTACCGGGATGCAGTTAACGTCGTCGGCGGACTTCCAAAGCTCCGTAAGATGTTTGGCAGACGCATCATAGGAAACTATGCCGTTCCATGTGCCGTTGCCTGCGCCGTAGAATATGTACGGCACTTTGACCCATTCCGAATCGATGCAAACTTCATGCGGAACGACGAATTTGGAGTTAAGGCCCTGCCCGAAACCGCCCAGGAAATATATGCTCAGCAGATTCTTGCATCCGGAAAAGGCGCCATCGCCCAAAGTATCGACGTCTTTGCCGAGCATCACACGGGAAAGCAGGCTGAGATTTTCGAATGCACCGGGCTCTATCTCCCTGATGCCGTCGCCCACGACGACAGCGTACACCTGCTTGAAGCTGTCGGAACTGAATGTCCCAGAATAAACAGACGGCTTATCGCGGATGTTAAACAGGCACAGGGCATTATCGGAGCGGAGGACCCACGCAGCTTCGCTTCTTCCGCCGGCAGACCAGTCTCCGTCGTCCTGGTATGATCCCTTGATTTCCACATAATCAAAATAAGGGGAGAAACCACAGCCACCGCTGTCTTCATAACCGTATATTGTCGCCGGGAGGCTCTCGAATGCATCGGAGCCGACTGTGATGACCTTTCCTCTGGGAATCACTGGAGAAGGGAGACCGTCATGGACGAAAAGCACAGACTCTATCCCGCCGCAGCCTTTGAAGGCGTTGTCTCCTATAGATAAGACGTTATTGCCGTAACCGACAATAACGCTACCGAGATTGGAACATCCGTTGAACGAATAGCTCCCGATGAACGTGACCGAGCCGGGGATGTCCACGGAAGATAGGGAAGTGCAGCCTTGGAACGCGCTTCTTTCAACGGACGTCACGGACGAAGGTATGACGACGTTCTTTACACCCGACCCGGCGGCGCAAGAAATGAGCGCGGTTCCGCTGACTAGCAAGACGCCGTCAATGATTCCTGAGTACGATCCGGAAAATCTATTCAGAGAGGAGCAACCTTCGAATGCCCTCTCGCCGATGGACGTGACCGAGCCGGGGATGTCCACGGAAGACAGGGATGTGCATAATACAAACGCCTGAACGCTAATCGAAGTCACGCCATCCTGGATGACAGCTTTTTTGACACCAGAACCCCAGGGTGGACCGCCCGGCCCATAATCAAACATTGGCCCTGTCCCATACACTGTCAAAAGACCGCCAGCATCTAAGGTCCATGACAGATTCTCCCCGCAGGCACCGGAGCTCATTATTAAGATTCCATTGCCAGAGCCGCGGAATGAATGGCCAGAAAGATCGCGTGGCATGTGATTTAATACTCTGCCGCGATCGTCGTTAAATACCAAACCTAAAAACGCCCCCTCGCCGATGGATGTGACCGAACCGGGGATTGACAGGGAGGACAGGGAGCAACCGCGG
>JAEEGL016980874.1_pt1 | contig 25739 bp, 19 predicted proteins | sample 9134231 | NCBI WGS metagenome assembly JAEEGL01 (sample SAMN16246548, study PRJNA631951) | gut metagenome | biome: gut microbiome; feature: rumen; material: fiber-attached | host: Bos | place: Iran: Karaj | collected 2018-10 | reverse complement strand
TTGCTCCATAATGTCAACTCCTTAACAAAAACGCGGGCAGAAGGATGTTTCCAACTGCCCGCTCTATCAAACCCTTTCGGGATTATACTCCAATCAACAGTAACTAAACCGACGCCTTCTTCGCCGATTCCCATGAACACGTCAGTCTGGTCAGGACAATCCGGTATATACCCCCGTGAGCCTTTTGCTATTCCGGTCCGCTTGCGGCGGAGGTGACAACTTAATTAACGTGTACCAATAACGCCCGGGACATTCCGCCGCTCCCTCGCCAAGATCATCGCAGAAGTCAGCCCCTCGTTGTCATTCGTGTTCGGATGCAGTTGTCAAGGTACAAGTTATAATAGCGGGTGATCCCGTCATTATCGGATTAAATTACTCTCCTTCTGTTCTTTCCCCTGTAAGTGCGTCGATACTGTTGCATATAACCCGTTTCAAAAGCTCCGGATCTTCGATGCAGCGGGGCTCTCTCACGACCTCAGTCACGTAACAGGTCACGGGCTTTTGTTCGAGGTTCCATTCGAGGAAGCTGTTAATGTCAACGCGCAAGGCCTTACTGATCCTCACTAAGATCTCGATTGTCGGTTTCTGCTTCCCGGTCTCGTAAAGGGAAATCATCTTCTGGGATACCCCCGCCCTGTAGGAAAGTTGGTTCTGGCTTAAATCTCGCCACTCCCGTACCGACCGGATCTTATCCCCGACACCCCTCAGCTCGAGGCACTCTTCTCTCACGTTCATTTTATTTTTCCTCCCGGTTACAGTGTAGCGGATTTTCCGGCGCTATGTAATGGTCTGAAAGGGATTAGCACTCCTTCGAAGGAATGACTTTTTGCTGTTTTTCCCAGCTTTTTTCGAAAAAATCTTCTCAAGCAGGAACATTTCTGTCCTTTCGGCCCTATAATAGCAAAAGTGCTGTCCCCTCTATGAGGACAGCACTGAAATTTGTTCCAATATTTTTCAAAAATCTTTTAAGTATTCGCTCGAGGGGCTCGGGGTCAATTCTTTTCCGTTAAACCCCCAGACGTTCAGCCTCTTGCTCGGGCCGTATTCGTTGGGAAGTTCGAACATGTCGCAGAGAACCAGGTATGCGGCATACTTCTTACCCTCCTTCTTGGAATGCGCAAAAACGCATTTACGGATTCCTTCGCTGATGACATCGCAGCTGCATGCCCAGATGGGTTTCCCGTTCTTATCATACCCGAGAGCATCCGGCCCGTTTGACTCATACACCGGCGGCGAGCATCTCTCGTGTTCCGAAAGCTCCTTTAAGGTGTTTACCGCATTACCCGCAGTAAACTCCGGCAACCGGAAGTTTTCCTTCTCGTATGTACGGATATACTCCTCAACGGGAAGTACCTTTCCGACAATCTTTGCCATCCTTTCCGAGTCCCAGTTGAGTTGCACGGCGCATGCCCCGATGATTGCCTCAAAAAGGTCCGCCTTGATTTTCACCTGTTTGTCGACTTCATTGTTGATGTCCTGCTTTCCGACAATGAGATACTGACAGACATCCCAGGAGTCGATAATGCCTGCGAGGGTATGGTTGCTGACGATCCGACTCTTCAATGCGGACAGGACGTTTTCCTGAGCACGGAACGCATAGTACCACCAGCCGTCACCGGCCGTATTAATTGTTCCGTAGCGTTCGAAGAGTTTCTTTGTGACATAATACCCGATGATAGTGTCCCCGATAAACTCGAAGTTCTCGTTGCTTCCGCCCCCGTAACTCCGGGCGTAGGAGCTTCTCGTGAAAGCCTGAACGAGCAGGTAGTTATTCAGCGAAATCCCTGTTTTCTCCAGAAGAATCTTCCGAAGCTGTTCCATTTCGTGTGTTTTGAAAGCGTTATCCGTTTTCATAGGTTGCTGTCCTCCATTTTGTTATTTGCCCCGGACAACAAAAAAGACCGGCTTCCGCGAAAGCACACGGAAACAAGCCCGGTCTAAACATCCAAAATGGTTTTTGTAAGGCTTTTCGCTTGACCGTCCGCTTGCACAGACGGGACAAATGATACACATTACGCCGCTACTTTGAACGCTATATTCCGAAGCACCTTCAGTATGCCACAATATGCCTGCAAAATCAAGGAGTATGTTTAATTCACCCCATAGCTATCCGCCAACTTTGTCAAAGCTTCCCTGACATCATCAATCACGGACTGCGGAGCCGTGGCCTTTACGAACTTATGATTCTGTAACAGCCATCCCGTCAGTGTCGCACCTCGGCGGACACGGAAGAACGCGTGACTGATATTGCTCTGTTTGTCATATCTAGGAACTGTCACCCGCTTCCCTGCAAGGTCATGGACAATCTCCATTGCTTCCGGGCTGTAATAAATGTCAAGCTCCAGCATGACTTCTTCACCATCAAAATGGTCTACCATCTCTTCCCTCATTCTGAGAATCTCCCGATACGGATCTCCTTCGATGTACTTACCGGGCGGCTCAGCACAAAGCTCCTCGGCACATTCCATCTCCTCCATGCGATCCAGTCGAAAAATCTTTAGTTTCTCTTCATCAGCATCGGCACCGATCATGTAAAAAGTCTCCTTTGCAAAATGGCAGTCGTACGGGCTCACACTGTATCGCTTGCCGTCATGCTTGCGGATCGGCCGCATATATGGATCAAAAGCCCGGTAATAAAACAAAATCCGCCTTCCTTTCCGGATGGCGGTCGCAATGATACCGCGGAATGCAATTTCCGCATTTGTTATGAAGTTATCTGTAAAGGGGCCAGGGAAAGCCTGCAGGGCTTCTCTCGCGCTCGGACATCCATGCTCTTTCATCCGTTCACGGATACTCTTTTTCTCGCCCGGCGGGGCACAGCGGAGCGAATCCGTAACATCTGCAGTCATCAGCACTTCCGCAGTAGTGTATGGGTGCTCACAGTACCAGCCGTCCTTCATATGCTTCGCACGAAATATGTTCTTAAAGAACATCATAATCAACAGTATGGAGGCATAGATTCCCTTTCTTCCGCCCTTTTTATATGTTCCGTTGATGTTCGTCCTCTTCAGAATCTGTCCCGCATTCACCGGATGCTCAATATCCGAATCCAGTAACACCTGTAAAACATCCAGAGTCCGTTCAGCAGTTGGGTAATACATATGATTTCCTCCCTAAAACATAGAACCGGTGCCGCATACAGCCGGCACCGGCAGGAAATCAATCATTTTTTTAACAGCATGCTGTAAAAATCGAGAAGAATATGTCTTCTTTCGGGAGACAGTTCCCCGAAAGTCAGCTCAACCATTTTTATGAACTCCTCTTTATCGGAATCAGCCTCATCCCTTTTCTCTGCCGTCTTATAAAGAACATAGGTCTCCACGCCCAGGACTTTCGCAAACTTGTTCACCGTATCCAAGTCAGGTGTTTCCGCATTATTCAAGCGGAACACAGACTTAACCGTGGACGAACTGATGTCCTTATCCATGAAGTCACTCTGTTTCATACCTTTTAGTTGTGCCAGCCGTACGATGTTTCGTTTTACATCAAGTCCAGATGGGGCCATAGGAATCGCCTTCTTCCGTGTGTGATACACTAATTGTACACACGGGACTTGCGATTTTATAGGACAGGCTGCCGTCCTAAAGGGTTGTTCTGCCGACTAACATGTAGTATAGCAATTTCCTAATCGTCTTTGACGAATTATATGACATAATGCTTCCCCCTATGTGTCTGAAGGAAGAGTCAATCAAGTTAACTCGGACGGCCAATCTCCCTCCTGTTGCACATCTGCGCTCCTTATACGTATCCATCAACCTCTAAGTAATTTGGATAATATCTCCAGATTTCAATATACTTCTCTATATTCTTTCGCTCGATATACGGAAATTCTTCCGCTATTTCCGAAGCACTTTTTTGTGGCAACATTTGGTTGATCGCATTAAGCTCTTTATGCGTTATCGCCGGAACATATATTCGAAAAATCGAGTCCTCCTTAGGATACCATTTCTGATTCACTAATCTTGATGCAGGAAAATCAGATACTGTACAATCATCTTCTGTATTGCAAATCACACCACCATAAGTATACATCGGCATCCCATCTGCATACGTTAATTCTACAATGGGTTGAAAAACAAATTCAGATGTATTTTCAGGTCGTGTTGTATTTTTATATGACATGGCAGATTTTATCACATCGCAAACTATCTTACGAATTATAAATGGAATGCCCTTATCGTTACAATTTTTTAGCAATACTTCGTCTGCTATCCTTCCAGATTCTTCCCTCAAAGCGTTTAATGAATCACACCGGCACACATCAGATGTTCCCATGCTTGTAGAGAAAATAATTAAATCGCCATGATTAGCATTTTTAATACTTTTTTCAAGTCCAGACAACTGCGAGTCATTTATAAATTTGTCATAATCAAGCCAGAAGATGTTTCTTATATCAGGGCTCCAACTTATCAGATTATAGGCATCTATGAGTTCATCTTGAATGATCTTTATGAATCCGAAAGGTTTATTATACTTATATCTATTGGTAAATCCTTCCTTGATATATTCTATGTACTCATCTGGTACAAATAATTCTTCTGATGGCATTGGCATAGCTTTTACTAAATGATCTACGTTATCACAACTTCCCGTTGTTTCTATGCGGAAAAAGTCAGATAAGTATAGTTTTATGTTGCCACAGATTCGTTCTGCCTCCCCTTCAAGATCTTTTTCCAAATCATAGAAATCGTATTTTGGGGTTTTTATCACATTCATGTCAGATATTCCTGCTTTGGCATCACATACTCGAGCCCAGAACCATTCATAAATCTCCTGGCTTTTAATACTAAGTATCCTTTCCACATCTTCTTTATTGAGTTTAACATTTCGTACTTGCAAAGTATCAATGCGCCACTTTTCCATCTCAGAAGAAAACCTACCTAGCACAATGTCCAAATAATCCGTATGCCTACGTATAATCGTATCTTTCTGCGCATAGAACCTCTTGTCTTGTTCAATGCTTATTCCTGATTGAATATTGAATTTTTCATGAAGGAGAATAAAATCCTTGAAATAAAAAGACCCGAAGCCAATGTACCTGTATTTATCTATTGAACCAAAAAAGTCCAATGTACGAATTATGTCCCCTAAAATTTTCCTCTCAACATTTTTTTGAAGCCGCAACGAGTAATCTATTTTATCCCCAGTTTGTCCCATCTATTCAATCTCTCTTTCATAAAAATAGTAAAACACCCTTTCCCCGACTTCTTTATTTGTCATCTTTGCGTTACCATAATACTCCTTAACAGTATTTACTTTGCTTTTAGGTAAGGCAATACTAATAGTTGTTACAGGCTCAGGAGGAGTAGGAAAGTTCCTTGCGTCTAACGATGGAAAACAGTATTGGCTATCATTTTTAGAATAAGCTGCAAGCTCCGCCGACAAAACGCCAACTGCCCTCCCGGAGAAAACATCCTTAATTTGGATGTTGGCCTCTTCATTATCCTTTATAAATTCATCAACTTTATCCCGCCACCCGATAAAAATCTTCGTGCATTCTTTCATGGTGTTTAGGGCAAGCTGATAGTATTTTGAAGACATATCAACGCCTGTTTTCGTTGTGTTCCATGGCAATTTTTCCAAATCTGATGACTCAAACTCAACATACCCCCTAAACGCTGCAAATGCTGCGTGGAAGTTTCTTACACCATCTATTCCCCAGCCGGTTTCCTCGTCTCTATTTGCAAACAGAATTGTTCTTCCGTTGCACTGAACATACCAGCCAGCCTTCTTTGGTTCACCCATTTTAGCACATCCCGCTATTATCTTGATGTTTACTCCATCTATTTCAGTTCTTTTCACGAACGGTTTAAACATATCCGAGAAAAGAATTTGTTCATCTGCAAACTGTACATTTTTATCATTAATAATGACATTTACTCCGAGTGAGTTAATCGTTGTACTCCGCATTTGGACATAGTTAAAAAATCTAGATTTAAAGAAAGGGTCATTGAAAGAATTTTTAATTCCTTCATGTAGTCTTTGAACCCTGATTATCGTTCCGCATGTAGCAATATCATTATTCTCTTCTTCACCGACTTCCGAAAACTCGAAGGTCCAGTTTGGGCTCTTATCCCTGATCCACTCATCTACATCAATATGTATTTTAAAATGTTCTGTTGTTGTTCTGGACTCTATGTCAAATATCTTCCCTAGCCTGAAGAGCGCTCGCTTCATTCCAATACCAAAAACACCCGTTCCGTCAGTTAGGTCAAATTCCCGATCTGCATCCCTACCAAATCTGAAACAATAGTATTTCGCATCATAGATAGATATACCACCGCAAGTATCCGCTATTTCAAATTGATTTTCATCGAATGATACCTTAATCTCGCAAGGACCATCGTATAGTTTTTCCTTTCTTATTCGTTTGGCTCCATCCAATGAATTATCTACCAGTTCGGTTATCGCTGGCTCTAGCGCAATATCCCTAACAAGCATATCAATGAAAAAACGCTTTGTTGGATTCGCATTAATTTCCCGATTGTCGCCACTCATCCTTCTACTCTCCTTGTGTTTTCATAAAGTAAATCCTTATTGGCCATGTTCCCCTGAATCCAAGAAAGAAATTTCAGCTTTATGTTCCAAACTCATATTTCTTGTCATCTAAGGACTGCATTTTTGAAAGAGATCAACCAACATCCCTATCCATGGGCTTTGCAAGCCTCCCCATTATCTCTGTTCAAAGACTTTTATACCACTTGATCTTGCGTATTGCCACATTCGATCAATCACGCCATCATAGTATACATTGAAATCTGATTGGACAATTTCGTTCTGAACCGTCAGCATTATCTTGTTTCTCTCATTAATCACAGATAGCAACTCCTGACGAGGGACTCTATTGTTTTTCCTCATATTGCAGGTTGGACAAGCAAGAACAAAATTCCAAATCTTATCATCCTTGACGAACGACCACGGAATAAAATGATCAACATGGACTACATTTCCTAACTTCTTCCCGCAATAAAAGCACGTATTTTCCTCAAATTCTTTCTTGAGAATTTCTCTATATACGGATAAATTCTCTCTTCGCGGTGTCGACAATTCGATTTTGTCAAGTAAACGGGTTAAAACAGCCTCATCATTGACCTGCTCGAGGAATCGTGCCCATGAGTAATAGTTCAATTTTTCTATTTCCGGTTTATATTTCAACAAAAAATCATACACTTTAGGGTTTAATATCAACCCCTCTTCCTTTAAATCAAAAGAGTATATAACACCATCAAAATCCTCATATAACGCACCAATTACGCAGCGCTTGCATTCTTGCTTCACTTTGCAAATGATGTCTTGTTTTGTTAAGTCAGATAGCGAATCAAATTCCAATCCACATATTATGCTATTCCTAGCAGATGCTTCCTTCAGAATGGATTCCACTTTAGACAAAGTTGACCGTCCATCTGGCCTCATTTGCCTAAGATCATATTTCAAAACCAAATTCCAATAATTCTCCGTGAACTTAGAAAAAATCGCATCAAAGGTGAAGAATACACCATTGTCTACTCTTTCACCATTAAACAGATTATCCATCAGGGACTTAATCAAGCCAAACTTATAGGAATTACGCTTTCTGCTGGAATCAGAGAAAACAAAATTAAATAATGACCATATACGTTCTTCTGACAAGCCATATTCAGTAATCGTCCCTTGTTTCAAGTTCCATCCAGCCATGCTACAACCCCTTTTTTGTTTGTGAAAAGCTCCTATTCATCCTCAAATATACATGTTAACACTTCATTGCTTTGGCGACAGCGACCAACTCAGCGAATTTCTCTCTAATCTGCTCAAGATCTGAATCGCCGCCCCAACTCACACGTATAGAGCTAACAGTCTCTTCTTCAGGAATCCCCATAGCTACTAAAACATAACTTGGTGAATAACTCTTGGAGTTGCAAGCAGAACCATTAGATAAACTGCAAAGATCTTTAGTTGCCAACATCAATGCTTCTGACATCACGCCAGGAATACAAATGTTCATCGTACTTTCAATGCAATACTCTTGATCTCCATTGTAATGGTATTCAATCTGCGACTCTTCAAGTATCTTTGATAAAGCCCTTTTGATTTGTCTATTTTTTTCTTGTCGTTTTATGTGCTCAGTGGCAGCAATTTCACATGCAATTCCACATCCTGCGACTAAAGCCACTGGAATAGTTCCCGGTCTAATGCCATGTTCTTGTTGACCGCCAAACATAATGCTTCTCACTGGGGGAAGTTTGTAGCCTTTTTTCTTTAAAACTAGCACCCCAATCCCTTGGGGCCCCTGCAATTTGTGCGCACTAAACGAAAGCATATCGTATTTCATTTTACGGATTTCTTCGACTAGTTTTCCACAGCTCTGTGTAGCGTCAACATGGAACAAGACACCTTTTTCCGCGAGGGCTTCTCCTACTTCCAACACCGGTTGGATAATTCCGGTTTCATTGTTTACATGCATCAGACTGACTAGGAGCGTGTCTTCTCTAACCATAGAAAGAATCTGATTTGCCTCGACGCGGCCAGAAATACCCGGAGACACAAAATCAACTTCAAAGCCACGCTTTCCCATTTCCTTCACAGTTTCCAGAACAGCTTTATGCTCAATTGCCGAAGTTATGATGTGCTTTTTCTGAGTTTTTTCAGCATATTCTGCTAAACCTTGGATGGCAATGTTATTGCTCTCAGTTGCACCACTTGTAAAGAACACCTCATCAGGCTTAACACCAATTAGATTGGCGACCTGTGAACGTGCCGTTTCAACTACTTCTCGAGCCTTCTCGCCATGGTTATGTGTACGGCTGTCAGCATTTCCAACCACACCTTTGTAAACCTCAATCATCTTTTCTAGCACCCGCTCATCAATTGGAGCCGATGCATTATAATCCAAATAAACACTCATACGTTGCTTTCCTTTATCGCCAATCTCGCAAGATCATCAATGCTCTTAATGAATCCTGTCCCACTCAAATGGGCAATTCCACGCTCCAGATTTAATCGAAAATACTTTGCGATGGTTTCATCATCAATTGGAAGGTTCATCCTTATACACCATGCCTTCACTAAAGCTTCATACAATTCATGATACTCCCCGCCAAATGTATACCAAGACATTTCTAGATTACTGTCAGCTGCAATCGCTAAGTCTGTCGGTATTGTTTTTTCACTCAATGAATAGCAAAGAGCCCACCGACAAAGAATATTCCAGTTTTTCACGCCGGTTTTTCCTTTGAGGCGAGATAAATGTTCCTTTGCCCGTTGAGACAATCGAATTTGCTTAATAATCATTGTTTCTCTGCTCCAATCGAATAACCTTGTTCAATCGTTGTACTCTTAGTAATTTCATCATACACTAAGGTAAATTCATTACCAATATTGTTCTTCATCAACCGATAGTAATCTGCATTAATCTCTGAATCCGTCGATAGTATAATTGTTTGCTCTCCTGCATTAGGGAAATAAGTCGTAATCAATGCCGTTCTGTGGAGCGAATCAAGACGCGACAACGGAGTATCGATGATTACTGGAAGCTTTTTCTTTGAGCAAATTGCAAGTGCCCACAAAATCGAGATTACCAGCAACTGCTTTTCACCAGCCGATAATGAACTCCGAGGAATCTCACGATTATCGCTCGACACGCACTTCCAATCTAAGGTTTCCGGATCCATATTGATTCGAGCAATAAGTGTCTTCTTGTTCGCGATTTTGTGGTAACACTCCGTGATGGTATCTGCAAGCAACCCGGTTTTTCGCCTTTGGAGTTCAATTTGGTATCTTTGCAAAACGTTAAGTGCAATATTTGAGTACTTTACGGCACGGTCAGCGCTATCTCGCATCTCAACGGTCGCTAAATAGGATTCCACTAACTTTGTAAAATCAGAAGTGAGCTCCATTACGTTTGCATTGAGTTCACTGCGTTTTTTCTCGAGTTCCGCAATCTCAAGCTGGTCCTTAGCCACTTTCTGACTTACATCCTTAATCTTTTTGAGAATCCCTTGCAAGTCGCTCTCGTTGATATCTAGTGTCAAGAAACTTTCAATCTCACCGATTTGTCTATCCAATCTTTCTTTCTTATGGATTATTGATTTAGCCTGAGTTGATATGGTTCTAAGCGGCCCGTCTACCAACATCCCAACTTGATACAATCCCTGATCTGACAATCCATATATAGTTCCAAGTTGATTCTCTTGGATCTGATTTTGAACATAATCCAAGAAATCTCTTCCGGAATCAGCATTACCAATATAGTCCTCGGAAAAGCTCTCAAACATTTGCTGAAGACGAGAGATTGCTTCATTCATTACATAAGAGGTATGCTCTTGCGAGGCTCGCGCCCAGATGGACTCAACTAGATCGCGGACTAAAACCAACGGAAGCTCCTCCGCCACCATATCCTCTAATTTCCCGTTTGTAACAGCTAACTCAGCAGTCAACGTGCTTTTTTGTTTTAGCAACTCTTGCTTTTTGTTGGCTGCATCCCCCCCTTTGGCCGTATATCGTTCTTGTAGCGCTTCAAGTGCGTCTTGATCTCTCTGTAACTTCTCAGTCATTACAGCAAGCTTTTCATCTGTTTCTAATAATCTTTCTATCGCCAAATCCTTTTTTTCCCGCAGAGTAAGTACTTCCTCTGCAGTCTGATCATGCAAATCGGTTTTCCGAATTCGCTTTAGATTTCGTCTGATATCATTCCCTAACACTTGTAATACATTAATTCCTAGCATTGAACGAATCGAGTTTTTTAGTTGCGTATTTGTGTTATCGACTGCCAACTCCGCAATTTTCTCACCATCAAAAAAGAAAAAACTAGAAAGTGCACTTGGCAGAATGTTTTCAACAAACATCGGCCAATTGTTAGTTAAGAATTCATTGTACTCACCATCTTTGCAGACTGTAATTTTCTCGGTCGGTCGAACACCATATCCGTCCCAACTCCGATCCACAGAATAGAACTCACGATTAGTATTACTAATTTCAAACTCGATTCTAATACTACAAGTCTTATCCTCGGACTCGCGATTAACAAAAGATTTTAGATATTGTGAATAGGATTTTTTCTCATTTTCCGAATAGGCTACAGAGCTCTTTCCGTACAACGCCAATAAAACGGCCTCTAAGAAAGTAGTCTTTCCTCTGCCGTTCATACCACCGATCAAAACTATCGGCTTTTGTCCATCAAAGACAAATTCATTATCACCTGCATACACACCAAAATTATGTAGGTACAGTTTTTTTATAATCATTACTGCTCATCCTCTGCATATTCGAATTCAGACTCATTCACTTGATAATCTAGGAACTTTTCATTATATTTTCCGCCGTTCTCTTTCTTGCGGGTCATCACATCAGAGTAATACTGCACGGCATCCTCTTCGTTTTTATAAAATGTCTTTCCTATCGTTTTGTTGATGTTATCAAGTATACCTCTTCTTTGATTAATCCCAGTTGCTTGGTCTTCTTGGTCAAGCAAAGAATACATCATTTCGAAGACAAGCTCTTCCTCCGGATATAATTCCTGGCATACATCTTTCAGTATTTGCCATTCTTCCCGACCAAAGCTCTCATTATGTATCCACTCCGGATCGTCAAATGGAACCCCCATTACACGTTCATATATGATTGGGAGTGAATCATCAAATTCATGTTTATCATTTACCCATATTCTCCGAATTGCCCTTAATTCAGGAACACGTATAAGTTCCAGCTCGCTGAACTCCTCTGGCCCATTCTCGTTGATTTCACGTTGCATTTGAAGCAACTTCTCCAACCATTTCTCTCGAACCTCTTTCTTGTATGGTCCGTGAAATAACTTTCCATAGTTTCCCTGCAAACTACCATTCATTCGACGAAAGCTTCTGCGTTCACGGTCTCCCTCTTCATTGCCAAATTCATTTCTAAACTCAAGCAAAGGAGCCATCCATTCCTTTTCCTGATCGTTAGCAATCATCGCCTCCATCGATTTATCCTTTTCGACCATTGTACAAACCCAACATCCGAATCGACTCTTTCCACACGTGGGAGTAGACTTATCAATCTGAAGAGGGCACTCATTATCCGAAGTAGCACCACGATACATAGTCAACAGGTCCATATTTGAATATCCCCACGGATTCTTATACTGCATCAAAAAAGTCCACACGTCATCATCCGACCAGTCCTCCATTGGCGAAAAGACAAGCTCATTAGCCATTGTCGGATTTGGGCTTAACAACTCTCGAACTCTTTTCTTTTCTAGATTGGTCATGGTCCTATTTCTACGAAAACTCTCTTGCTTTCTAGTTCCCAAAACAAGGATCATTTCGCCATGTTCGGCAATTTTGTTGCGGACAAAATTGTTCACCGGCTGAATTTTAAGACGATCCGTACACCAACGATATTTCATTCTTGGAAATGGATATCCCCGTCCAATTAAGTTCACCCAGAAAGTATCATTATAATCAGGAGTTAATTGAACCGGCAAAAACGGAAGTTTCTTTTCCCGCGCTGCTTTGTGCATACAATCCAAGGACTTGCTTACCCATCTTGACACCACAGGTGACTCCACCAGCGTATCTGTATTCATAACATGTATGGTCTTCGTTCTTTCAGTTTCCGGAAGTTTTTCTATCGCCATCCATACGAGCTGAACCGCTGCAGTACTGTCTTTGCCGCCAGAATACCCAATCATCCATGGAATATCATCTGCAAGATAAAGGTTTTGAATCGTAACAATTAACCCATCAATCAGTTCTTTTGTTATCGCCATAAGTATCTATCCTCGCTTAAGTGAATCTTCTTCTTTTTTTTCCTCGTCTGAAAGAGGAATTGACATCTCTTTTTTTATCACATTTGCTATCAAAACTGCTGCACGTTTGTTTGTTATAATTCTGCCCGTTTCACTAACAGCTCGCATTCGCCATATTCGTGCATTGCGATTCCAATCTATTTCGCACAGTTTCTTAACTTTACTTGCCATGTTAATCCCAGCATTATTATAAAAATATGCTCCTACTCTCCCAATGGCATGAATTACTACATTTTGCGTGGCAATATAATTTTCGCGTAAATCAACCTTTGTTATTTCCTTACGAATCAGCTCTTGCCATGGAATCATATTGTCTACAACCTCCGTCCAAAACCGGGTCAAGAACCGATTCGTATTGCTGTTCATTTTCCTGCCAACTATAAGTTTGTTTGCTGTATAAAAAGTGTTCATGGTAAACAAATTCGAAGAGAATTTACCCAAATTGTCCTTTTCTTTATCAGTGAACTCATTCAGGAATTCATTTTGCCAAATCACACTTCTGGTGATAACCGCCAGTTTATCTCGTGAATCATATAGTTCCGCGATAGAATTCGAAGTTTTGACTGCGTGTTTATTTAGATCTGTAAACATCTGCTGGCTTCGGCGAAGTCCCTCGTCTGCAAAAAAGACAACTGAGATCGTCTCATTTCCCAATTCAGGGCATTCTTCTAAGGCAGCAATTATTGCCGCCTTTCTGTGTTGTCCGTCATTTATTAGTATACGCGAATCCATAGGAATCTCTAAGATGCCTATCTCTTCATCTGCCTGCCCGCGAAACCTATACTCTCCGTCAATGGATGCTGATAATGCCGAAAACACATAGTTATCCTTATTTTCAACGATATAGTTTTTTATCTCAGGTATTCTCCCCTCGTTTAGCCTTCTTTGAGCCCGATACTCCGGTGGAACAAATTCTTCTTCATTAGGGAAAAGTCTAGACAACGCTTTAAGCGGAACCATAGCAATAAAGTATTCCCGTCCAGCTTGAATACCTTTGACAACCGGGAATGTATAACAATAATTCACATTAACCTCCAAACGAATAAACGACCTACTTAAGTAGTATACTTAAGTAGGTCGAAAATGTCAATGAGAATGTTTGAAAACAACAGCCTTTTCAAGCTTAAATACACGTATAATATGAGCATAACAATATCCGAGTTAAGGATCCATCAACAGGACTTCATCAGGTAGCGAATCAATCTCAAGATTTCTTCCTTCTACAGTAGCAAAAAGGAAATTCTTGACATTCTCCATAGTTTCTATGGAAGATTCACCTATACACTCATTCAGTTTTGTAACTCCGTAATTTGCAAATTGGGTTAAAAAGCCCAGTCGATTATAATCCACATTCTCGCCGAATGCTAATTCTAGACGTTGATCCTCCGTTAGCGTCTCTGTCTGTGTGGATAAGATGGCAGCTTGGAAAAGAAAATCCAATTTCCCGTTGTCACGGTTTTGAAGAACGTTCCTCGGTATATATTTGAGCTCGTCACCGTTTTCTTCCGGTTTTTCGATTCTTCTGTCGTACATAATTCCAATCGTCATCGCCAATATATACAACGAGTAGTTTGTTCTTGTTTTAAAGATCTCCGACAAGTTCGAAATTGCCTTGTTCCATTCACTTCCCCGCAAAGTAACATCATTAGTTATTTCCATAAATATCCCTCCTCGACACGTGAGACATTCTTTTCATCGTTGCTAACAATTGTCCACACTCTTCCTATATTTTCTGGAGCAAACAACGACTGTAAATCGTCTTTAGAAAAGAGAATAACCTGTGGAGCAAATTCAGGAATCATATTAATTACATTCTGCCTTTGGTCGGGATCCAATTTTGAAAAAGGTCCATCGAGTACTAATGGATACTCTTTCGAAGATAAATTCTCCTCTGTCTGCAACATCCTAAGAATGCCACCAATATATGCGAATGACACTACGGCAAACTGCCCTTCAGACTTGGACTCATCATTAAAACTATCCTTAACTTGAACCGAGAACTCTGTGCTGACCGAAACCTTTCTTTTACTGGTAAGCATATCGTCAATTAGTTGTTGTATATTATTCTGCAACTTCTGACTGTAACGGATTGATTCCTCTTCAAGTTTATCAGTAAAATGCTGTAGAACCCTTTCCATAACACCTATTCGAGCGGAAACCGTTTTTCCGTTTTCAGTCGCTTTTGTAAGTCGGTCGAAGTCTTCCATCTGTTTTTTCAGATATATTTCATACTTCTTTTTCTTGATTTCCAAATCCTTGATACGATCATCAAGTGTTTTGATATCTGCCTCCGCTTGTTGTCTAGCCACAACTAATTCTTCTACATCGGGACTTTTCTTTTCCTCCTCATCTAGTTCACGAATAGTATTATCACAGTTCTCCGCATGTTCCATATTGTCCAGCACCGAGCGGATGTGTTTCTCTATTTTTTCCTTATCAAACCCTCTGCCCCAATTGTTTGCCACTGCTATAAACTCATCATAGAGATTCTTGTACGACTTTGGCGGAAGCAAATCTAGATAGCCTTTAATCTTTGACTTGGATTCATCACACAAGGGATTCCCACAAATACATTCCACTGTCCCCTCGTCTGTTAAATACGCTATAAGACGTCTTGAAAGGCCCGAGGGAAGTTTGGCTTGACTGATTTTTAAATTTATCTTTGTTTTTGCATCAGCCACCGCTTTGGAAACAAGCAATTGCGGGAACATGTCAATTACGTCATCGCCAAAATCTGCTTGTGAGTTCTTTGCATTTGAAATAAAAACGTCTCTTTGAAACTTCAATGTTTTTCGCTGTTTTTCATATTCTTCTTTGGATTTTGTGCTTCCAATTTTCTCAGAGACCGACTTAATAAAATCCTTCTTTTTGTCCCTTTCAGAAGTCGCTTTTGTCACTTCTTCATCTATCTTTTCAATCTGGGTTTGAGCTGAAGTGATATTCGTTTTCACCGCTGCAATATCACTGTCACTAGTTATCGTTCCTTTACTAAGATACAACTTTCCCAAGACAGTGGTTTTCAAATCTGTTCGACCAATGTGTGCAATTGCTGATTCAATTACATCCAAATCAAACATCGAAAAAAGAGCCTTTCTCAACTTACTTGCTGAGTCTTTCCCTTTTACCCTCAAGTCTGCGATCATACTCTCACCATCAAAGAAGAAGTACTCAGACAATCCCGGAGGCAATAGTTTTTCAATCACCTCCCTAGGTTTTTCCATGGGCTTCCAGTTTTTGTCATCATCCATCTTTAGCATGGAAAGATCTTCTGCTATTTTTTCGGAATCATTAAGCCATTTCTTATATGTGTACTTACGTGCAATCAAATAATCGCTTCCATCATGCTCGAATTCTATTCGCCCCATCACATCAAAAGTATCACCGAATGATTGCTCTGCTTCATATTCCAAATTGTATAAGCGGTCTGTTGTAGTCTTATTGAAGTGGACTTGTCCATAAAAAACCCATTGAAACAACTGGTGTAGGGTTGTTTTCCCATCACCATTTTTTCCATAAACAATAGTAACTTTTCCATCCGTCGAGCATCGAATTTCTCCATAATCCTTAAAGTTTCGGAAGTTCTCGAACTCAATCCTTCTGATTCTCATTTGTGACCTCCTCCAGCTTATCTAAAATAGCTTTTATAGTATCATTCTTAGCTTGCTGATCGGACAATAGTTTTCGTTGCTGCAGTTCACGCTCCTTGCCCTCAATAAAGTCTATCATTTTCTTCACAGCATAATCTTCATTCATCCAGCGGCTCCTCCAAATCTTCATAATCATATACATCGATATCTTCAATGCTCAAACCGTATTTGACCAAATAGCTTGTTAATTCCGGCTCTAATTCGTCCCAGTTCAGCGCCAATTTGGCGTACTCCAGGAATCTTCTCATTTCGATTTTAGCCCACATCTGAAGATTCTCTGATGGTAAGACAATAACATCGTAAATAGTTGCAGTGTCCTTATTATCGTATTTTCTAAGAATTCTACCACGTCTCTGAACAAACTCTCGATAATCATCATTACTAGATAGTATCAAAGCGCTCTTAATTGACGGAATATTGATTCCCTCGTCCAAACACCTGATGGCAGACAAAGCAGTTATATTGCCTTTATTAAACTCTTCCACCAGAGCCATCCGCTCAGACATACTCTCTTTTGCGGTGAACTGACTTGGTTTATATCCATGTTTATCCAAAACTCCTTTTACAAAACGAATATGTCTCATCTCTTCATTTGAATTCGAATCAAATAGTTTCCCATCACCACAATAAACAACTACGTGATCTTTGTCTTCTATATGGTTTACAATCTCATCTATACGAGTTACTTTTTCTTCAGCCATCGAAATAACTCTTAACCTGTTTCTTAATGATTTAACCAACAGATCCGGATTAATACACACATTATTGCGAAAACAGGAAGCTATCTTCTGTGAATGAAACCTAAACCTGGATTCTTCATCTTCTGTTGAATCGACATAGATTGGTCGATAGTAATAATTTACCAAAAACTTCCCTAGAGCTTTTTCTATAGGAAGACTAAAGACCTGTCCGCCAAAAAAAGCCATCAATTCAAGACCTTTTTGCGCTGATTGCCCACTGAAAGGGGTTGCACTTAATCCAAGCAAATAATAGTAGTCCTGCTTTACTTGTTCATTTGGCGAAAAACGATGCGCCTCATCAACGATTAGCATTTTCTTTTCGTCCGACTTATTGATTGCATTTCTAAAGCGCTCGGAACTAAATGATTTAATCGTCGATATTACAATTATCTGATTGTTACTGTTGTATTTCTTTCTAATAATCTCATTTACAATCTGCGACTCCCAAATGGGGTTCTCTGATGAAACAAGAATAATCTTAGAATTTGGAAATGCTTTTTCAACATCCTCCGCCCACTGTTTTACAAGGTGTTTATAGGGAGCAATGATTACAGGCATTACAGTATGTTCATCTAAGAGTCTTTTGGCCGTATAAATTGCTGTCCAGGTTTTCCCTGTTCCTGTGGCCATTACATAGAACCCTTTGCATCCGTTGTCAAACCACGCTTGAATCGCTTCCTCTTGATAATCTCGCAGTTTCACCGGCGCAGGTTTATCTTTCGTTTCACCTCTCCTTTCTATTACTTCGATAATTCTCTTTTGCGCCGACTGTTTATAACTATAAACATCTACAAAAGGATTGGTTCCATTCCAGAGCGATGCAAACTCAGCCTTCTCGTCATCAATGCTGGATGCATTATTCCCCTCCCAACTCTTTACAACTCTTATTTTTTCATAGTTTTCCTTATACCCACTCAAGCTTGAATTTGAAGACCCGTAAAAAACAATAGTATTACCCTCAAAATCCTCGAGAATTCCAAGCTTATCATGATATATTCCTGTTGATTTAGTTACAACGATTTTGATATCAAGAATGCTTTGAGCAATTAGTGAAGCCAGCAACTTAAGATGATTATCATTCAATCCTTCAATTGCATCTAGAAAATCACGTGAGAAAGATTCGTCCAAAACATCTTCCTTCTTACGGTACCCCTCATTAATTGCTGCAACATCCGCTTCGCTTAATCTCGGGCTTGCAATCAATTGAATACTCCCACCATTACGCGCCAGCGCAACAATGCCATCGATAATAGTTTCCAACACTCTCGACGAAAAGAAGCCGACACTTCTCTGATATAGTTTTGTTTCCTTAAGAGCAGGAACCAGAAATGCAGGTGCTATACTCGATTCGCCATAACTAATGTAACTTATTTTGATATCTAAGTTTCTAAAACTCATTCTGCTCCTCCTGGATTTCGTCAACAACTATATCTGCAATTAGGTTATCAATATCGTCCATATCGTCCACCTGAATGGTTCTCTGGTTCGAGTTAATATTTACATATCGCGCTTTATCCATTTCTCCTTTCCGAGCGATTAATGGAACAGAGTTTCTAAACTGATTTGAAGATATTGCCACTTCTAGAGTTTTTCCCCATTTTTGTAGCATACTATATACAAGCCACTCTGTCCACTTAACGTTTATTCTGGGTAATTCCACGAAGCGCATCACGTCTCCAATTGGAATGGTACTATTGATTTTTCCAAACAGATCTTCCTCTATTGAAATCGCCATAGTTTCAGTAATGCCAATCTGTTCAATCTTCATCAATGTAGAATCATCAATCAAGAGATATTTATCATTCAGGGAATTAATATAATCAATCATAACCTGAATTGCGAAGTGGTTTTCTTTTGCAAATTCACTAATTTCACCAATAGAAATCTCGTCTGTGCTATAGATTAGTTCATGCAAACGCTCTCCGGGCCGACCAATCTCCACATCATTTCTCGCGACGAATGGTCGCGAAAACTGAAATTCTTCTCGAAAGAGATACTCCAAAATGCTAAAGGCACTAAATGGAAACACTGCAGCATTTCTCAGCAATACCTCGCTGTGCTCTTCCTTTATTATCGGGAATATGTCTTTGATATGGTGCGGTTCCTGATCCGCAACTATATTCTCCAGCATGTCATGAAGACGCCTTTTTTCATTCTCGTGTATAATCAATCTGCTTCCATGCAGGTATTCCCCAAAGTAATTAAGCACATCACTATCACCTGTAGCCAACGAAATAACTATATCCGTTACCCCTGGAAATCTTTGTTTAATCTCCTCTCTCTTAACCGGATACTTAGACTCTTTTATGAACGATACAATCGAAGAATAGAATGATGAAAATTCTTTATCCTTTGAAATATAATCTCTCCGGAAATATAACTTATCACCATATAATTCTCTCAACACCCCCTGTAGCAGATACCTATTGTATATTCCAGCTGAAACCAGTTCTTCTTCAAACATTGAAAAAACGATGGCTGTCCCCAAAACTGAACTTGACTCTTGCATAATGAAATCAAGAATCCGATTTGCCAATTCATCAGGCATCCACTTTTCCTTGCGAGCGACATATACGCCTCTCCCTGACAACACTCCTATGCTGGACAACCTTGCCGCGATGGCATGATTTGATTCGGGAAGCGAGACTTCACCATATTCCTCCACAACCAACCGTCTGAACTCGTAAATGGCAGCATCATCAGTTACATGGATACCTTCCGGATAATACTTTTTCAATATAGTTTCATAAATCTGAGCAAGCGTAAGGCGCGTCCTATGAAGGACATTCCCTGTAATTCTATAAGAATCGTTGAGTGCCTTCTCTACAAGCTCTCCCTTAACTGCATATAACAGTTGTGCATTTTCAACGATCTCTTTTATCTCATTTGTTCTAATCATGTCCGGAAGAGAATCGATATAATTCTGAATCTTCGTTGATAAGTCAGTATCACCATATACGAATACATCCAACTGTCTATCATATGTACACATTCCGCTTTGAAACTCTTTTAGCAGATATATGAACGCTGATGAATTGTGCTGGCTCACCTCCGCAATATCCTCGAGTGTAATAATGTTCTGACCATTCTGTTCCGCATATAGTTTCTGCACTATTCTTCCCCGGGAAACAAGAATAAAAAACACTTTAAACGCTTTCTTTTCAATTTGGCGTACTCTCTCCCTGGTAACTCCTAAAAGTTCTCCAAGTTCATTCAGTGTAAGTCGATTGGCTCTACCCTCAATAACAGTTTGAGCCCTATTTACGTCATAAACCTTCTCGAACACCTTGGCGATCTCGCATTTCAAATCGAAAGAACACCATGAAAGAAACTTGAATGCCATATTCAGTAGTGTTTCATCTTCATAATCCACAGAATCAACTATGTCTGCGATTTCTTTTTCATTCTCTCTATAACACTTACTAACTAAATCGCGCTCATATTCATCATTGGAAAATGCATCCAAATAATACTTGAAGCAATTGTGCTTTCTTTCCTCTGGAATTTGCTTAAGTAAATCCGCCAACTTTTCACTTTTATTTTTTCGATCATTGAATTGGTTTGTCGCAAAGAGAATAGGGGCTATATGATCCGGCGAATTAATGCATTCATTAACCAAATCTTCTCCCAATAGAGAGTATCCTTCTTCTATTTTCAGCAGAACTTTTTTCTGGTTTTCAGACAATAATTCGTTAGAAACGAAGGAAAAATCCCCCCTTGAAACACGAGCTTTTTCGCTCGCCAACAACTGAAACACTTCCCTTATTTCCTTTTTACCAATTTCTGCTTCTTGCTGAGTCAACTGCTCGCAATATTTATAAACTTGGGACATACATCCCGCGCCAAAACCTGGTGTTTTCCTGAGAAATGACACCTCGGCAGACAACATATCTTTAACAGTTAGCATTCTCAATTGCTCAAATCTATTAAGAACTCTTATAGAGAAAGGAAGCGTAAACAAACTAACGTTAGCGTATTCATATGGATTAAGGCAAAACATTTCTGCTAGCGTTATGTCTTCGTTATTTGCATTCATAACAATTCTTTCCTCCTCCCTTGATTTCTCATTTATGGCTGTATGATCAGCGATTAACCTAGTCCTAATGCTATTTCAAATACAGGTTTAATTTTGCAATCTAGGTCTAGTTCAATTAAAAGCTAGCACTTATGTTGTCCAATATACCGTACTTTTCTGCCATCTTCAGGTTTTTTTGCCTTTTTCGGGATTAACCACACTCCTCCCTTTTGGAGTGCTCCGGGAATTCTCCCAGTAGAACAGAGAACCGTAACTCGACGTCGGCTTATGTTCCATTTCTCAGCTGCCTCAGATGTCGTCAAATAATCCATGGAATACCTCCTTCTCAATACCTTCTTCATGCCTGGTTCCGTACAAGGCCTTGGTGCCACAAATCCATATTACTATTCTATACGATTTGAGGAACAATAGCAACCTCAAATCCGGCATAAGATTAGCCAGTATTCTCATGTATGTGGCCAATCGATTACTGCCCGAAAAACTTGCCAGATTATCGACGGATTATATTGCATTTCCCATATTATCGTTTGTATGTTACGTCAGCAAATACACCAAAATGCACGAAAAAAGGACACCTGCATTTTGCAGATGCCCTTCTTACCATTCCTTTTTTCTGTCCCCGACTGTTATGATTACTTGATATTTATGAAATCGTCGTCTCGAAAAGCATCAAGAACTTTATTTAACACTTCTTTTCCCAGAGCGGAATTCACAACATCATCTGCCCAGTCAATCCATTCCTTAGCATCAATTTGGTTTTTCTTGTTCTGCTTATATTTCAGAGCCGTAATTAGCATATCTATACTCGTCATTTCATTTGCAAGTATAGAGTTTATGTCATCAGTGTCGTGATAACGTTTCCACACATCAAATCCATCAGAAGGGAAATAAATGCCATCAAAAGTATGGACATACTGAAACTGTTGCATAACAGCCTCTTGCTTTTTTAAATAATTTTTTCCTTGAAGTCCTGTCGCCTCATCACCATTCTGATACTTTCCAAAATCATGTAATAGGATTTCAGCCAATATCGTATGTTTAGAATAACCATTGTATTCGGTGTTTTTTTTGTACACAGTTCCCTTAATGCTCTCTGGTAAAAATATCAAAGCCACAAGGAAGGAGCCATATATGTGGTCGCAAACAGACTCCGAATTATTTACTTTTCGGTTTTTACAGTTCCATCCTTTCATATCTTGCTGCTTTAGTCCAAAGATACTGTCAATAATCGAACGATATGGAGACGAATCTGTCTTTTTAAGATCAATATTTATATTCCGAGCATAATTCATCACCGTTACGTTGTATCCATTCTTCTTTACCAACACTTCTGAGATCAGTTTTTTCACTTTTGCCTTGTATTCTGCCTTGGCTTTTTCTTCGCCATCCGCTACTCTATCAACTCCCTTATTTTGGTAGAACGATATTATAGTCATTGCGTTCAAGTTTCTCAACGGATTGTTTGTATCTTTCAAACTATCGAACAAAACTGAGTTAACCAAATCTATCGGATCTTCTTCGTTATCAAGATAATACTCATGCTCTTTTTCAACATAATAGGCAATATGAAAACCTCTGTTGATAAGATTTAAATCACGATTTAGCAACAGGCTTTTAAGGAACTTTTCCTCGTGACCAACATCTCCGGACAGAATGCGGGCAATCGATACAGTTCGAAACAGAAAAAGAAGTCCATAATATGTAGGTGTCCTATACTCTGAGGACAAGCAATCTTCATACCCATTCTCAAACAAGTAGTGATTCAAGTCTTCCCATATTGTACTTAAAGTATCGCTAATTCCTTCTATCAGTTTCTCTCTGTTCTTAACTTCACTAAGGTTGGCCTTGGAAAGAATGCCCATCATATAGCACACCTGAGCAAATAGAAACGGCTGTTTTTTTATTTTCTTTAGCCTTTCCGCCTGTGTGCCACGTCCAACCAAATCAGTTATAGTAACGATAATACTATCCTTATCTTCGTCACTGACAAAATCAAAGATATCATAGAATAGTTCGTTCGTTACTGCATTTAAGACAATAGTTTTGTCATCAAGTGATACTATCCCTTCCGTAACCAACGCCTTTAATTGATTAACCAAATGATATGCCACAAAGAAAGCCCTTGTTATCGAATTCTTCGAAACCGTTGCCCTACTTAATCTACCCTTCTCCCCTTTCCCTTTATGAGCACACATCATATCAAATTCGTGTTTTGCACGATTAGATAGATACTCTTCTATCTCATTTTCATCTGTTACAGCATTGTTGTTAAGGCGTTTTGTGTAATACTTTTTTATACACGCTCCAAGCGAATTACCGTCACCATCGGTTGAATCAACTGTCTTCGAAAGAATCAACAATGTTCTAAAGTCTACTTTTCTCAAGGAATATTTTGTTAATAGTTTAATTATCCCGTCACTCTGTACTCGTTTATGCTTCCTAGAAAAATATAAACTGATTTGTGCCAGAACATCACTTACCCCATCGCCGGAAGAGTTCCTAATATCCACTCGATGCATTCCGTAAACGATTGTGTTTTCATTATTTAAGGAATCAAACACATGTGCCGTTCCAAACATGTTCCTTTTCTCATACTTAGTAACTTGAGTAAAACAAAGAAAAGCAATTATCTCTTCATGCTTTTTGAGAAAATTAACAACTTGCTTATATGCAGCTTGCATTTGATTCTGGTCATCGCTATACTCATCTATTCCGTCCACAAACATAACGAAATTGCTATGCCGTCCCTTAACAAAGTTAGAAACAACATTCAGATCATTAATCGCCGTTTTTTCATCTACTGCATGAAAATCTATGAGCAACGGAACAATCCCATCAGCCTCATTCATTGTTTCCGCTATTCTTTTATACAGCAGTGCAATCAATGTTGATTTTCCCGTACCTTGCAACCCCTGCACAATAATGCTTTGTCTAGTTCTATTAACCTTACTTCGGATTTCTTCTATCAATTCCGACAGTTTTGTCGCATTATTATCACTCGTCTTCAAAAAACGATTCACTAGCTCTTCTGCAACATTTTTACACTCGCAATCATCAAATGATTCAAAGAACTGATCTAGATATTTCTTTTGATAGTTTTCAAAAAAAACTTCGTAACTTAACTCCGCTTGAAGACTATCCTCAGTTTTCAAGGGAGCGGATTCACCAATATCAATACTGTTGGCGCAAATTTCATCTAAAATGTGTCCTATTTCAGTATATTGATTATGTGAATAATAGATTGGAGAAACCCCATAGTCGGTCATTCGAGCATTAATCTCAGTATATTCTTCATGATTATCGGGGTATTCAAGAATAGCATATCGTTCTACTTCACCCATTCGTTCAAACGTGTTCTTCAGAACATTCAACGTTCTGTCTTTAATCATTGAACAGCCAATAAAAAGTAGAATCTTATCGTTCTTTCCACACAAGTATTCAACGGCAAGACCCTCTGAATCATTTTCCCCATAAATCAGATCATAGCTGTTTTTGCTCAGCACTATTGTATCAGGAGTTTCGATGCTACCATGAATGTGAACAATACGCCTTGCATCGTTTAACGCAGCTCCAGCCAACCTTCTATCGTTAAGTGAATAAATGGACGTGAAATCATTCAAATCACTTTCCTTAGCTGCATTTTCCAAACACAAATCATAATTCGTGGTTATAATTTCATTCGAAAACCCTGTAAGAATCCTTTGAAAGTACGAGCACCCTGCAAGGTTTGGTTTCTTCAACATCTTGGCTATTTCAAGATTAATCCCTTTCTCCGCGCCTTTTCTTTTTACAACTTTTGTATAGATATCATTTGCAAATTTGAAGAGATTCCTTCGTTTTTTTCCATCATCTTTTAGATACTTTATTGATAGTTTTTGAAGAAGGTGCTTCCAGTCAGGTAATTCACATGCTTTCGATACCCCAGCCCCTATAAAAGGAACGACCCTTTTCGTGTTCTGACTTAGAAACTCAATGTAACCTTTGTTTAGTTCTTGCACTTTTTCGGGCAGTGATTTGTACTTCATCTGTTGAATCTCCTCGCAATATAATAATGTGCAGCAACCTTTCATCACACTTTTAGAAGCATTGCTTAATCACTTCAAGGCTGAACTAAAAGTGTTCATTTCATTGTATCAATAGCACATTATCTCTGTCAAGGAAAAACAACTTAACAACTACTTTAATTGTAAAACTTTTCATCTTATCTGTATCAACAATTCGCCCCAAGCATTATGGGTATCCACCGTTCTTTCCAGCATATGTCCATTCTCATATTCTTTTATCTATACATCCATTTGCCTAATTTCGCGCCCTTATACCGTTCTCCGTGTCTGCTTGCTATCAACTTCTCGCAGAGTTCAGCAAGATAAACCCACTCTTGGACACTATAATCGTTCTGAAAGCCCAGAACGCTAAACGATTCCGGATTCTCCACCGCATCCCGGACAACCGTTTCAAACATGTTTGTCTTTTTCTCTTCGCCATCAATCTCATACCGGTATTGGACATTCAGTCCCGTAAAGAACCAAACCATAGAACGCAAATCGCCCTGGGAC
>JAEEGL014236734.1_pt1 | contig 25742 bp, 30 predicted proteins | sample 9134231 | NCBI WGS metagenome assembly JAEEGL01 (sample SAMN16246548, study PRJNA631951) | gut metagenome | biome: gut microbiome; feature: rumen; material: fiber-attached | host: Bos | place: Iran: Karaj | collected 2018-10 | reverse complement strand
GCTCCCTGAAGAGAGCCATTTGGTTCTCTTTTTGCTATATTGGTAGTTTCAAAAAATAGTATTATGATATAATTAATCCATAATAGAAGGGAATGATATTATGGATCAAAATATTAATAAAGGACATCAAGAAAGAAGACTATCAGTTAGAGATAGGATTAACGAAATGAATGATGAGATTAAAAATAGACCTGATTTAACTAACGAAAGTTCAATGGTTAAAATAGAATATTACTTAATATATATAAGTCTACTAATTCTAGCAGTTGGAATAATTTTATTTGCTATTTTATATTTTCAAAATATTGCCAATGTATCACGTAGTGGTAGCCCAGAAAGTGGAGATGTAGCCGGCTGGGGAGTATTATTATTTCCAATCGCTATAGTGATTGTTGCAATTGGAATGATACCTGATTATTTAAACCGTATGTTTTTTAATAAATATATATATAATAAAAATAATAAATGGTTAATATATATAATTATATCTTCAATATTAGGATGCATAATTATAAACACCAAATATGCTAGGGAATTACTAGGTGATTATTACTTATTAGGACTTATAATATATTTAGTATTTAAGATTTCAACAATTATATATTCTTCATTGTTATTAAAGAATTCTCCAAAGAATAGCATAGTTTCCTCATAAGAGGAAACTATTTTGTTTAAAGAAGTCTTTGTATGATATAATTTTATTAGGTGATAAAATGAGTCGTTTATTAAAACCAAATAAAATATCAAAAGAAGATTTCTTTAACATTAATGAAAAAGATGTTATGTTTATAACTAATCCTGGTAGAATGGGAGATGAAGATGGCTCTACATTCATTGTTAAGCAAGATAATAGTTATAAAGTATATAGAGTAGATGAATGGATGTATCGTGGTTCAAACTTTAATGAAAGTGAGCATATTTCATTAGAAGATACTCGTAAACAATTCCCAAAGTGGTTTGAACAATGGGAGAATTGTAATAATGAAGATTACAAAGGAAAATATACATACTTATATATGGGATATGGTAATGGATTATCAGTTGATAATTCAATATATGATGAATTTAAACCATATTTAGATCAAAAGATAGAAGAATATTTAAAAAGAAGAGGAAATGATGAACATTTAAAATTTATAGCCGTATTTGATGTATGGGAAGAAGCATTTATTGATATGGTAAATAATAAAAATATAGTTGAAAAAAAATAAGGTTTAGAAAAGTAGGTGTCTAATGGCTGATATAATAACAAAAAAGTTTAATGGCAAAACGAGTAGTTTATTAAAAAACGATAAATACTATTCTAATTGGCCAGTAGAAGATATTATAGACCCGTAGTATATTTAAGTGATAATGTTAAATATGCATCTGGGGATGGATCAGTGAACCATCCATTTGAAATAGAGTAAAAGAGACTAAGTCTCTTTTACTTTTATTTTACACACCAAAAAAATATTATCATTTATATCTTGATATTACAAAAAATGTATGTTATCTTTATATTGTAAACTAGTGAGATTATAGGATGTCTTATTAATTCAGATAGATTTTTATCTGTGAAGATATTATTATTGGAACTTATAAAAATCCTTCGTAGTATTACTTTTATTAGTAATAGTTATTGCACTTAGTGCTCAAAAAGATTCATCAAATCTTATTAGTTAATGAAATGCGCATATGGTTCTTAAGATAGCATAAATTGTGTTTGTCAGAATATAAATTATGCTCGATCAGCCATACAAAAATATATCTTCTGACAGAGATATATTTTTTGTTTGCAAAAATATATAGACATACTTTTAAAAATAAGATAAAATTATATTATATACTAGAGAATAATGCCTATAGTTTGATGACAATCGATGTTTATTTAGTAGTATAAATTTAAAAGAAGGAGGTAAATAATGGAACAAGAGGTGTTAGATAAGCTTATTGAAAAAACTGCTGCCGCATTAGGTGTAGATAAAAGTGAATTAAGTCCTGAAACACAAATTAAATCAATGGGATTAAAAAGTTTAGAATTAGCAGCAATTATATCAAGTTTCGAAGAAGAATATGATTGCTATATCAAGTATACTGATTTAATGCATGCTGAAACTATTGGTGAAGCAGCTGCAGTAATTAGTAAAATGGTATAAAAAAGAAGAAAGAAGGGTAAAAATGTCTGTAGAAAGTGAAACTAAAAATGATATGGCACTTCCTTTTGAAATGCCAGTTAGAGATGAAAAAATTGTTAAAGTAAAATATCCAGACGGATCTAGTTGTGATGTAATTTTTACAAAGTTAACACAACCAATACCTAAGGAAAAATTTTTAAAACTACCTAGAGAAGAAGCAGTTAATTATTGTATTGAAGTTCCTATTGAACAAAAAGAATATTATGTGGACGATGAGAAGAAAGTAATTTGTCTTCAAGATAGAGCGGTTAAAATGCGTGATGGCGTTACAATTTATGCTGATATCTATATACCTGCAAGCGCAAAGAAAGAACCAGTTCCATTAATTATAAGTTGGTCATTCTTTGGAAAACAACCATGGCATCAACCAGTTCAAATATTTAGACCAATGGGTGTTCCTACTGGAACAGTGTCTAATGTTTGTAAATTTGAATCATCTGATCCAATGTATTGGTGCTATCAAGGTTATGCAGTAGCTAACGTTGACCCAAGAGGTATTGGAAACTCTGAAGGTGATCAACAACAATTTAGTACTCAAGAAGGTCGAGATGGATACGACTTCATTGAATGGGCAGCTAAACAAGATTGGTGTACTGGAAAAGTTGCTATGTTTGGTAACTCTGGTGTAGCAATGAGTCAATGGCGTATCGCTGCTGAAAGACCACCTCACTTAGTATGTATTGCTCCATGGGAAGCAACTGGAGATCAATATCGTGAAAGTATTGTTGAAGGAGGTATCCCTGGGTTCTTTGGAGGTTCAATAGTAATTGCTGCTCAAGGTAAAGGTTATATTGATAACACAGTAGCTATGAGTAAGAAAGAACCATTCGTTACAAGTCCTTATTGGCAAGATAAAATACCTCATTATGAAAATATTGATATTCCAACTTACGTAACATGTAACTGGAACCACTTCCATTTAAGAGGATCTTGGGAAGGATTTAACAAAATTAAAACTAAGAAAAAATGGATGCGTTGTCATCAAGTATTTGAATGGCCTGATACATACAATCCTCAAATGTTACTAGACTTAAAATTATTCTTAGACAGATATTGTAAAGGAATCCATAATGGTTGGGAATTAACTCCAACAATCAGAATGGAAGTTATGGATGCATTTGAATATCCATATCAAACTAATAGACCTGAAACTGAATTCCCACTAGCTAGAACACAATATAAGAAATTATATTTGAATGCTTCTACTATGAAAATGGGAGATGCAAAAGTTAAAAATGTTGCAGAAGTAAGTTATGATGGTAAAGATGGATTTGTTAATTTTGATTATACATTTAGAAAAGAAACTGAATTAACTGGTTACATGAAACTACGTCTATTTGTAGAGGCTAGAGGCCATGATGATATGGACTTATTCGTAACTGTTAAGAAGTTATCTACTAAAGGTGAAGAATTACCAATTCTATTATTTGGAACAGAAAGACACCCAGGTTCTTGGGGTAAACTTCGTGTATCTGCTCGTCATTTAGATGAAAAAGCTTCAACTGAATGGCAACCAGTTCATACTCACGATAGAGTTGAAAAACTTAAGAAAGGTGAAATTGTTCCAATCGATGTAGAAATTTGGCCAATTTCAAGAATTTGGCACAAAGGTCAAAAACTTCGTGTTCAAATTGCTGGAAAATATATTCGTGATCCATGGTTTGAACCACTTGTTTGGTTCCCAGATAATAAGGGAGAACATGTAATTCATACTGGTGGAAAATATGAATCTTACTTATTAATTCCAGAAATACCACCTCGCTATGAGGATGGAGACTTCATTTGTCGTTAATGGAGGAATAATATGGATTTAATGGAATACGCTAAGGCAAAGGCAAAGAAAAACCCTGTTAGGGTTGCCTTTCCTGAAGCTGAAGATTTAAAAATGGTTACAGCAATATCTATTTCTGCAAATGAAGGATATTGTATTCCAGTAGTTATGGGAAACTTAGAAGAAGTTAAGAAGATTTGTAAAGATAACAAAATTGATGATTCAAAATTTGAATATATTGATTACAAAGATGAAAAACTTCAAGAAGAGGTTCTTAAAAAATATTTAAAAATGCCAAATGTTATATTTGGTGAAAAATCACTAAGAAAGAGAATGGAAGATCCAATATACTTTGCATTTATGATGCAAAAGATTGGTAAAGTAGATGTTACTTTTGGTGGAATTAATAGTTCTACAGGTGATATTATCTTTGCAGCTCAATCTATGATTGGTTTAAAAGATAACTTAGATATTGTATCTTCTGTTGGTATAGCAGAAATACCTGATTATACATTTAGTGATGGAGGACACTTAATTGCTGTCGGAGACTGTGCTGTATGTGCTAATCCTACAGCTTCTGAATTAGCAAGTATAGCAATTGCTACTTGTGAAACTATTAAATCAGTAACTGGGTGGGAACCTAGATGCGCACTTCTTTCTTATTCAACTGCAGGATCTGGTCAAGGAGAATTAGTTGATAAAGTTAGAACTGCTGTAGAAATAGCTAACGAAAAGAGACCTGATTTATTAATCGATGGAGAATTTCAATTAGATTCTGCAATTGTTCCGGAAATTGCTTTGAAAAAAGTAAAAAGGGAAAGTAAAGTTGCAGGAAAAGCAAACATATTAATATTCCCAGATTTAAATGCTGGAAATATTGGAGTAAAATTAATCCAACAATTTGGTCATGCTAATGCTTATGGACCTTTGTTACAAGGATTTAGTATGATTTGCTGTGATTGCTCTAGAAGTGCTCCTGTTGAAGAATTAGTAGGAAATATAGTATTTTCAGTTGTTAGAGCAGGAGACTTAAAAAATGGAAAATAAAAAGTGTGTTCGCGTCTTAGCTATTAATCCTGGTTCAACCAGTACCAAAATTGGCGTTTTTGATAATGATAAATGTATTTTAAGAACATCAATTGAACATACTGATAAAGATTTAAGTGTTTTTCCAGATATACCTAGTCAAAAAGATTATCGTTATAATTTAATCCTTAAAACATTAAGTGATAATAATATAACTATGGAAAGCATAGATGCTTTCTCTGGTAGAGGTGGCGGTTTAGAATGTTGCCCGGGTGGCACATATCTAATTAATAAAAAATTATATGATCATGCTAGAACATGTCATACAATAAAACATCCAGCCACCCTAGGGGCTACCTTAGCCTATGAATTTGGTAAAAAATATTCAAAACCAGCTTTCTGTGTTAATCCTCCAGATGTAGATGAATTCCAAATTGAAGCTAGAATTACAGGAATACCTGGTATATATCGTGAATCTAGAATTCATGCTTTAAATCAAAAAGAAATAGCACTTCGCTATGCTAAAAGAGTTAAAAAAAGATATAATAATTTAAATTTAATTATATGTCACTTAGGTGGTGGTGTTTCAATCGCTGCTCATCATAAAGGAAAAATGATAGATTGTAATGACATAGTTAATGGTGATGGTCCAATGGCTCCAACAAGAGCTGGATTTATCCCTGCTAAGCCATTAATAGATTTATGTTTTTCTGGAAAATTAACTCAAAAAGAAATTTCTGGCTACTTAACTAAAACCGGAGGGCTAATTGCCCATCTTGGCACCAATGATTTAAAAGAAGTTAGAAAAATGATGAATAAAGGTAATAAAAAAGCTAAAATAATATATGATGCTTTGGTTTACCAAATTGCTAAGCAAATTGGTGCCATGTATTCAGCTTTAAAATGCAATTGTAGTGCTATAATCTTTACTGGTGGTATGTCTAAAGATAAAGAATTTATTAAAGATATTAAAACTTATGTTAAAAAGATGGGTAGAGTTGTTATAATGCCTGGTGAATTTGAACTTGAGGCACTAGCAGCTGGAGCCATAAGAGTTATTAACAAAGAAGAAGAATATCAAACATATACAGGTGAAACTGTATTTAAAGGAATTTAAAGGAGTAATATGAAAAGAGAAGACGTTATTAAACAATTATTTCCTGGGATAGTAGTTGGTATTATCTTAGGATGTATAATTGGATATTTAGTTGGTGTAGACGAAGTAGATGTTATGAAAAATAACATTGGTGGTTTAATGGCATGCTTTATTCCATGTTTACTAAACTGCACAATAGTTTTAAAAGGAACATCTAAAGTATTAAAAAGAGATCTATCTATAGGAAAAGCATTTGTATTTGCTTTACCAGAAATAGCTCTAGGAGCATTAATTGGTTTTGCATTCCATGCTGGACTATTAGGAATGGTTTTAAAACTTAATACTTGTCTATTCTCAAGAGTTAATATGACTTTACTTAATATGGCTTTAGGAGTTCTAGTATCTACTATTATGGGATACTGTGTTCTAAAAAGATATGAAAAGAAAGTTAAATGGACTAAAAGAACTAAGAAAAAATAATTAATAACTTAGATAAAAAAGACTCAAGTTTAATCTTGAGTCTTTTTTATCATTCAAATATATATAGCTCTTGTAATTTCTCTTCTAAGAGGTCATAATTGACCTCTAAGGGGCCATAAATAGTTTCTATATCATTTATATTATAATATTCTTTTATTAAAGGACAATCATTATAAACGTATGAAACAAGGGCATTTTTATATTCTATATTATCTATCTCTTTAAAATATAATGGTGATAAATTACCATAGAGAAATTTATTATGCTTAGGCTTAAAATTATTCTTCAAGTAATATAACCAAGCATATTGATATAAATTATCCAATGTAACATTAATTCCATTATTAACTGGTCCTTTAACAAAAGTAGTATTTCTTAAAAGAGAATTCATATCTCTTTGAGTCCAAAACTGTAATTTTGTTTGTTTATCTTTACTAGGATATTTCGGAACTATTCCGTCTATAGTTAATATTTCATTTAAGCAAAAGGTTTTAGAACTATTTAATATTTTAAAATTAAAGTTCCTTATATCTTCATATTCAGAACCTTTAGCAGTTCTTTTATATAAAGCTGCGATTACTGGAAATTCAGAATTGGTTTTTCTTATTGATTCAAATTCTTTACTAGAGAATATAACTGCATCGATTAATTTGTAATTCTTAGTAAAATCTCCCAATAATCGAAAATTTTGCTTTTTAATTAGGTAAGACAAAGGATGTAAAATGCAAATATAATTTGCCTTGAGTTTATTGTAGCACTTCAAAAAACTCATTCCGATATCTCTTGCTTCTAAATCTTTATCACAAACAATAACTCCCTTATTTCCTTTTCTATATTGACTTGTCACATCATTATAGGGTGGATTACCAATAATTATTAAATCATCTGAACTTTTAATATTATATTTTTTTCTTCCAACATTAATTAAAGAATTTTCTAAATATACTCTATTATTAAATAAATTAGTTAATAATTCATAAGACTTATCATCTATTTCTGTTCCAATTATTACATTATTAAGTTTATTAAATTGATTTAAAAATGTTCCGTAACCAGAACCAAAATCCATTATAATTGAACTTTCTTTTATGTATGGAGTAACCATATCATAAACAATTTTAACAATATTATCGGGAGTAAAAAAACTTCCATTTTTAATTATATCTTCTTTAGTTAAATGAGTATTCTTAGATAGTTTTTTCATGATATTCCTCCATATTTATTATATCTATAAATGATTATTTAAGCAATTATTTTAAATATGATATAATACTATTAGAAGGTGATTTTATGGCTACTCCTAAGATAGAAATAGTGGATGAAAAAGATCAAATATTAGTATATGTTCCCATTACTACAGTTAAAAAATTTAGATGTAAAGTTAGGGATAATTTTCAAGACTACGGCATAGTTCATGCGCCTAAGTCTAAGCCCATACCTGAAAACGCTTATATGGAATGGCAAATAGGGTATGATAAGTCAGAAAAAGATGAAGATAAAGAAACCTTTTTAACCAATTTGTGGTTTCAGGGCGCTAATGGGGTGATGAAAAATCCTTATGAATTATCTGAGTTATTTTATTTATTATGTAAGCATAATTATATAACTAGAGAAGAGGTTAATTCATTAATTAATGATATTGAAAAAACAACAACATTTTTAAATGAAATATTTCTAATTCATTCTGAGATAGAGGATAATGTAGTATTTAACAATGAAGAATTTTATAAATCTGTTATTAAGCTACCTACATTTAATAAGAAGAATACCTCAAGTAATATAATTATTCAAATATCGATAGAAAAACAACAATATGCAGTAGCGGTTCAACCTATGCTTTATATAAATATTCCAATTACTGAGTTTGAGAATAAAGATAAATTAATAAATAATACTTCTCAAGAAGAAAAATATGGCATATTGAGACTTAATAGAAATAATTCAGAATTTATTAAAAATGCCTTTATCTGTTTTGGAATGTGTTCTGATAAGCATAATCATGATATATTAGAAATACTAAAAGTTATTAGGGATAATATTTGGGCAAAATAAAACTCTATTACCAATCTAAATAGAGTTTTTTTATTTTGCTTTTTCTCGTTCTAAATCCACATTTTTAACAGTCCATTGATATATATCATTATCACTTTTTATGTAGAATATTCCTTTTTCATGTTTAATTATATTATAGTAGTTAATCGGAACTTTTAGATTATCTCTAACATCTAGTAACTCAGTAAACTTAGTTACATCAATTATATTAAGTCCATCAAAACTAATTCTAGTTTTTATTTCTACTATTAATCTATCATATTCTTTTAATATTTTATTAACTGTTTTATCGTATAGAGTAGGCTCAACAATTAACATAGACACATATTTAATAATCTTAGTTAATAAGTATGCTGAGGCGATAAATAAAACTATTTCTAGAATTAAACTAGATATACTAATACTCATAGATGATTTTGGTAATACTTGCTTAGTTGTAGTTTTATTAGTTGAGTCTATACTTATTTCAATAGCTCTTTCCGATAATGGAATAGTGATTGAACCAAATCTTCCTTGTTCTTTAATTGAATAGTTTAATTCTTCATCAGTTGTTTTATCTATATTTAAGAAAACTCTTAAATAACTATTCGTTTCAACACCATAATTAGATCTAAATCTATTAGCTAATTCATTGAATTCACCATAATTAATTTTAACACTTTCATCAATAGCTAATTCATTATTACCATTAATAAATTGATTTTTAATTTCTCCAAGTTGATATTCTTTTTCAAAATATCTTTTCGTTCCAGTAGTGTTTTCAATTACTAATTCAGCTAAAACTTGATAATCAAAATTCATTTTTGTTAAATCGCTTATAGTAAAAAAGTATTTTAAATTAACATCTATATAATCTATTAAACTTGCTATATAAGCTTTATTCTTTGGTAAGAACTCTTCTGTATAGAAGTCATTTTCTTTTAAGTATACTTTATAATCAACATTTTCAGTATCATAATATTTTACTGGATCAAAATCATTTTTCTTTAGAGTGCTTCTAGCAAATGAAAGACAAAGGGCAAAAACTATAACGAAAAGAATACTAAAAGTTATTAGTCTTGTATTAAAACTAAAATATGGTTTAGTCCTAGTTTTAACTTTTGCTTCAGTTTTAGATGTTTTAGTTTTATCTTTAGATGCTTTAGTTTTAACTTGAGATGTTTCAGTTTCAATATCTTCAGTTTTGATTTCTTTAGATGCTTTGGTTTTAGCTTTAACATCTTTCTTTTGCATAACTTTTCCTCCTATAGATTATTTAACCAAACAGTTGGATATCCAATAAACGGAATCCTTAAATCAACCACCCCGATAATCATATCCTTGGTTATTTTACAATTATCGACGAAATCATTCGCATCCCCTTGAGTATAATAAAAAATTTCATCACCAACGGTCAGTATTTTTATTAATCGGTGAACTATAATCGAGTTATCTCTTCGATAGGCAATAACTTGTCCTACTTCTAAAGTATTAGGTTCAACTTTTTCAACTACAACTACGTCTCCTTTTAATATTTTAGGAGTCATAGATCCACTGGCTATTGCTATTGCATGATAATGGAATAGCCCAGAAGTAAAGTAAACTAATATGATAACTAACAATGCTGGTCCAATCAAAACTCCAAAACTTTTTCGATGCTTTTTTCTTGAAACTTCTTCATCGTTATCTTTTTTTAAATAATTATTTAAAAAGAATAAATAAATGAATGGAGTAACAAATTCAATAACAGCATAGATATATTCATTTGGGTTTGGAATAATTGGAATAATATAAGTCCACAAACTCATAATTAATAAATACATTATGGCTGGTTTATAACCACCTTTATATGATATATAAGAACATAAAACACTTTTGCTAACAGCGGGTAGGATATATAAAGCAAAAATCATAAATGTTGAATATAAGGTTTCAAATGAACTTAAATCAAATTTTCCAATCAAATCTATGAAGATAAATAATAGACAAGTTGTTGTTAAAAGTAATTTTGAATCTTCAGATTTAGTTAACATCATATACCGCAATATTTCTTTAACTATAATAGTTAAAATAATTGGTAATATGGTCCATATAATAAAACTGAAAGTCCAAGAATTATTTGTTCTAACAAAGTGAATGATTATACCTAAAAGATAATATAATATGAAAAATACTAGTAAATAAATAATTAATTCTATACATATACTTTTCCAATATCGATGATTATCTTTTTCAAAACCAAACACATATTTAAAAACAATTAATGTAATAAGTATAATTATAAATGGAAGATATCCTCTTAATATATTCGATACAAAACTATTTAGAAAAAGACTTATTATAATAATAATTATTTCAAATAATAATAATCTTTTATACCCACTTTTCATCCTTTCATCTCCTAAATAATTTTGTGAAAATATATTAAGATATAATAAAACTTATATCTTAATATACTTATTAACTTGGTACATTACTTTGATATACAACAGCAATTGTTCCAGCAGTAACTACTATATCACCGTCTAAAGCAGCAGCATAAGTAGCACCATTAGTAGCATTGTAAGAAATTGTTAATGTAACAGGAACACTTGCACCAGCTGCTATAACATTTGAAGAAGTTCCAGCAGTAGTAGTTGTATAGTTAGTACTATCAATACTTAAAGTAACATCAAACATAGCATTACATGCAGCTTCAGTAATAGTTGAAGTATTACCACCAGTAGTTGCAGAACCAGCAGTAGCAGTTCCTTCAATAATAGTGCTTGTACCAGCAGCAGCATTAGCACATGATAATGGATTAGCTGGGAATGTTACTGATGATAAATAAGCAGGAACAGAACCAGCGTTCTTTATATATAAGCTATATGATACACTTGAACCACTTGTTGTAGTTAATGTAGCATTAGTGTTTTGTGCAATTGTATATTTTGTTACGTCTAAAACTCCAGGATTTCCATTTTCGTTAGCGTTCTTAGTAGCAGTGTTTCCTAAAGCAATAACGTTAGTACCATCTGTTGAGAAGCCAACATTCCAGTTACCTGATCCTGTAGTAACATTAGCAGCAGTATCAATAGTAAAGTTAGAAGTAAAAGCGGCGAAACCAATAGATAACGCAACAACTGCAACAACTAAAGCTACAATAGCAATAATTTTTCCATATCTGTCTTTTTCCATAATTTCACCTCCTCTTTTTTATATTAATTTTCTTTCTAACGTAGCTATAAGTTTTTGTATAAAAATCAGAATTCATCTATCCTACGCTACTATATAAAGTTTATCAAAAAATCAATTGTATTGCAATATTTTTTGATAAAAAACACTTTGGTTTTTTTGAAGTTTTAAGATATACTTATATATAAAGGAAGTGATTCTATGGATATTAATAAATATATTGAATATCTTTACGTTACTGGACAACTAGACGAAGACGATGAAGATGAAGAACTTGAGAAAGAAGAGGAAGAAGAAAATAATAAAAATGATTATTTCTCTTTAAATAGAAAAAAGTTTTAAAGGAGTATTTATGAGTTTATCAAAATCAAAATATTGTAATGGATTGCAATGCAAAAAAATGCTATGGTTATACAAGAATATGCCTGAGGAAATTAGTGAATTAGGTAATCAAAGAGTTATGGAACAAGGAAACTTAGTGCATGAAGTTGCTAAGTATTTATTTCCAGGGGGAATAAATATTCCCTATAGTGAGAATTTAAATGAAATGCTTGATAATACAAGTAATACTATTGAAAGTTATAAAAATGTAGTTATTACTGAAGCATCTTTTAATTACGATAATAATTTTTGTAGTGTGGATATTTTAGTAAAAAAAGGTGACGAATATGAAATATATGAAGTAAAAAGTTCAACTACTATTAAAGATATTTACAAAGATGATGCAGCTTATCAATATTATGTCTTAAGTAATTTAGGTTTAAATGTGACTAAGGTTTCAATCGTCCATATTAATACCGAATATGTTCGCCATGGAGACCTAGATTTAAATGAATTATTTATTAAAGAAGATGTTACTGAATATGTAAAAAAAGTTCAAAATGAAGTAAAAAATAATATTAAAAGCATTAATGAATATTTAAAACAAGAATCTATTCCAAAAGATGATATAGATTTAAATTGCTTTGATCCATATTTATGTCCATTCTTTGATTATTGCACTAAAGATTTGCCAAGAAACAATGTTTTCTCTATTGCAGGAATGCCAGTTAAAAATAAAATGGGTTATTATAAAAAGGGAATAATTAGTTTTGAAGATTTAGAAAACCAAAGGATAAATAAAAACTATAAACAACAAATAGAATATGAATTATATGATAAAAATGATTATATTGATGAAGAAGAAATTAAAAAGTTTTTACAAGAACTAACTGAACCTTTATATTTCTTGGATTTTGAAACATTTCAAATGCCTATTCCTTTGTATGAAGGAACTAGCCCTTATAAACAAATTCCATTTCAATATTCATTACATTATATAATTGATAATAAATTATTTCATAAAGAATTCTTGGCTAATGGGAAAGGAGATCCACGTAGGGATCTAGCCGAAAGATTAGTCCAAGATATTCCAAGGGACACTTGTGTCTTAGCGTATAATATGTCATTTGAAAAAACAGTTATTCAATCTTTAGCTAGATCATTCCCTGATTTAAGCGAACATTTATTAAACATTCACGATAATATAAAAGATTTAATGATTCCATTTAGAAAAAGATATTATTATACTAGAGATATGCAAGGTTCATATTCAATAAAATATGTTTTACCAGCATTATTTCCAAACGAAGAAAGTTTAAATTACCATAATTTGGAATTAATTCATAATGGAGTTGAAGCCATGGATAATTATGCTAAATTAGCTAGTTTAGATGAAAAAGAATATGAATGGACTAGGGAAAGATTACTTAGGTATTGCGAACTAGATACGTTCGCTATGGTAAAAATATATGAAAAGTTACAAGAAGTAACTAACTTAAAAAGAGTTCTAAAGTGAGGATAAAACTATGCATAAAAATGATTTAATATTTCTAAATATGGCAATCGAGGGAATTGATAAGCTAGAACATAATGAAAATAATAATGTTAAATATAATTTTTATATTCAAAGAATAATTACTTTTAAAAAAAGAATAGAGAAGCAAGGGGAAAATAGTGAACAAAATATTATAGCTAATAAATTGTTAAAAAAACTAGGTTATAATCACCCAGAAATGCGTTCTTGGCTTAGTTCTTTAATATTTAAAAGTGGAACTAAAGAAATAGAAAAACATAATATTCAAGATAGAATTAGATTTACAATGGCTAACTTTGAAAATGCAGTAAATACACCAGCAATAAATATTACAACAGTTAATCATTATAAAGTTGAACTAGACCATCTTCAAGTTGAATTAATTCAAAATAAAGATAATATGAGTAAGGAAGAATATATAAAGTGTTATGAATTGCTAAATGATGCCATTGCTTATGGCAATATAATATCTAGTTCTTTTGAAGAAGAAATGATGATTTGGGGAAAATAACATTTCTTTTTTATTTGATTTCAATATTTCTGATATACATTCCAATTAGTAAACCGATGAGAATGGCAAAATAAGGAGATGTATAATACATAGTATTACCAAATTGTGATGATATAAAATATCCCATAGCAGTAAAGTAAACTACTACATTTGAATCTTCTTTATTTATATTTTTTATATTAGCTAAGGCTAAAAAACAAATAAGACCAAAGTATATTAATGCTCCGGGAATACCAATAGATGATGAAACTTGCAACATTATGTTATGAGGTCTATCAGTGAAATATATACCTTCTTTAGGATAATTTACTCTTAAGGTTTCAAATCCTCCTCCTAAGATAGGATGTTTTAAAGTATATTTGAAAGCACTATCCCATAATAATAAACGATAAGATCCAGCCCTCAATCTAATATTCCTATCTTTATTAAATAACATTTGTAAATCATTTCGAAAAGCCCCTAGATTTTCACTAACAATATGTCTATCATAAGCAATAGTAGCTCCTATGTTTAGATTACAATAAGATGCAACAAAAGATACTGCAACAAAGATAACTAATAAAGCCATAGCTTTTTTTAAATTAAACTTTTTGGCTGCACAGTATATTATAGCAACACACATAGATATAAATAGAGCTAAGTAACACCCAAAGGTATCGTTCATTATTAACATATAAAATATAATTATATATGATAGAAGATAAAAATATTTTTTCCAACTTTTTTCTTTTAAAAAACTAAATGCAGCGATACCCGTGGCAATTAATAAATAATAACCATAATGATTAGTATTATGATAAATATTTATATAATTTATATAAGTAAAGAACTCATTAAACAAAGGCATTATTGAAATAAATAATGCTGAAGCTATTATAATAATAAATAGATTATTAATATATTCCTTTTTAGTTATAATTGATGCTAAAAAGGCAAAGCCAATATAAAGAGTATATATTATTAATCCTTCTTTTCTATAGGAATCACCAAAGAATGATAAATCTGGATTTTTAGAAAAAATCGTTGCAAAAATACTAATTATCCATAATATCAAAATTAAAACGTAGGGAATACTCTTTTTAAGAGTTATTTTTTTATCTTTTATTTTCTTTATTAAATATAAACCAAATATAATAAACCCTAGTATTCCTACGGCATATATACTAAAAGTAAAATAGTGGGTATAATAATCCCTATAGTAAGTTTTTAGTATTTTTTCAACAAATGGATTGATTGCCCAGATTATTAAGGTTCCAAAAGCTCCTAATTCTAAAAAATCGTATTTAATTTTGTCTAATAATTTATTTATAAATTTCATACTTCATCTTCTTCATTATATCTTTAATATTCTTGTATGTAAATATTTAGTAATATTTATATATAGTTACTTAAATTAGTTTTAAACATACAATAATATAGGTGATTATAATGAAAAAAATAGTTATTGATCCTGGTCATGGTGGTAGTGATCCTGGAACTAGTAAAAATGGTATAGTTGAAAAAGATTTAACTTTAAAAATAAGTGAATATATGAAAAAAAGATTTGATGATTTAGGAATTCAAGCAAGATTAACTAGAACTACAGATGAGACATTGGATGCAAATGCTAGGCCAAAAAAAGCTCAAAGTTTTTTTGGCGCTGGAAACGATGTTATATTAATATCCAATCATATTAATGCTGGAGGAGGGGATGGAGCAGAGATAATATATGCTTTAAGAAATACCAGTGCATTATCTCAAAAGATTGCTCAAGAATTAACTAGAAGTGGTCAAAATGTTCGAAAGTATTATCAAAGAAGACTGCCTAGTAATCCAGCAAAAGACTACTATTATATTCTTAGGGATACTCCAAATAATGAATCTATAATTGTTGAATATGGGTTTGTAGATTCAACTAAAGATGATGTTAGTCAACTAAAAAATAATTGGCAAGACATGGCTGAAGCAGTTGTTAAAGCTGTAGCAGAAAACATTGGAGCGTCTTATGAACCCGTTGGAAATGGAAATTACTACAGAGTTAAATCTGGAGATACTTTATGGAGTATAGCAAGACAATATGGAATAACTGTTAATGAATTAAAAAGTTATAATAATTTAAAAGATAATACATTATCTATAGGAATGCTTTTATATATTCCAAATAAAGAAACTACAACTGTGGAAACTGAAGTTTATACAGTTAAAGCCGGGGATACTTTATATAGTATTGCTAAAAAATATAATTTAAGTGTTGATGAATTAAAAAGTTTAAATAATTTAACTGGTTCTGCTTTAACTATAGGTCAAAAATTAAATGTCAAAAAAGAACCTAGTCTATTAGAAACAACATACCAAGTTCAAAAAGGAGATACTTTATATGGAATAGCTCAAAAATTTAAAGTTAGTGTAGATAATTTAAAAAATATTAATAATTTAACTAATAATGTTCTTTCCATAGGACAAGTATTAAAGATACCTACTTCGGAAAATAGTTTTCCTACATATCAAGTTAAATCTGGAGATACTTTGTGGAGTATAGCTAAAACTTATGGAACTAGTGTCGATGAAATTAAAAGAATAAATAATTTAATTAATAATTCTTTATCTATAGGTCAAACTTTAATTCTTCCAAAATAAAAAAGTAGAAAATATAATTATTATATGTTAATATGTAATTGTATGAATAATAAAGGAGTTATAATATGAAACATTTTATATCTAAACTATTAATCGGAGCAATACTTATTCAAGTTGTTCTAGCTTGTATAAGTGTACTTACTGGAGATTTTAATACTCTTGGAGCTTCTGGAGCAATGTCATCTATTAGTGTATTAATATCAGGTGCAATTCCATGTTTCTTATTATCTAGAATAGTTGAAGATGAACAATATGGATTCATTGGTATGATAGGAATAGTTTTAACAATAATCACAACGGTACTCAACGAGTTATTAGCTTGGGGATTGGCGATGTTTGCCTCTATTGGTTTAACAAAAATATTAATAATTTCAAATATTCTAGTATGGTCTTTAACGTTATTAGCGGTAGCCTTAGCGGTTAATGCAGCAGAATTTGCTTTATCATTGTTTAAATCAATAAGTATAGTTCTTGATATTCTTGTAACTATATATTTATGCTTTGAAATTCTTTCATTTGATATTTTAAAATTTAATACACCAAAAATATTAATTGTTCTTATAATTGTTATGATCGGTTCATATTCTTCAATGATAATATTGGATATAATTAATAGAGATGATCAATCTAATGGAGGTATTAATTTTACTTTTTCCAATACTTTACAATCACCAGTTGGATCAACTAATATTCCTCCAAATTTACCTATAGGAAGTCCAGTTCCAGAGCCTAGCGTTAGTGAAGGAATGCCAAATATTGCTCCAGAAAATGGAGCCGCAGGAATAGGAAGTATGATTAATAATAATCAAACGCCTTCACCTAGTCCAGTTAATTCAGAAGACAACAATCAAATTGGTTTGGCTAATGCAATTAATAATAATATGAATAATCAAAACGATAATACTGGAGATCCTAATGCAGTTAATATGAGTCAAACCCCAAGTAATAATGGAAATTTTCAATAAAAAATATCCTTTACGATTAAGGATATTTTTTTGTGATATAATTATCCATGAGGGATTATTATGTTTATAAAAAATAATAAAATATTATTAATATTTTTAACATTGTTTTCAATAATCAGTATTGTTTTTGTTTATAATGATTATTTTTTATATCAAGAAAGTATTATTCATATAACTGATATTAAGAATAAAGAAATAAAAATTGAAGGAGTAAATGAAAAAAATTATATTCAGACTATTAAAGGAACAATAAAAAATGGCCCTAAGAAAGGAAAGATATTAACTTTCAAACATACTGGTTCTGAATCTAGTGTTTATGATGAACTATACCATAAAGGTAATGATATATTTGTTGAATTATCCAATGATAATGAAACCGTAGTTATGGTTTCTGGGGTTAAAAGAGACAAATACGTAGTAGTATTATTTGTTATATTTGTTGATTTAATATTATTAATAGCTAAAAAGAAAGGCTTATTAACTTTCTTAAGCTTGATAGTTAATATAGTTATAACTGGAGTAGCCATTTGGTTATATCACTTTAATTATCTTAAAATTGGTATATTACCTTTATTCATGTTAGTTTCAATACTATTTATTGGCTTATCGCTCTATATAACCAATGGCAAGAGCAAAAAAACATTTGCTGCGATTGCCTCAGCTATATCTTCTTTATTTATATCTTTTGGACTTAGTTTTTTAATATTTAAATTATATAAAGGAAATATTCCATTTTGGACCATGGAATATGTAGAAGTTATCTTTGAATATGAAAATTTCTTCTATGTAAGCGTGCTATTATCAGGTCTAGGAGCAATAATGGATATCTCTATTACTTTAGCTTCTTCAATAAATGAATTAATAACTAAAAATCCTCATATCAAATATCATGAATTAATAAAATCAGGTAAAGAGATATCTAAGGATATTATAGGCACAATGAGTAATGTAATGTTATTTACTTGTTGGACTTCCATTATACCTATGGTAGTCTTGGCAACTCGTAATTATATGTCTTTAGCTAATGCAATTCAATACTATGGAGAAATAGAATTAATAATAGTGTTAACTAGTTGCATTAGTATAGTTTTAGCTATTCCTATATCATTATATATTTCTGCATTAATAATGCATCCTAAAAAGGAGGCGTTAAAATGATTTTAATATTATCAACAATCTTTTTAATTCTTCTAATAATAGTAGGCAAGGCTAGAGGCTTTAAAACATTCATATTATTCTATACAAGTTTTATTTTAATTGCTACTTATATATTATTAATGAAATTAGGTTTTAATGCTTTAGCTATAGCTATTATTATATGTCTATTAGTTTCTTTATTCACTCTATTTGGATTTAATGGGGTAAACGAAAAGACAAAATCATCTTTTATATCTATAATGATTATTCTTATATTTATTACTATATTAACATTCTTAGTTAGCAAGAATGCTAACATTGGTGGCTTTTCTTCGGATTCCATAGAAAGCATTGGTGGTTTCTCTTACGAAATAGGGTATAATATGAATTATGTTATGATTGGTATCTATTTAGTTACATCAATTGGCACAATTATAGATACATCTATATCTATTTCTTCAGCCTTAAATGAAGTTCATGAAAATAACCCTAAACTTAAGCAAAAAGAGTTATTTGAATCAGGTATGAACATAGGAAAAGATATATTAGCTACAACAATTAATACCTTATTCTTTGCTATGATTAGTTTCTTTATAGGTTACTTCTTGTGGCATCAAAGCGAAACATTGAGCTTAATGCTTAATTATAAATCTTTAATTCAAGAAATTATAAAACTATTTATTTGTTTTATTGGGTCTATTCTCATAATACCAATAACATCTTATGTATTTTCTAAAAGGATACTAAAATAAAGAAGGAATCTCTTATTAGAGATTCCTTCCTTGTTTTCCATAGAATACAAATTCTAAATCATTAAACACAAAAGTATAATGACGTATTTTAGCTTCTAAATCAACTATTCTTTCGTAGCAATCATAAGCTTCTTGATTATAATCTTTTTCTTTATAATAATCTCCCTTATCAAAAGCTTCATTGCCATGTCTAATGGCAGCATCTCTTTTTGCTTTTGTCACTTCCAAAAACTCTTCCATCGCAACAATTTTATTTTGAACATCCGATAAAGTTTTTCTTAACTCTTCTAAAGAAGCTTCATTAGTAGTTTTAACATACTCTCTATGAACTATATCAATATTATCAGTCACAACACGTAACTCTTTTTCATATCTAGCAGCATTTTCTTTATGCTTTTGTAAAGAGTTATTATAACTTTTTTCTCTATTTAAATCATTAGCATTAAAAGCCATTTCACTTTTTTTGCTAGCATAATCTTCATAATTGCTTTCGCACCATAAAGCATACTCTAAATATTCTTTTTGAATAGATAATTCAACATATTTGCCAACCAAACCAATTATTTCCATAAACCCTCCCACAAAAATTATATCATAAAACTATGATTATAGAATTATTTATGTTATTTTTTTTATTTACTTAGTTATTATAGTATGCTAAGATATCTTGAAAACGAAGGTGAAATATCATGAAAGAAAGAAATATGCATATGACTAAAACTAAATTAAAATTAATGCTTACAAAATATAGAATGGAAATTTTAAATGGAAATAATGATCATTTAAAAGACTTAATTGGAACTATGGTTTTATTAGAATTATCAACACCATATCACTTTGATTTTGAAAGAGTTAATTATGAAGAAATAACATTAGATAATTTATTAACTTGGTTTTATCTTGAAGATATGAAAGGGAATGTTAACGAAAAGGATAGAGAAGTAGATACTACTTATGTAGTTCCTTCTCAAGAAGAGACAAAAATCTTAAGAAAACGTTATGAAACTATAATAAAAGATTACTCTTGGGTAACAAATATAGTGTGTAAAAAAGCTGCGAATACTTGGATTGAAATGATGAGAACATTTGGAATGATTCAAGAAGGAGAAGTTATAGAATCTAAAGATTATGTTTTAACAGATTATATAAATGATCCTCAATTAAAAAAATTATTACAAATTGATAATAATTTAGTTCGAAATTAAAAAAAAGATTTATTAAAATAAATCTTTTTTATTTCTTTAATAATTTCAATTGTGGATTTTCTTTTTTTGAATTTAAGATATCGTTAAAATCAATAAAACTCATATCTTCAGATAAAGGAACTTTTATACAATAATATATAACCTCTAAATTAACTAAAACCCCAATTTCTATTCCAGTGTCGTTATATTTAATATTATAATGATCAACAGAATATTGAAAATTAGTTTCTTCTTGAATAGGGCAAATCTCATTTTGATTAGCATATCTTTCTATTCCTTCATAGAATAAATGTAATTGTCTTATTTTTTCATTCTCATAACTATTTGAATCTTCTAAATAATAGAACTCATCAGAAAATGCATTTCTATTACCTATATATTCTGAAAGCCAATCAATATATGAGGAATCAGACATTAACTTTTCAATTTCTTGTTCTTCTTTTTTTCTTGTAGTTAAATAATCTTTAACCCAGTCTTCTTTTTTTAGCGTTTCCATTCCAAAACCTCTTTCCTGCAGCGAATATTATAACATAGTATCAGGATAAAGCAACTTATAATTATAGTCTTCTTATTAATGGACTTTTTCTTCGTTAATTGCTCAGTTTTTAAATAATTTGTGTTATAATTAAGAAGATAGGAGTGTGCTCAATGATACTTAATATTTTATTACTTATAGTAGGATTTGTTCTTTTAATAAAAGGCGCTGATTTATTTGTTGATGGAGCTAGTTCAACAGCTCAAAACTTTAAAGTTTCTAAATTATTAATTGGTTTAACAATTGTAGCTTTTGGAACAAGTGCGCCTGAACTTGCAGTTTCATTACAATCTCTGGCTAAAGGTAGTACCGATATGCTTTTAGGAAACGTTATAGGTAGTAATATTTTAAATATTCTATTAATACTTGGAGTTGCTGCAGTTATTAAACCAATAAAGATTAAAGATAATACTGTTAGAAAAGAATTACCTTTATGTATGTTAATATCAACTCTTTTAGTAGTTCTATTTTTAGATGTTAAATTAGCTGAAGGCTCAGTTAATCAAATAACTAGGTCTGATGCCTTTGTAATTTTATTGTTTTTTACTATTTTTATCTATTATTTAGTTACTTTAGCTACGCAAAAGAAAGAAAATAATGAAGAAGAGAAGCCACAATTTAAATTAGGAACATCTTTATTACTTGTAGTAATAGGATTAGCAGGAATAATATTAGGTAGTAATATGGTAGTTAATAATGCTCAAGGAATTGCTTTAAAGGTTGGATTAAGTGAAAGAATAATTGCTTTAACTATAATTGCTTTTGGAACATCTTTGCCAGAACTTGTTACTACTATAGTTTCATCTAAAAAAGGGGAACAAGATTTATTACTTGGTAATATAATTGGCAGCAATATATTCAACGCTTGTGTAGTTTTAGGAATACCAGTAGCAATATTTGGAACTATTACTCCTCAAAGTTTTAGTTATATTGATTTAATATCTTTAATATTATCAGCATTCCTATTATTTGTATTTGCTAAAACTAAGAGAACTATAACTAAAACCGAGGGTTGGCTATTATTAACAATTTTTATAATTTATTATACGCTAGTATTTATTATATAAGATGTTCATAGTATAATTCGATTATAAAGGAGATATGATATGAAAAAGAATAATTTATTGATCTGTATTTTGTGCTTATTAGTTGTTGGTTTAGGATGCTATATTATATATGATAAAGTGATTTCTAAAGAAGCGAAAGGAAATTCAAATATAGTTGATTACCAAAAACAAGATAAAATTGTTGTTTCTGTTGAAGAGAAGAAAAGCGAGGAACTTGGTGAATATAATCAATTAGTAATAAATGGAAAATCTATTCAAGTAGAACATGAAATATTTGATAGTGTTATGTTTATTGATGATGCTTATATCATCGCAGCATTTAGGGATGAATTTGAAGGCCTTCTAAGATACTATGTTTACGATAAAGATGGTAATAAATTATATAATATAAATAAGTTATCTTCATTAGATGATGGACATGTCACTGAGGTTAATTATTCAGACAAGGAATTGCATATTGAAGCAGTTACAGTCCTACCAGGAGATAATTATCGTTCTTTATGTTCTCAAAATCAATCAGATGTTTATATGAAATTTGAATCAGTTAAATATTTAGGTGATGGTAAGTTTGCAGAAGCTCAAACACTATCATCTCTTACAGTTAAAGATTATTTAAAGAACTATCACAGTTATACATGTAAATAATAAAAAAGATGACTTAGTCATCTTTTTTTATCTGTTTATTAATTTCCTCGTTTCATCATCATTTTTAGATGTTAATCTTTCAATTGTGCTATTAAAAGTATTTGCTATAGCTTCAATTGGAACTCCATTATTATATGCAGTTATAATGTCATTTGATATCGTAGATAATGATTTATTAATTGCATCTACATTTTCTTGTTTTTTATTACTTAAAACATCATTAAAATCAATAAATTCTTTATTCCTTCTTAATGATAATATAGTTAAGTAATACACTGTTGTTCCTTGCCCTTCAAAATATCCAACTTGGTATCCAGAGTTATTATATTTTACTTTATAAAAGCATCCAAATTCATTTAATTCTGGATAGATATGATTTGCTTTTGCATACGTATCTAATCCTCTATAGAATAGTCTTAATTTTTCAATATTAGCTTTTTCTGCATCTTTATAAAGATGTATATCTTCATCAGAAAAACCTTGTTTGTCTTTAGTAAACTCTTCAATCCACTCAATGTATTCTGGATTAGACATAATAATCTTGGTTGCAGTTTCTTCCATTCTTGCTTCATCAATATAGTTTTGTATTAATTGTTCTATTATTTCTATTTTTCTTTCTGACTTCTTTATAATAAAACCTCCTAGTGATGTGTATTATAGCATAATTACATTTTTTGTAAATAAAAAACAAACTTTTTTAAGTTTGTTATTTTTAAATGGAGCGATAGATAAGATAATTTGAAACTATCACTAAATAAGTTAATACAACTAACTTCTATAAACATATTACCATAAAATTATATTATTTCCAATAGAAATGATAAAATTGATAAAAATAATGATATAATATTAATGAATGGAGGTAATTATCGTGACTGATGAAAAATATATTGATATGGCAATAGAAATTAGTAAAAATGCTAAATATCCCTATGGTGCTATTGTTGTGAAAGATGGAGAAATAGTTGGTAGAAGTGATGATAAAACTTTAATGGAAACCAGTATGTATTCTCATGCCGAATTGGAAGCAATAGAAAGCGCTTCAAAAAATAAAAACCTATATGGAGATTTAAAAGGCGCAACAATGTATGTATCTTGTGAACCATGTATGATGTGTATGGGTGCGATTCTGTATGAAGAATTTTCAAAAATTGTTTATGCTGCTACATTACAAGATAGTAATGATAATTATTGCCCAGAAATGATAACTAATATTGATGAATTATCAAAGTATTCAAAAGATAAAATTGAAATAGTAAAAGAATTACACAGAGAAAAAGCAGTAGAAGTATTAAAAATGAGAGGAGAATAATATGAAACAAGAATTAGTAAGAATTAACTCTATTGATGAAATAGAACAACCCGGTATTTTATATACACCAAATGAAGATACTGATAAGATAGTAATTCACGTTCACGGATTAAACGGAAACTTCTATGAAAATAGATTTTTAGATACACTTGCAAAATCTTATACGGATAAAAATTATGCTTTTTTAACTTTTAATAATAGAGGTAGAGATTTTATAACAGAACTACTTAAAGGTAATGACTTTACCATTATTGGGGGAAGTTTAGAAAGATTTAAAGATTGTATTTTGGATATAGATGGCGTGGTAAATTGGGCAAAAGAAAAAGGTTATAAAGATATAATACTTGAAGGACACAGTTATGGATGTAATAAAGTTTTATATTATTATAATCATAAAAAAGATGATAGCATTAAGAAAATAGTATTACTTGCACCTTGTGATATTCCATCAGAGGGTAAAAAGTTTTTAAGTGAAGAAGAATATAATAAAGCGAAAGAAGAATCTACAAGATTAGTCCGAGCAAATAAAGAAAATGAATTAATAGATTTTTCTATAATGGCTAATGGTAAAATTGCAGCAGGAACATATTTCAATGATTTCTTGCCAAATGGAGAAAATGATTTCATTAGATATATAGATGGAATAAATGGGAAGAGTGAAGTGCTTAATAGCATAGATATTCCTACATTAGTTATATTTGGGGATATAGATGAATGTGTTTTAACACAACCTATTGATGTAGTTAAAGAATATTTAAAAAATAATTTGAGTAATTGCAATATTCAAATCATTAATGGTGCAGATCATTCATATACAGGTAGATATGAAGAATTAGGAAAAGTTATTAAAAATAATATGGAGTGATTAGGATGAATTTAAATATTAATAGAGTAAAAATAATTGTCACAATTCCTATTGAAAATGTAGAAGAAGTAAGAAATGCAATATGTGAAGCAGGTGCAGGTATTATAGGAAATTATACATATTGTTCAATGTCCACAAAATGTATTGGAACTTTCAAACCTAATGATGAAGCTAAACCATACATTGGAGAAAACAATAAGTTAGAGTTCGTTGAAGAAGAAAAATTAGAAGTTGTTTGTGATGTAGATAATGTTAAAAAAGTTATTTCTAAATTAAGAGAAGTTCATCCTTATGAAGAACCTGCTATTGATATTATCCCACTTTTGGATGAAGAAATTTTTAAATAAAAAAATAAAGACTATAGCTTAAAGATCAAAGCCATTGTCTTTTTCTTTCTCTTTTTTATCGTTATAAAATTCTTCAGCATATTCATCCATCTCATCATTAATATGCTTGGTTGCTTTTTCAATTTCTTTTTTATTAAATAGATTAAAACTTTTAAATCTACTTTCTTCTTTTCTT
>JAEEGL011584206.1_pt1 | contig 25742 bp, 23 predicted proteins | sample 9134231 | NCBI WGS metagenome assembly JAEEGL01 (sample SAMN16246548, study PRJNA631951) | gut metagenome | biome: gut microbiome; feature: rumen; material: fiber-attached | host: Bos | place: Iran: Karaj | collected 2018-10 | reverse complement strand
GTCGCCGTCTTTTCTTACGCGGACGGAGACTGTGCCGTCTTCCTGTTCCTTATCGCCCGTAACGAGCATGAACGGAACCTTTTCCATCTGCGCTTCGCGGATCTTGTATCCGACTTTTTCGCTTCTTTCGTCAACCTCAACTCTTATGCCGCATTCTTCGAGCTTTTTGCAGACCTCGTTTGCGTAAGGCTGATGTCTGTCTGCGATTGGAATGATCTTGACCTGAACGGGGGCGAGCCACGTCGGGAAAGCGCCCATCGTTTCTTCTATGAGATACGCCATAAAGCGGTCAAGAGAGCCGAGTATCGCGCGGTGGATAACAACGGGCGTATGCTCCGCGCCGTCCTTATCAATGTATGTGAGGTTGAATTTTGCGGGCAGACAGAAGTCGAGCTGACATGTAGAAAGCGTTATCTCCGCGCCGACTGCGGGCATGACCTGAACGTCGAGCTTCGGTCCGTAAAACGCAGCTTCGCCTATCTCTTCGGTGTAGTTGAGACCGAGCTGATCGAGAACCTGACGCAGAGCGTTTTCCGCGGTGTTCCACATTTCGTCGTCATCGTGATATTTTTTCTTGTCTGCGGGATCGCGCAGCGAAAGGACCATTCTGTAATCCTTGATGCCGAAATCGCGGTATGTATCGAATATAAGATTAACTACCTTTTCAACCTCGTCCTTTATCTGGTCGGGCGTTACGAAAAGGTGAGCGTCGTTCTGGCAGAAATGGCGGCCTCTTTCTATTCCCTTGAGTGTGCCTGAGGCCTCATATCTGAAGTCGTGAGCTATTTCGCCTATACGGACGGGAAGATTTCTGTATGAATGCTGTGAATTTGCGTAAATGCGCATATGGTGCGGGCAGTTCATGGGACGCAGAACATATGTTTCGTCGTCAACTTTCATTGCGGGGAACATATTGTCTTTGTAATGATCCCAGTGACCGGAAGTTTTATACAGCTCTACCGTTCCTACGCACGGCGTAAGAACGTGCTGATAACCCTGTGAAATTTCCTTATCGCGGATATAGTTTTCAAGGATCCTCCAGAGAGTGTAGCCCTTGGGCAGGAACATCGGCATGCCTTTTCCTACAAGCTCGTCGGTCATAAAAAGCTGAAGATCGTGGCCTATTCTGCGGTGATCGCGCAGTTTTGCCTCTTCGAGCTGTTTGAGATATTCTTCAAGATCTTCTTTGTTGGGGAAAGATATTCCGTATATGCGCTGAAGCATCTTTTTTGAAGAATCGCCTCTCCAGTAAGCGCCTGTGCAGCTTGTGAGCTTGAAATGCTTTACTTTGCTGACATACGGCAGATGCGGGCCTGCGCAAAGATCGGTAAATTCACCCTGTTTGTAAAAGCTTATCTCTTCGTCTTCGGGCAGATCGTTTATAAGCTCGATCTTGTAAGGCTCGTTTTTCATCAGTTCGAGAGCTTCTTTTCTCGGAAGAACGAACCGTTCTATTTTGAGGTTTTCTTTTACGATCTTTTTCATCTCCGCCTCGATTTTTTCGAGGATTTCCGGAGTGAACGGTATTTCGCTGTCAAAATCGTAATAAAAACCCGTGTCTATGGCAGGACCGATAGTGAGCTTTGTTTCGGGATAAAGTCTTTTTACCGCCTGCGCCATGATGTGAGACGTTGTGTGCCAGAACACTTTCATCTCTTCGAGGTTCTCAATTTTCATATTCTCTTCTCCTTATGGGGGATTTTATCAGTAATTTCTTATCTCTTCGCCGTTCAGAAGCTTGTTGAGGTCAGATTTTATTTTGTTTACTTTTGTTACGTATACAAAAAATCGTCCTTCTCCGTCAAGCTTGAATACGTATTTTCTCGACTCTATGGGAATAAACTCAATTTCCATATCGTCGCCGTCGGTGGCGTGATACGTTATTTTAAGCTCCGCTTCGGCGTCTTCGTCAGGCTCATAAGCCATGCCGTCATGCGTAACGCTGATTATGGTAACGTAAAAACTTCTGAAAAGATTCGGATCGATATTTTCGGAACCGTTCAGAGTTACCACCATTTCTTCGCCTTTGTCGGGGTCTGTGATCGAAAAGTCGTAAACGTCGCCGTTAGACTCTATCGTAATGCCGTTCAGATCGTTTATGTATCTGAGATTTATCGTGCGCTGGCAGTAAACATCTATAGAGTAGTCTGTAAACGCAAATTTATCCATGTCAACGCCGTAAATTACGGGTTCGCCGTCATACATAACGTAAAGAGTCCGTCCGTCGATATTGCCAAGCAGATATTCGCACTGTATAAGCAGATCCGAACCGTCCTCCGTAGCGCCGTAATAAGGGTTTTCAAGCCCCGTAACTTCGCTTACGTAGTTTTGCGTGTCTACCCACGCCTCTATAACAACTTTTGTGGGATTGCCGAAACCGTATTGCTGCTGCAAAGATTCATCGAGAGTGTCGGTGATAATATCTTCCGCTTCAAGCGATGAAAGAATTTCAACGATGCCCTGTATCGGCGTAGAATCGCCGCCCCATAAAAACGGCTCTTCAAGCACCATACCGCCGGCAAATCTGATGTCTTTCGCCTCATCGTCGGTAGTCTGGCGGATGTAGATATCATCTTTTTCCGAATTTTCGGGATAGTCTATAAGAAGCGACTGGAAACCTGTGTAAAGGAACTCTTTGCTGATTTTTTTCTGGTAATACTGAACGTGATTTCTCAGAAATCTTTCTGAAAAATACGTTTGCGCAAGAAATACGTCTGTGTTTGACGCGTTTCTTATATAATATCCTCCGCCCTGCGGTGCGGCGTCGCCGATCTGCAGCTCCGTTACACTGCCGTCCTTTTTTTCGATATACACGTGGACCTGCGGATCGTCAAGACCGTAATATTCAAGATGTTCCGTTTCGGCCTCTATGAGAGCTTCGCAGGTTACTTTTGCAACGCTTGTGTAAAGTCCTTCGGAAGAATACGGCAAAAGCGGAGCGCCTTCTCTGCCGAGAAAATTCAGATCGCCTTTTTCGTCACGGCTTATTGTGAACTCGCCTGTGGGGTTTGTGACGTGTATGTCTTTGAGATCGTCAAGCACGCATGAATAAATAACAAGACTTTCACGCGCGTATTTTATGTTCAGGTCTGTTGAAGGGTCTTTTTCTTCGGGCAGAAGGTCAAATGTCGTTATGAATATTGCGGCGCCTATAACGGCAGCGGCAACAAGCACGGCGGCAATAATGCCGATGATCCTTTTTTTCGTCATAAGAACTTACGCTTCCTCCATACGATAATGCCGATGATCGAGAATATCAGCGGAAGAACGAGCACTATGCCAAGGACAGTAATGATGACCTGCGTTGTTGTTTCAAATGCAAGAGTATCAAAAATAAGCTGAGCGGGAAGAATATCGGTATCGTAAGATTTTTTGGAAGCAACGAGGAATTTGCAGAGCTTTATCATGAATTCCGCTGTCTGCTGATTGTTGCCGTCTATGTTGCTTACGAAATAGTCGTCAACAAACGATGTTGAGCCGCAAAGGTATACGCTCGATGAAAACTCCGTCATGCCCTCATACCGTGTCTGACGCGAGATCGCGCTGAGATAAAACGGACCTACGGTATCGTTTTCTTCGTCATATGTAAAATTCTTCCAGTCGTTGGGCGAGAGCTTTGTTGAGGCGGTATAGCGTGAAAACGCGGTCGGGAAAGTGTCGATAACGCCGTAAGTTTTTCTTGAGTCCTTGCTGTCGAAAATACGGTTTACCGCGCGCGCGGCTCCGAGCTGAACAAACTGATAATAGCCTTCTCTTGCAAGGTCTTCGGCAAGCGTTTTCGCGTCGTCCGCATATTTTACTTTAAGCAGCGGATACGATGCGTTTGTGAACGCATAGCTGTTTGAGTAGTCGAAAATATTTTCGGTGCCGAGCGAAAGACCCCATTCAACGAGATATTCTTCAAGCTTCGGGTTTTTCGGCATGTTGAGGTCTGTGAATACCATAAGGTGATGGCCCAGATCTTCGTTGTTTGAAAGCCATGCGTCAATTTTGTTTATATCGTCATCGCTGTAATTTCTTGTGGGATTATTGACCACGAGAACTGATACGAAATCGGGTATTTCGTCAAAATCCTGTATCGTGATATACTTAACGTCGAATCCGTTGTCTTTGAGCGTTTCCTGAAAATACGGCAGCGTGCCTTCGCCGTGACCTCTTATGATCGCTACGGTCTGAATATCCTCTACTGTAGTGTAAAGCATACCCGCGGTAAGACGTCTTTCAAGACCGACATACATAAGATTTTCGAATATCGTATCTTTTATGAAACGGTAACGCTGAGTTTCAGGCGAATAAACAACGAGGAATATGTTGTCTGCCGTATCTGTTCCGTCGTCAAGGGTGATGTTTCTTGATTTGAAAAAGTTGGGGTTGTATCTCGGATCTACAAAATGGACCGATACATATTCGCTTTCACGGACATAATTGTCTACCGTTTCAACAACGTATCTTGTTGGCGCGATCGCGCCGGATGTGGATGTTGCAGAGCGGTATGTTGTTTCATCCCCGAGAATTATTACTTCAACGGGAGATTTGAGTTCCGCAAGAAAATCTTTCGTTTCCTGGTCGAGAGTAAACACTTTTTCGCTTGTAAGGTCTATTTTAAGATTGAATCTTTGCGCCGCAAGCGATACAAACACGTTTATTGCGATCACGACCGCAATAAAAATAATCGTGAAAAGCGTTGAAAGAGAACCGAACTTTATTCTGTTTTTATTTATTCTGGGCACCTTTGCCGCAGAAACGTGTCCGCCTAAAGAGGCAAACGAAGAGCTGTTTTCGGCAGAGATCTTTTCCGTTACGTCTTCTGCTTCAACTTTCGCTGCAGTCTCTTCGGCGTTCTGCGATTGTTCGTCCGAGGGAAAAGACACATTCTCTGCGACCTCAACGTTTTCGGCGTTTTCTCTGTTTTCCTGTTCGTTGTCGTTTATGAAATCCTGTTCGTTAGTCATCCTTTACACCTCCTCAGCTCCAGCGGCGTCTTTCTATCATCCTTACCGCAAGAAAAAGGAATATCACGGTTACGGAAAGATAATAGATTATCGGCGGCAGATTGAGTATGCCGTTTGTAAAATCGTCAAACTGAGCGTAAATGTTGCCGTGCATGATTATATCGGCAAGCCAGGTCGGGAAAAACATCGCAAAAAAGTCGATAACAAACATGAAAAACAGTATCGCTATCGTTGCGGCGGCAGCGGCGATCGTGCTCTCGGTCAGAGCAGAAACAAAAAGACCTATAGCTATCATGGAAGAGAGCACAAGAACCGTTCCGATAAGGTTCGTAAAAAGACAACCGTAGTCTACTGTGCCGAAAATGTCTATTACAAGCACATAAAAGAAGTTTACGCACGTGCAGGTAAGAAAAATTATAAGTGCGCCGAAAAATTTGCCTAAAACGAGCTGGTAAAGGCTTATCGGCGAGGTTAAAAGCAGCTGATCGGTCTTGTTTTTCTTTTCTTCGGAGAAAAACCGCATCGAAAGGATGCCGACAACTATCATATCAACAAAAAACAGCCAGAATCCGAAATAATCACCCAGATAACTCGTGTTTTGCCATATTACGAAAAGCGTGAAAAGTATGGCGGAAAGGAAAGTGTAGATCGCAATCACAAACCAGCCGATCGGGTTTTTGAAAAAAGAAACGAGCTCTCTTTTAATAATTGCCGTCATTCTTATCACCGTCCTTTACTTCGCCGTTTTTTTCTTTCTTTTCCGTTTCGGCGCTATTATCGGGAGCGGATTTTGCGTTTTTATCTTTCTCCCTGTTTTTTGCCTCAAGAGCGCGCTGTTCGTCGTTCTGAGAAACAAGCTGAATGAATATGTCTTCAAGCGACATTCCAAGCGGCGTTATCATGAGAATATACCAGTTTCTTTTTGCGCATTCTTCGAAAAGCAGCCGGCGTATATCCGTTTTCTTTTCAGCTTCGATAATGAAATCTATCGTGCCCTTTTCAAATGAGCCAACATATTCGATTTTCGCTACGCCGGGCAGCGCGCCGAGAACGCCTATAACGTCGGCATCTTCCGGAGCGGCAAGACGGACGCCGTAACGGCTGTTTGCGCCCATGCGCATAGTAAGATCGTCGGCAAGAGCGTCCATAACTATGAAGCCTTCGTTCATTATTATGATCCTCTCGCAGATCGCCTGAACTTCGGAAAGTATATGCGAAGAAAGAAGCACGGTTCTTCTTGAGCCGAGGCGTTTTATAAGATTTCGTATCTCAACTATCTCTTTCGGGTCAAGACCGGCGGTAGGCTCGTCAAGAATAAGTATCGGAGGGTCGCCTATGAGCGCCTGAGCAAGTCCTACACGCTGTTTATAACCTTTTGAAAGGTTTTTTATCAAACGGTTGTATACGCCGGTAATCTTTACTACCTCGCATACCTCTGCAAGATGCTCTTTCTTTTTCTTGATGTTTTCTTTTTTCGAACAGCCTTTAAGGTCGTAAACAAAACTCAGATATTCCCTTACGGTCATATCGTGGTAAAGAGGCGGGATTTCGGGAAGATAGCCTATGCTTGCCTTTGCTTTCGAAGGCTCTTCCAGCAAATCGTGCCCGTCCACGGAGATCTTGCCCGCATGCGACGATATATAGCCGGTAATCATGTTCATCGTTGTGGTTTTTCCCGCTCCGTTGGGACCGAGGATACCGACGATATCGCCCTGGTTTATGGTGAAGCTGATATTGTTTACGGCAATTTTGTTTCCGTAACGCTTCGTTAAGCCCGAAACCGTTATCATGATATACTTCCTTTATATGTTATTTCGTAAAATATTATTCCTTGATTTTCAAATGCAGCTCGTCAAGCTGTTTTGCGTCCGCAGCAGACGGGCAGTCCGTCATAAGTTCGGATGCATTCTGAACTTTCGGGAACGCTATTACGTCTCGCAGACTGTCTGCGCCCAGAAGCTGCATGCAGAGTCTGTCGAGACCCAGTCCCATACCGCCGTGCGGAGGAGCTCCGTATTTGAACGCGTCGGTAAGATATCCGAATTTTCTGTATGCCTCTTCATCCGAAAGACCGAGAAGAGCGAATATTCTCTTTTGAAGCACGGGATCAGTGATCCTTATCGAACCGCTTGAAAGCTCAATGCCGTTGAGCACAAGGTCGTATGCCTTTGCGCGGACCTTTGCTTTGTCTGTTTCGAGATATTCGAGACATTCGTCGAGCGGCGCGGTGAACGGATGGTGCATCGCAACAAACGTGCCGAGCTCTTCGTCGTATTCAAAAAACGGCATTTCGGTGATCCACATAAGATCCCAGCCTTCAGGTTTTATACCGAGGCGTTTTGCGGTTTCCGTTCTGAGCATACCGAGCTGAGAAAGAACGTGAGACGTGTTTGTGTCTGCTATTATCATTACAACGTCGCCCGTTTTCGCATCCATTTCGCTGATCACGGCGTTCAGCTCGTCTTCAGTCATAAATTTGGCAAACGAGCAGGAAGTTCCCTCTTCAGTAAGGCGGATCCACGCAAGTCCTTTTGCGCCGCAGCCTTTCGCATATTCGGTAAGCTTGTCTATTTCTTTTCTCGTGAGTTTATGCGCGGAGTTTTCGGCTTTTATCGCGCGAACTGTGCCGCCGCCGGAGACAGCGCCGGTAAATACTGAAAAGCCGCAGTTTTCAACGATCGGCGAAAGGTCGTGTATTTCCATACCGAAACGCGTGTCGGGTTTATCAGAACCGTATTTCGACATCGCTTCGGCGTATGTGAGCCTTTTGAGCGGAAGCGGGATATCAACGCCGAGAGCTTCTTTGAATATCCTCTGCATGAATCCTTCGCCGACTTTCAGCACGTCTTCAACGTCCACAAAAGACATTTCCATATCTATCTGCGTAAATTCCGGTTGTCTGTCTGCACGCAAGTCTTCATCTCTGAAACAGCGCGCTATCTGAATGTAACGGTCGAAGCCCGCCACCATCGAAAGCTGTTTGTAAAGCTGCGGAGACTGCGGAAGAGCATAGAAATTGCCCGGATGCACCCTTGACGGAACAAGATAGTCTCTTGCGCCTTCCGGAGTGGATTTTATAAGCATCGGCGTTTCTATTTCTATGAAACCGTTTTCGTAAAAATAATCTCTCGTTATTTTTGCGATCTTGTTTCTGAAAAGAAGATTGCTCATCAGATCGGGACGTCTCAGATCGAGATATCTGTATTTAAGGCGGAGCTCTTCGTTTACGTTTGAATTTCTTACGATCTCAAACGGAGGAGTTTCGCTTTTGCCGAGAATTTTAAGGTCGGTAACGGCAACTTCTATTTCGCCTGTTGCAAGATTTTTGTTCACCGCGCCCTCGCCTCTTGCGCAAACTGTACCAGTAGCGCAGATAACGTCTTCGGAACGCAGCGTGTATGCGGTATCAAAAAGCTCCTTTGAGCTTTGCTCGTTGAAGGTGAGCTGTAAAAATCCGGTCCTGTCGCGCAGATCGATAAATATCAGTCCGCCGAGAACACGGCGTCTTTGCACCCAGCCTGCAACGGTTATGGTCTTTCCTTCATCTTTTATGCTGAAATTTCCGCAATAGTCTGTTCTGTTGATATACATATCATATAACCTTCTTAACGTATCTTTATTTATTTTAATATGCTTATTAGTCACAAATGTGAATTTCGTTTTTCAATATGGCGGTCAATTTACCGATATCGCGTATATTCACGCTGCACGCCGAACCGTCCTTCATGTTTCTGAGCTCTGCCACGCCCTTTTCGAGCTCTTCGTCGCCGAGGACCGCGGTATATTTCGCGCCTGTTTTGTCGGCATATTTCATTTGCGCCTTTACGGATCTTTCCATAAGGTCGGTTTCAACAAAAACGCCGTTTTCACGCAGTTTTTTTGCTGTTTCAAACGCCGCTTTTGCCGCCGAGGGACCTATCGAGGCGATATAGATATCCGGAACCGTGTCGTTCCCGAAATCAGGGATCAACGGAAACAGTCTTTCAACTCCGCACGCAAAGCCTATTCCGGGCGTGGGCTTTCCGCCCAGTTCTTCAATAAGTCCGTCGTATCTTCCGCCTGCCGCAACGGCAAGAGAGGTATTTTTGTCTATGAATTCAAAAACGGTTTTTGTGTAGTAGTCAAGCCCTCTTACAAGTCCGCTGTCTTCTTCAAATTCTGTTCCCACAGAAGAAAGAGCGTCTTTTACCGCAGAATAATGCGCTTTGCACTCATCGCACAGATAATCCGTTATTTTCGGCGCGTTTTTCGCCAGAAGGATATCCTGCGGACTTTTGCAGTCAAGTATACGCATGGGATTTCTTTGCAGTCTGCCTTTGCATGTGTCGCAAAGCTCGTCTATGTGAGCAGTAAAATAGCTGCGAAGAGCCTCCTGGTAATCGGCGCGGCATTTGGGACAGCCTATTGAGTTTATTTTGAGCAAAACACCGCTGATGCCGAGATCATTGAGAAAAAGTTTTGCGAGAGATATAAGCTCCGCGTCGGCAAACGGCGATCTTGCTCCGTAAAGCTCCATACCTATCTGATTAAATTCTCTGTATCTGCCCGCCTGTGGCTTATCATAACGAAAAACGTTGATTTTATAATATAATTTGAGGGGAAGAGCACCGCCGAGAAGACCGTTTTCAAGAGAAAGACGGACCGCTGACGCTGTTCCTTCGGGACGCAGAGTCATCGATCTGCCTCCCTTGTCCTCAAACGTATACATTTCTTTCTGGACTATATCCGTAGTGTCGCCTACGCCCCGGGTAAAAAGCTCCGTTTCTTCAAATGTGGGAAAACGGATCTCCTTGTATCCCGCGCTCGCTGCCGTTTTGTCCGCTACCGACTCAACATAACGCCATTTATATGAGTCTGACGGCAGAACGTCGTTTGTGCCTCTCGGCGCTTTTATTATTGCCATTTTGTTCCCTCCGGGAAATCAGTATATTAAGCTTTTTCTTCGTCTTGTTGTCAGGGCAGGATCTCTCCAGTCAAAATCGCCTCTTTCGAGTGACTTTACGAGTATCTCCGCCGTTTTTATGTTTGTTGCAACGGGTATGTTGTAAAGATCGCAGAGCCGCAGCAGCGCAAGCTCCTCCGGTTTTTCGGATTCGCTGTATACCGGATAGCGGAAAAAGAAAAGAAGATCGATTTCTTTGTTTGATATCCGCGCGGCTATCTGCTCGTTGCCTCCGTGAGTGCCGCTCATAAGACGGTTTATATCAAGCCCGGTCGCATCCGCTATGAGCTTGCCTGTTGCCGCTGTTGCGCAGAGTTTATGCTGCGACAGTATGCTGCAGTTTTCAACGCAGAACTGAACAAGCAGCTCCTTGCGTTTATCGTGCGCCATAAATGCTATATTCATATGTCTTTTCCTTCCCCCGAATTACCAGAACTTATAAAGCTCCGTAAATACTCCGTCCGTCCGGGCGGCTATGTTTTCGTACGCTTTTTTCGAGCGGGCGCGTTTTGTGTCTACCGTAAGGACTCCTGAATTAAGCGCTTCTGATGTTTTTTTGTCTTCGGGTATCAGCCCGAAAAGCCGTATTCCCACGGTGTCTATCATTTCGTCTATGTCAGGCGCTTTTTTCTCTTCAATGGCCTTTGCGTTTATCCTGTTTACAACGAGCGCTGCGTTTGCGCCCTTTGCATATGCCTGCGCCGCGATCGCCTGAGCATCGTGGATCGAAGTCACGTCCGGCGTTGCAACAACGATAACATTGGCGCCTTTAAAGAAATATTCTTCTATTCCCCGCCCCGCGCCCGACGGACAGTCGAGGATAACATGGTCGTATTGCCCTGCGCCAATGATCTCTTTTACCGTTTTAAGAATGAATTCTGTAAGCGCCTGCGGATCTTCGGGAGTGCGGAGCGGCGCCGGGAGAACATACAGACTTCTGTTGCCTTCCGCTTTTACAACGGCGTCTTCAAGACCGCATCTGCCGGCAAAAACATCCGAAATATCCCAAATATGGCTGTCGCTCAGTCCGAACACGATATCGAGGTTTTTAAGGCAGACGTCGCAGTCTACGGCAAGAACCTTTTTCCCTCTGTCGGCAAGGCATGCCGCAAGATTTGCCGCAAGCGTGGTTTTGCCCACACCGCCCTTGCCCGACGCAATCACTGTAAGCCTGCTCATGGCGGCCTCCTTTTTTCAGCTTATAAGCTCTCCTTCGTTATTTGCGGCAATAAACCGCTCTTCGTGTGAAAAATAATATGTCAGAACATCTTTTACAAGCTCCGCGTTTATCGGCGACGCGCTCAGTCCTCCGTTTTCGATAACTATCGCAAAAGCTATCTGAGGATCTTCGGCAGGAGCTACGCCTACCATAAGCGACGTAGGTATTCCCGTTGTTTCAGCCGTTCCGGTTTTTACTGCGAGAGTTGTAACTTTGAAATTTTCAAAACCCGCATACGCCGAGCCTCCCTGTTCCATAGCTGCCATGCGCATGCCCTCAAGAACGGCCTTTACGGTAGATTGATTGATCTCAAAACGCTGCAATACCGTTTTTTTTGTTTCGCTTATTATCTCACCCGTTGTTTTGTTCCTTACGGCTTTTATTATGTGCGGCTGATAGCGTGTGCCGCCGTTTGCGAGCGTTGCCACGTAATTTACAAGCTGCAGCGGCGTTGCCGTTGTGTAAGACTGACCGATAGCCGTAAGTATCGTATCTGCCGCCTGCCATGTTTCGCCCATAGACTGCAGATATTCCTTGTTTGCAAGCACTCCGCGGCTTTCGCCGGGAAGGTCTATCCCCGTTTTCTGTCCGAAACCGAAAAGCTCGCCGTATCTGCTCAGCCTGTCGATCGTCAGAAGTCTTCCCACGTCAAAGAAATATCCGTTGCACGACCGTTTCAGTGCGGTGTATATCGTCATATCTCCGTGCGCGGTGTTTGCAAAGCACGAGGGCTGATAAGTTTCGTAATAAGTGTAGTGCCCCGTGCAGCGGTAAGTAGTTTTTGTTGTTATTACGCCCTCTTCGAGACCCGCTACTCCCGTTACCATTTTATATGTCGATCCCGGCGGAAAAAGACCGGAGATCGCTCTGTTTACATAAGGTTTTGACGGATCGTTGACGAGCGTGGAAAAATCACGGTTGTATGTGGCAAGATTGTATGTAGGGTAAGACGCCATAGATAATATCTCTCCCGAATGGACGTCCATAAATATCGCCGCACCTGAATTCGCCGCTTCTTCGCCGTTCTGCGCCTTAAGCTCTCTGATGACTTTTTCAAGCGACGATTCCGTGATTTTCTGCATATCGGTATCGAGCGTGATGATCACGTCGTAGCCCGCCTGCGGTTCTATATCCTTTATAATGTCTACAACGTTTCCCGATTTGTCAGTTTGCGCGTATTTGTATCCGTCCGTTCCGCGAAGCCATTCTTCGGCGATTTTTTCTATGCCTTCTTTGCCGAGAGTATCATTGATGTAATATCCGTCATTTTTTTTCGCCTCATACTCTTCTGCGGATATCCTGCCTGTGTATCCGATGATATGCGACGCGAACCTTTCGTTGACAAACGATCTTTCGCTGTCCATTTCAACCGTAACTCCGGGGAGCTCGGAGCTTCTTTCCTTTACCATCGTAACGGTTTCGAGGCTTACGTTGTCTGCAAAAGTAAAAAAGTATCCGGAACTGTTCCTGTCCGATTCATAGCGGACAGCGATTATGTTTCTTGCGCGTTCGGTCGGATAATCGGCAAGCTTATAATATTTCACAAGCGCCGCAAGAGTATCTTCGGCGGTCATGTTCTGATCTATTTTTTTGCTTTTCAGCCATGAGGAAAATGCGGAAATCCGGCTTTGCGAAGCAAGATAATCTTCATAATAAATATACGGCTCGGTTTTTGAGATGGGAAAAGAGTCGTTATACGTGTCTCCGGTTTTTTCGAATATGTCTATCACCGCATTTACGGTCTTGTTCATATCCTTTATAAGACTTCTGTTGAACTCAACGTCCATGACCGTGCTGTTCTGAACTATCGGTCGGCAGAACCTGTCGAGTATTTCGCCTCTTGACGAGCGGACCCGCGTTTTGGTTATAACGCTGTTTTGGGACTCTTCAAGATATTCCTTTCCGTCTACAAGCTGCAGCTTTATCAGCTGAAGGACGAAAAATCCGATTATTATAAGAAAAAATGCGAATATCTTGAAAATACGCGGAGTTTTTTCTACCATGCGTTCCGCCTCTCTTCACGCCGCACAAAAATCCTGTTCAGAAGTCTGATAAGCGGAAACGTGATCACCACCGGAGGGACGGAAAGCGCAAATTTCGGAAGCGCTGAGTATAAAAGAACGTCCGTTACAGGCTGAGACTCAAAAAACGAGTACATAACGGCGGGCAAAACTGCGTATAACGCGGCGGAAACGCCCGTGAGGAGCAGCGCGCCGAAAAAAGAGACCGAAAGTCTGCTTTGCGCAAAAACGCCCGAAATAAAACCGATCACCATAAAAGCAAGCGCGTTCAATCCGAAAACGGCTGCTGCTGCGAAATCGAGAAAAAGACCGGAAAAAAGACCGAAAAGCGCGCCGAAACGCTCTTTTTCGAAAATGCCGAGACATACCGTTGCCGAAAGCAGAAAACATGTGCCTACTCCGGCTATTTTAAAAGGAATGAACGTAGTATCAAAAAAAAGAAAAACAATGAAAACAAGCGTGTATCCTATTATTCTGCTTCTCATTCGCCGTTCCACGCTCCGTCCGTTATGTATATCCTGCGAAGAGATGTCAGATCTGCGCCTACTTCTATCGTGGCATTCTGCGCAAGCCCGTTTTCTTCCGATTCTATCTGAGATACCGTGCCTATATATATGCCCGACGGAAATACGCCGCCGAGACCGGACGTGAAAACAAGGTCTCCGCGAACAACGGAGGCCTCCGCGGTAAGATACGAAAGCTTGCAGCAGCCATTTGCGCGAAGCGCCGTGTCACCCTCGGTAACGCCCGTGGCTTCGCTTCTTTTTACCGTTGCACCTACCGACATCGATGGGTCGGTGATCGCGGTAACGGTCGCCCAGTTGAGACCGACTGCCGTAACTTTGCCCACAAGCCCGCCTGCGGCAACGGCAACCGAATTGAGCTGTATACCGTCAAGAGTTCCTTTATTTACTGAAAAAGTTGAGCCGAGCCCGTCCGCAGAAGACAAAACAACGTCCGCCGCTATAAATTTGAGTTCGGGAGCAGTTTCGGTAACGGACGCAAGAGCGCGCAGACGCTCAGTTTCCACTTTTTCGTTATAAGTTCCGGCAAGCTCCGTTTCAAGCTCGGTCACGCGCTTTATCAGCTGCTCCTTCTCCTTTTTGAGAGAAGAATATTCCGTAAACGTTTCAAAAAAATCGGTAACGCCGTTTTTTATCCATGTTCCGAACGAAGCAAACGGCGATGCGATCGTTCCGATAAGATCTCTCGGCGCCGTGACGCCGCCGTCAAGGATCATGTTGAGCATGAATCCGAGTAAAAAAGCCGCGGTAAAAAGAAGGACCATAAAAAACTTCCCGCGGAAAAAATCGCGCATCCCGACACCTCCGTTCTTCTGCCTCAGATCGGCTTTCGCATTTTTCAGTCTATCGTCGATGAAATTTTCAGTTTGTCAAGCATACCCGCCGCACGTCCCGCTCCTATTGCAACACAGTCAAGAGCGTTTACCGAAACGTCGGAAGATACGCCGGTCTCGGTATATACGAATTCGCTCCAGCCCGGCAGCTGAGAGCCGCCGCCTATAAGCGTTATGCCGTTTTGGATTATATCCGCCGCAAGCTCCGGGTCAACTCGCTCAAGAGTTGTTTTTATCGCGTCTATTATCCCGTTCAGAGAGTCTTTTATCGCAATATATACCTCGTCAGACGAGATCGTGAGGTTGAGCGGAAGCCCGTCTATAAGGTCTCTGCCGCTGACGGTCATAAAATCAACGGTTTCACGTTCCACTGCGGAACCGAGCTTTATTTTTATTTCTTCGGCGATCTGATCGCCTATAAGGATATTGTATGTTTTTCTTACATATGAAACGATGTCTTTATCCATCTGAGTGCCGCTGAACTGACATGAGGTTTCAGCAACAACGCCGCCGAGAGATACGACCGAAATTTCAGTCGTGCCTCCGCCTATATCCACTATCATATGTCCGCTCGGCTCAAAAAGCGGCAGGTTGAGCCCGATTGCCGCCGCAAGCGGATCGTCTATCAGATGAACTTTTTTGACCTTTGCCGACGTTACCGCGTCTTCAACGGCACGCCTTTCCACGGCTGTTGTGCGATACGGCACCGTTACAACGGCGCGGATCGGGGTGAACGGGCGTTTTATTCTGCTGACGAAAGCCGAAAGCATTATGGACGTTCTGTCGAAATTCGCTATTACCCCTTCGGCAAGCGGCCTTATAGCCGTAACGGTATCGGGGGTGCGGCCGAGCATCTGTCTTGCCTCTTCGCCTACTGCCATGAGTTTGTTTGAAAAGCTTTCCATCGCGATAACGGAAGGCTCGTTGAGCAAAAACCCTTTTGTTTTGCTGTAAAACCGCGTATTGCTCGTGCCCAGGTCTATGCCTATGTCGTATGCGCCCAAAATTTCACGCCCTTCTTTTTAAGAATATCGTAAAGCGGAGAGACGGGAAGCCCCACAACGTTGAAATAATCGCCTTCTATTCTGTCTATAAAAACGCACGCCATGCCCTGAATGGCATATGCGCCCGCTTTGTCGAGGCATTCTTCTTTTGCAACGTATTCGCGTATCTCGTCTTCGGTCAGTTTTTTGAAAGAAACAAGCGTTTTTACCGCAAACGTTTCCGTATTATCCGCGTCTGCCACGGTAACGCCGGTGTATACCTCGTTTACCCTGCCAGAAAGCGCGGATATCATGCGGTGAGCGTCCGCGGCGTTTTTCGGTTTGCCCATTATGCCTTCGCCTTCAAGATAAACGACCGTATCTGCCCCGATTACTATCGCGTCGGGGTGCTTTTTTATTACGTTTTCGGCTTTTTTTAAGGACAGAAAACGCACGAGAGCTTCCGGATCCGAAATATCGCTGTTTTCGTCCGCGTCAGATACGCAGACAGTAAAATCGACGCCGAGTGAACCGAGTATCTCTTTTCTTCTCGGTGAGGCGGACGCCAGAACTATCTTTTGCGGAGCTTTCATATGCGCGTTCTCATCTCTTTCCGGCAAAGATCACTGTTCGTCCCAGTTATGCCATACGTTCTGAACATCGTCGTTTTCTTCAAGATGGTCAAGAAGCTTCTGCATATTTTTTATCTGATCTTCGTCTGTAAGGGTAATGTAGTTAGAAGGAACCTGCTCCGCTTCGGCGGAAAGGAATTTATATCCCTTCTTTTCAAGCTCTTCGCAAACGTTGCTGAGTTTGTCGGGATCGGTATAGATCTCGTAAACCTCTTCCTCAACGGCGTAGTCGTCAACATCCAGATCAACAACGTCTTCCATAAGCTTTTCTTCGGAATATTCTTCTTTATCTATAACTATAACGCCTTTTTTCGTAAACTGCCAGTTTACGGAACCCGTCTGACCGAGATTTCCGCCGAACTTATCGAAATAATGGCGCACGTCAGCCGCCGTTCTGTTTCTGTTTTCGGTAACGGCTTCAACTATTACCGCGATACCTGCGGGGCCGTAACCTTCGTATGTGATCTCTTCATAGTTAAGGTTTTCGCCGTCGCCTGCGGCTTTCTTTATGCTTCTTTCAATATTGTCGTTGGGAACGTTGTTCGCTTTTGCTTTCAGAATAACGTCTTTCAGACGGCCGTTTGATTCGGGATCGGGTCCGCCCGATTTTACGGCGAGAACTATCTCTCTTCCTATTTTCGTGAAGATGCCGGCTCTCTGTTTATCCGTCTTCTCCTTTTTATGCATAATGTTTTTCCATTTGGAATGACCTGACATAAATAACCTCCGAATAATTTTAGATGGAAATATTTGAATTTAACTGTCGGCTTTGAGCCGCTATTTTTTAACGAACGTAATAAAAAGCACCGGAAGAGTCCAGATAAGATTGAAAATAAAAAGCCAGAGCGAGCCGGGTAGCGACGGATCGATGAAAAATGCCGCCGCGGTAAGAACAAGACCGAAAACGATCGAGGCTGTTTTTACAAGCACGCTTATGTTTACGGCAGCCGCAAGCTTTTTCGCTTTTCTTACGGAAGAAAGGATGCCGATGGCGTTTTTTGTCGATATCATATCCGGCAAAGCTTCCGCTTCCTCCGTCGTTTTTGACGCCTCCGATATAATGTCTCTTTCCGTTGCGTCGGGAATAAGTATCTTTGTGTTATGCAGCCCGTAAAGCTTCTGGACCGCGGTTTCTGTGATATTGCAGTCGTTTGTCATCGCTATTATCGAGAAATCTTCGCCCACCGTTTCGGCGGCATGCTTCATTTCCGGATCGGGCGCGTAGCTGAAAACGGTGTATGATACGAGCACGCCGTTTATTGCCGTATAAAGTATGCTTCTGTTTGTTGACGTGAGCGAGGCTTCCGTTTCCTGAGCAAGAGGAAGGATCTCATATGAAAGAAGCATGTTTCTGTTGCCTACAAGCACCTCGTCGCCGTAAATATGACCGAGTATCCCGTAATTTTTCATATACTGCCAGTCGTCAACTTCAGGCAGACGGCTTATATTGCAGCCTGTGGATGCGGCAAACGTTTTTGCGAACGGAGTATCCGCGCAAAGAAGAAGTGCGGCGGTAAACTCAACGGCGTCAGCCATTCTTTCTTTGTCGCGAAAACGGAACCGCTCCATTTTCGTGAATCTGCCCGGGAAAAGATCTTTGTCTGAAACAACGAGCGTTTCAACGTCGCGCATCGCGTCTACCGAGTGATAACCGAGAAGCACGCTGCCCATTTTTCTGAGCCGCTTCTGCTCAGCTATATACGGAAGAACAAACGCCATTTCGGAAGTGAACGACGATGCGGCGGCAAAGAGCGCTGCAAGTGATGCGGCAAAAGCGCCGAATCCTGAAAAAATGCCGATTATCACGGAAATAAAAAATACGGCGCCGCATACTATCGGCACAAAAAGGCGTATTTTTTCTTCCGACGGGTCGCCCGAATATGTCGTTTCAACAACATTCGGAAAATTCACTACCGGATTTACGACGCATATGCGGTCGATCAGTCTTTTTCTGAGATCGACGCTTTCTGTAGTGACAACATATGTTTTATTGTTTTTTATAAGGTTGAGATTGCTGATTATTTCGCAGATAAACAGATATTTCATAAACATTGAGATCGCAACGGAAGCGAAAATAACCGGCGTGAAAATTCTTAAAACAACGTTTTGCGGCGAGAAAAACAGCGTGAACGAATGAAAAGCCGCCGCTATGATGGCAACCGACGAAAAAGAGTCGTTTGACGGATGAAACCTGAAAATCGAAACAAGACCGTCCGCCATCTCTCTTGCGCAGAATATAAACACGATCACAGACAGCGCAAATCCGGCTATCCCGTTTACAAGCGGCGAAAGACCCACCGCAGCTAAAACTGCGGTCAGGAGAGCGGAAAACGCGGCAACGAGCGTTTTAACGAGAAACGCGTCTTTTGATGTCTGCGCTATGCTGTATTGTTCCTGAAAATAACTGTCTTTCAAAATAACAACTCCGATTTTTTCAGATTTTTACCGATCATATCTTATGTCTGTCCTGACGGACTTTTTCATACATCGCAACGCCCGCGGCAACGGAAATATTCAGCGACGTTATATTGCCCGCCATGGGAATGCTTACAAGGCGGTCGCATCTTTCTTTCACAAGCCTTGACAGCCCCGTTCCCTCATCTCCGAGAACTATTGCCGCGGCTCCCGTAAGGTCTGTGGCGTAAATATCGCTTTCAGCTTCGCCGTCCGTGCCGTATATCCAGATATTGTTTTCCTTCAGAAATTCTATGGCAGCGGAAATATTGACAACTCTTGCTATTTTCATGTATTCGCATGCACCCGCCGCCGTTTTGTATACGGTAGCCGTCAGTCCGCACGCGCCTCTTTTGGGAAGGATTATTCCGTGAACGCCCGCTGCATCCGCCGTTCTTATTATCGCGCCGAGATTTCTCGGGTCGTTTATCCCGTCTATAAGAAGAATGAACGGTTTTTCGCCTTTCTCTTCCGCGTAAGCGAGAATATCCTCCGGCTCGCAGTATGAAAAATCTGTCGTGATCGCCACAACTCCCTGATGTGAAGACGATCTCGTCATGCTGTCGAGCTTCGCTTTTTCAGCCTCAACAACGGTTATTCCGTTTTCTTTCGCCATTGCGATCACGCGGACAACAGAGCCTTCTCTTTCGCCCTTCTGCACGAACAGCTTGTCTATCGTTCTGCCCGAGCGTATAGTTTCCATTACGGAATTTCTGCCGTAAACCATGTTTTCGGCGTCTTCGTTTTTTTGTGAGTCCCTTCTGTTTTCGGAACGGACGGCTTTTGCCGGTTTATTTCTTGCGGGGTTCCTTCCCGTTGTTTTTCCTTTCGGAGCGCTGTTTTTCATATTCTGTCTCTCATCAAGGCATATTTGCCGTATTTTATCAAGTATACATTATATTATAACATACTTTTTCCGTTTTGAAAAGGGGTTTGAAGAATTTTTTGACATTTTACATAAAAAATAAACGGAAATCTGTTGATATTCAACAAAGATCCGTTGTTTCAGAATATCAGAACCGACGCAAGAAAGTATCCGAGCGCCATATTCCATAAAACATAACCGAGATTTCCGGCAAGAGAGATCGGTATGAAGCGTTTTATATCCATGCCCAGAAGACCGGCCGGTATTGAAACAAATGAGCGGAAAACCGGTATGAGCCGCGCGAGAAAAAGCCCCCACGCCCCGTGTCTGTCAAGAATATCCGTCGTTTTTTCGTATACGGAAGCGGTCTTTTTTCTTTTCATGCAAAACCGTTTTATACCGTCCGAAAAAACATATGAAACGCCGTATATGATAAGCTCCGCTATAAGTCCCGCAACGGAAATGGCGATAAGCGTTATCCAGAAATCCGAATATCCGAGCCTTGCCGTAACGCCTGCGGCAGGAAGAATGACTCCGCCCGGTATCGCCGGAATATTCAGATATTCGGTGAAAGCAAAGATCACTATCATGAATATGCCGTAATCTTCAAAAAATCTGACAGCCGACTCCACTTTCACATTTCTCTCTTCTTCATTTTTTCGGATAAAAGCGCGTTTGCAACGATAATGTCGTTTGGCGTGGTGATCTTTATGTTGCTTTCGCTGCAAAATACGGCTTTCACTTTTATGCCGAGTTTTTCAGCCATTGCGGAATCATCTGTGAAATCCTTGAATCTGTCGCGAAACTCGTTTGTTATCCTGCTGTATATCTCTCTCGAAAAGATCTGAGGCGTAACGGACATCACGGTCTCTTCTCTCGGTATGGTATTGACGATAAATCCGTTTTCAACGGTTTTTACGGTATTTGTTTGCTTTATTACCGCTGCCGCGGCGCCGTGCATATACGCCTCTTTTGCCACTCTGTCTATATCTTCGGGCAAAACAAGAGGTCTTGCTCCGTCGTGGACGGCTATAAAACCGATCTCCGGATCTGTTGCGGCAGCGCCTTTTGCGGCGGATTCCTGCCTGCATTCTCCGCCCTCCGTAACCGCAAACAGCTTTTTCAGCCCGTATTTTTCTTTCAGAAGAAGTATGTTTTCGACATTTTCTTTTTTCGTAACCACGACCGTCTGCAGCGTTTCTTCGGATCTTTCAAATGCCAAAAGCGTAAGCGCGATGCACGGTATGCCGCAGATCAGACCGTCCAGCTTGTTTTTTCCGAATCTTTCCGAATTCCCCGCAGCTGCTATTACGGCGGCGATACCTCTTTTTTCTGACAATTCAAACCCTCTTCCTGTAATTTTATAAATATTTATACTGATATTATACGGGATTTTTTTTATTTGTCAATAGTAAGTCCTTGATTTTTTCTCAAAAGTAGTGTATAATAAGTGAAAGACAGAAAAAGCGGTTTACGGCCGCGTATAAAACCGTTTGAAAAATGAAAGTATTGTTTATAGGCGATATCGTCGGAAAAGCGGGAGCGGAATATCTGAAGGCAAACATGAAAAAACTCTCGTCTCTTTATCCTGCCGATATAGTGGTAGCAAACGGCGAAAACATAAACCAGAAAAACGGGATCACTCAGTCCGAAGCGGAAGCGCTGCATTTTGCCGGAATAGACGTTATCACTCTCGGCAATCACGCGTTTCGTCAGCAGAGCGTATACGGATTTCTTGACGACTGTCCGTATATAGTCCGGCCCGCAAACTATCCCGCGGCAAGTCCGGGCAAGGGCGTTGCCGAGGTGAAAACGCCGAAAGGACCCGTTGCGGTCGCCGCTCTGGCGGGTCAGATCGATCTTGACCCCACAGACAACGCGTTTTACGCCGCGGATAAAATAATAAAGGATTACCCCGACTCGTTTATCATAATCGATTTTCACGCCGAGGCGACAAGCGAAAAAAACGCGCTCGGCTGCTATCTTGACGGACGCGTAGGCTGTGTTTTCGGGACCCATACGCATGTTCAGACCGCGGACGAACGTTTTTTGCCCGGAGGAACGGCATACATCACCGATGTGGGCATGACAGGCTCTTCCGATTCCGTGCTCGGCGCAAAGAAAAATCAGGCCGTGGCAAGGTTTCTCACCCGCGCGTTCGTTCCGCTCGAACAGGAAGACAAGGATCCCGTGATCAATGCGGTATACACTGATACAGAAAAAAAACAAATCATAAGGATTAAGCTGTGATGTTCAACAAAGAGGATCTGAAAAGGCAACTTGCCGAAATGAATCTTTTCCCGTGGGATACTGTTTTTGTTTCCGCAGGCGACATAAAAGGAGATATAGAGGGCGGGACCGAAACGGTCCTTGACGCTCTCGGCGAATATTTTTCGGACGGACTGCTTGTTTTTCCCACGCATACATATGCAACGGTAAACGGCGACCATTACATTTACGATCCCGAAACGGAACCGCCCTGCACGGGAAGAGCGGCGTATCTTTTTTTGAAGCGCGAAGGCGTATACCGTTCTCTTCACCCTACATATTCCGTTGCGGCGTCAGGCAGAAAAGCCGCCGAATACGTTAAAAGCGACGATGCCGCCGAAACGCCGTGTCCGAAAGACGGATGCATAGGACGTCTTGTTCGCGAGCACGCCAAAATACTCTGCATAGGCTGCGGAATGAAAGGCTCATCCTTCATTCGCGGCATTGAAGAGTGGGCGTGCGTTCCAAACAGGCTTTCGCCCGATTATCTTCCCGTAAAAATAAAAATGCCCGACGGCACATATGCAGACAGAAACATAAAACGCTTTTACAGCACCGCGGGGGACGTTTCGGAAAATTACGGCAAGATCGAAGAACCGCTTCTTTCAAAAGGCATCGCAAGAAAAGGCGTATTTGCCGAAAGCGAATGCCTGATCGTTGACGCAGAGCGCTGCACCGCATTCACATTAAAGCTTTTGCAGACAGAACCGTCGCTTTTTTCCGATGCAGGCGCAGTTCCCGACGAATTTTACGCAGTAAAAAAGAGCATAAAAATATCAACGTCGCTCCTTTCGTGCAACGCGGCGCGATTTGAAGACGAGGTCGCGTCCGTATCACATTCCGATTATATCCATATCGACGTTATGGACGGACATTTTGTGCCGAATATCACATTCGGTATACCCATTGCCGACGCTGTGCATAAAATAACCGATGTTCCGCTCGACGTTCATCTCATGGTCTCAAATCCCTCTATGTTCATCGAACCTTTTGCAAAGGCGGGAGCGGAGCTTATAAGCGTTCACTACGAGGTGGACGAGGATATTTCAAAACTGATAACACTTATGGAATCACTGCATGTCAGACCCACGATCGCGCTCAAACCGAAAACGCCGGTCGAAGTTGTATTTCCTTATCTGGACAGACTGTCAGCCGTTCTTATAATGACCGTTGAACCCGGATTCGGCGGACAGTCGCTGAAAGAGGAATGCCTCGAAAAAGCAAGAAAACTGCGCAGCGAGCTGAGAAGGCGCGCTCTCAGAGTTGATATAGAGGCAGACGGAGGAATCACGGCGTCGAATATCGGTCTTGTATCGTCATCGGGCGTTACGCTTGCGGTCATGGGCACATCGGTATTCCGTGAAAAAGACAGGAATGCGTTTATAGACAGGTGCAAGGGCTGAAATGGGTATTTTTACCGGCAATTTTGAAAGGATAGTTACGGAAAGGACGCTTAACATACGTAAGCTTCTTCTCGATCCTGATCGCACGGCAATAATAAATATCAACACATCGGAGGGCATTTTCCGCAAAGGCGGGCTCTGGTCTCCTCATTTTTCTTCTGCAATTCCTCAGCTTGTGCGCGTAAACGAATACCTGCTTCACTCAAGAAAGGTGTTTGCCGTTGACTATCATTCAAAAAAAAGCACGGAGCTTCGCATCTTTCCCGAACACTGCACCGAAGACGACGAATGCCAGATCCTTGCGGAGCTTGATTCTTTTGCGTCCAACGCCGAGATCGTGGTAAAAAACTGCGCAAACGCAATGTTCTGCACGGGGTTTCTGAAATGGTTCGCCGCAAACTCCGATACTCTTGACAATTACATCCTTGCCGGCGCTCTTACCGACATAGATATCATGCAGCTTGCTCTTTCACTGCGCTCGTATTTCAACGAAAGAGATCTCAAACCGAAAATAATAGTTGTCGTCAACGCATGCCGCACGTTTTCTGCGGAATCTCATAATGCTGAGGAATTTCAGACGTTTTCGACATACAATATGCTCCTTAACGGGATCACGTGCGTGAATATCTGAAAAATATCACGATTTTTGATAAAGTTATTGACTTTTCACGGAAAATGATATATAATAAAGTCAAAAGCAAATAAAACAAATAAGTAATCAATTCATTTAATATCGCTGGAGGATTTTATGGACGAAGGCAGAAAAAAAGCGCTTGATACGGCGCTTGCGCAGATAGAAAAACAATACGGCAAAGGTTCCGTAATGCTTCTCGGTCAGAATGCGGCAATGAACGTTGACTCGATATCCACAGGTTCGTTCTCGCTTGATATGGCGCTCGGTATAGGCGGCGTGCCGAAGGGCAGGATAGTTGAGATCTTCGGTCCCGAAAGCTCGGGTAAAACGACCGTTGCGCTGCATATGGTCGCGGAAAGCCAGAAAGCAGGAGGCACTGCGGCTTTTATAGACGCTGAGCACGCTCTTGACCCCGAATATGCTAAAAACCTCGGTGTTGACATCGATTCTCTGCTCGTTTCTCAGCCGGATAACGGCGAGCAGGCGCTTGAAATAACCGAAACACTTGTCCGCTCCGGCGCGATCGACATAATAATCATCGACTCCGTTGCGGCGCTCGTTCCACGCCAGGAAATAGAAGGCGATATGGGCGACTCTCATGTGGGACTTCAGGCAAGGCTGATGTCTCAGGCTCTCAGAAAGCTTGCCGGCGCAATATCGAAATCGATGTGCGTAGTCGTTTTCATAAACCAGCTCCGTGAAAAAGTGGGCGTGGTATACGGCAACCCCGAAACGACAACGGGCGGCAGAGCGCTGAAGTTTTATTCGTCAGTCCGTCTTGACGTAAGAAGAATAGAAAACCTTAAATCCGGCGGAGACGTGATAGGTTCGAGAACGCGCGTGAAGGTAGTTAAAAACAAGGTCGCGCCGCCGTTCAAGGAAGCCGAATTCGATATCCTTTACGGCAAAGGTATCTCGCGTGACGGGGAGATACTCGATATTGCGGTAAAACTGGATATTATACAAAAATCGGGCGCATGGTTCTCTTATGAAGGCACCCGTCTCGGTCAGGGCAGAGATAACTGCCGCGAGCTGATAAAAAACAATGCGGAGCTTCGCGCCGAGCTTGAAAACAAGATCACCGCAACGCTTAAAAACACGGGCGAAGACCTTTCGGAAGTAGTAAAAACAAAACCCGCCGCTTCCGCAAAGCCGTCTATAGATGTTTCCGCGGAAGATTTTGAATAATAAAGATGTTTGAAATAACCGATATTGCGCCTCAGCAGAAAGGAACACTGCTTTCGGTTTTTGTGAATAAAGAGTTTTCCTTTTCGGCAGATGCCGCATTTCTGGCTGATAACGATGTTTTTGTAGGCAGAAAGCTTGAAAAGGAAGAGCTCGAAAAGCTCAGAAAAGCGGCGGATGTGAGAAAAGCCGTCCGCCATTCCCTGTATCTTCTCGAGCACCGCGATTTTTCGAAAAAAGAGCTTGCAAAACGCCTTGAAACGAAAGGTTACGATCCTTCTGATGCAATGCAGGCTGCGGAATATATTGAAGTGCGCGGATATATCAACGATAAGCGCTATGCCGAACGGATGATAGAAAGAAAAAAAGGCAAGGCGGGCAAAAAGCAGCTGCTTTTTGAACTGAAGCGCGCGGGGATATCGGGCGATGACGCGGAAAGCGCGCTTGAAGAAACATACAGCGAGTCTGACGGAATAAACGCCGTTTTCAGAGAAATGAAAAGGATACTCAAAGGCGGTTTTCCCGAAGACAGAGCAGCGCAGAAAAAGCTTTTCAACCGTTTTATAGCGAAGGGCTTTGATTACGAGACCGTTCGCGCCGCATATGAAAAATACTGTGAAAATGAGGAATGATCCATTGACGGAAAATCCGAAAGTCGGCCTTATTGCGCTCGGCTGTGAAAAAAACAGAATAGACGCCGAAATCATGCTTGCCGCTCTTCAGCGCGAAGGCTGCGAGATCTGTGCCGATGAAGACGAGTGCGACGTTATAATAGTGCATACATGCGCATTCATAGATAAAGCAAAAGAGGAAAGCATAGAAAACAT
>JAEEGL012970518.1_pt1 | contig 25744 bp, 25 predicted proteins | sample 9134231 | NCBI WGS metagenome assembly JAEEGL01 (sample SAMN16246548, study PRJNA631951) | gut metagenome | biome: gut microbiome; feature: rumen; material: fiber-attached | host: Bos | place: Iran: Karaj | collected 2018-10 | reverse complement strand
TAAATTAAAAGAAATATCATATATTCATTCTGAAGCATATGCGGCTGGTGAGTTAAAACATGGAACTATTTCATTAATTGAAAATGGTACTCCTGTTATCGGCATTGTAACTGATGCATCTATTGCTGATAAAACAATTAGTAATTTAAAAGAAGTTAAGTCAAGGGGAGCATATGTAATATATGTAACAACCGATAAGCTTGCTAAAAAAGGCGATTTTTATGATAAGTGTATTGTCTTACCTGATATAAATCCATTATTACAACCATTACTTACCATTATTCCATTACAATTAATGGCATACTATATTGCTAAAGAAAAAGGTTGTGATATTGATAAACCTAAGAATTTGGCTAAATCAGTAACAGTTGAATAGAATACATAAATAATATGTATTCTTTTATTATGCTTTACTATAAAGTTTAAACATAATAAAAGAAGTATCATTTAGAAACTTCTTTATTAATACGATAGAAATTAATAGATGGTCTATTCCATAATCTATAATTAACAGTACTTACACCAATTCCAGATGATATATATAAACTGGTGCCATTAATATCATAGTAATTATCATAATATTTTTTCGAATGTGGGGGAGTATATATTGGCCCAATTATTGGTAATCTTATTTGTCCATTGTGTGAGTGACCAGCTAATATTAAATTAACTGAATAATCATTAACAATCTTATCACTAATATCTGGCTCGTGTACTAATATAATTTTATAAGGTATATCATCATTATCTTTAAAATAATTCATTGTTTTATCGATATCATCCATATCATAACTAACAGTGTTTACTCCACCAATAAATATTTTATCATTATTTTTATCATATATAATATCATAATCATTATCCAAATATTTAAAATTACTACCATCATAAACACTGATAACTTTATCCATATCAGCAATATAATCGTGATTACCAAGAATAGCATATTTACCATATTTAGCTTTGATTTTTAAAAGTAAATTTGTTAAATTATTATAATCTTTATCTGATAAATTGACATCTTTATCGATTAGATCTCCAGTAAAAACAACGATATCAGGATTAATTAAATTAATTTCATTGACAATTTTTTCAATTTTTTTAATGGAAATTGCTCTATTAAAATGCAAGTCAGAAAAATGTACTATTTTTAGTCCATCAAATCCTTCTGGTATATCCTTGTTATATAATGTGTATTCTTTTGTATTAAAACCCATAGTTCCAATATATCTTGCATAAATTATTATTAAAAATAAAATAATAAAAATAATTAATAACCATTTAAGTATTTTCTTCATACTTACACTCCAATCAATAAATATATAAAAACTGCCATAGAATTATGTAATGCATGTAATGTAATTGTTGTAAATAAATTATCAGTTTTATAATATAAAGCTGCGAAAGCAATTCCTAAAGATAAATAGGGGATAATATATAAATAATCTAAATTAGAATTAACCATCCCTAATATATGCATGGCTGCAAACAATAACCCACTTATAATAATATATACATATTTAGTAATTAAGTTATCACCAAAGGCTAAAACAATATCTTTTATACTTCTTCTGAAAATAGTTTCTTCAACTATGGGTGCATATATTAATGTCGAAAATATCATGTAAAGGGGATATTTACTTAGTAAAGTTTTAACAGCTACATCATTATTAGCTACTGCTTCAGTAAAATGTGTTGATATTATATTATTGCTTATATACATTATCATAAGACCAATAATATAATAAATAATCGATGTTTTAAAATAATTTTTATAGTTTTTACAATAATCTTTTAAACTATTTATATTTCTCTTTCTATATATTAGAAAAATAATAATTAGATAAGCAATATCACATATAAAACTATATAATATTTTCATATTCTGTGTTAAATTATCTAAATTAATATGAAATAATTCTAAAGGTATATAAGGAAAAATAATCATTCCAATAAACAATATGACAAATAATAATATTTTTTTCCCTTTATTCATTTATTCACTCTCCAATTATCATTTTAGCATATCTCACTTCTTTTTACAATATTGATTTTTAGCTGTTATTATGCTATTATATTTAGCTATATGAAGGGTGATAGCATATATGAAAAATGATTATGAATTTATTATTCAACAATTAATATCTAAAGTAGATATGATTAGGACATCTGATTATATAAAATATTTATATTATAAAAAGATAAAATTAATAGAGGAAGAAATGAAAATTGCTTCAAAATCCAATATTGAATACAATATTGAGGAACACATTACATCGTTAGATAAGGAACTTAATAATTTGATTACTTTATCAACAGAAGATATAAAAGGATTTATTGATGGTAAATTAATAAAAGCTAATAACCAATATAAGGAGAATGATAGAAAAACTTCTAAGATAAAAATAAAAGCTATATCATACTTACTAACATTATCAGTTATGTTAACCTCATCTTTATATATTATTGATAGAGAGAAAAGTAAAACAAAAGAAGTATTATTTAATACTCATAGCCATACTTATTATGATGAATTAAATCTTAATGATAATAGTTCTGATTATTTACCTAAAACTGATAGTGATGTCTTTCTGATTAAGAAATATAGCCCATGGCACATCGAAGGCAATCAAGGCAAAAGAATGATCTATACTTACAAGATTAATAATATGAATATTAGCAAAATATTAGATGATCAAGATTTTGAAAATATTACTAATAATCTTGATTATGTGATTGAAACTGAATATAAGTATAAAAATGAACTACGTGATTATGACAGATATGAAGAGCCTATTTATAAAGTAATATATCAAACTCAAGACTATAATGATTATATTGTTAAATATCCAAATATTGAAGGTAAGATATTAGCGTTACTTTTATGTAATTTACTTATATATATGTTAATGGTAAAGATTAATAATGGTCCGTTGATTGAATCACTTTTAATAGATATTCATAAATTACAACAATCTGATAAACAATTAGAAATTGATTATGAAATAATAACATCATATAAAAAATATCAAAGAAAAAATTAATAACAAATGACTTTTTAAGTCATTTTTGTTATACTTAAATAGGTGATGTTATGGCATATATAAAAGGAATATTTATCCAGGATATTTACAATAACCCAAGTAATGGATATATGGTTGGATTACTGAGAATAAAAGAATCAGATATGTCTGAATATATTAATAAAGTAGTTACTTTTACTGGTCTTTTTGATTCATTAAAATATAAAACAACATACAGAATGGAAGGTAATTTTGTTACCCATAATAAATATGGTGAACAATTTCAAGTTGACTCTTATGAACTAGTATTACCAACTGATGAAGAAGAAATAATTGAATTCTTGTCTTCTGATTTGTTTCCAATAGGGGAGAAAACAGCTGAAAAGATTGTTAATAGATTAGGAAAGGATACGATTAATATTATATTATCTGACTCTCATTCGCTAGATAATATTCCAAGATTATCCAGTGGTAAAATTGAAAAAATTATTGAAACTTTGAATGATTATCAAATGACATCCCATATTGTTATTGAACTCAATAAAATTGGTTTTAGTACTAAAAATTCAATTAAATTATTAAAAAAATATAGTACTAATGCTATTAAAAAAATTAATGATAATATATATGATATTTTAGATGATATTGAAATATCATTTGATGAATTGGATAAAATAGCTAGAAATAATGGCTATGAATTAAACGATGAAAGAAGACTTTTAGCTTTAACTATCAATATGATGAATACTATAACATTTAATAATGGGGATACTTATTTATATTTTGATGAAATGTATGATTATATGTTAAAACATACTGATAATATTGACGAAGATACTTTTGAATATATTCTTTTAAAATTATCCAAATTAAATAGGATAATTATTGATAAAAATAGATATTATTTAAGTGAATTTTATGAAGCAGAAAACTATATTGTTAAAAGATTAGTTAATCTAAATAATTTAGATAGAAGAAAATTACCTAAATTAGATCAGAAAATTAATCAGTTAGAATTATTAACTGGTATTACTTATGATGAATCACAAAGAAATGCCATAACTAAATCGCTTAATAATAATTTAACGATTATTACTGGTGGACCTGGAACCGGTAAAACAACTATTATTAAATGCATTGTTAAATTATTAATTGAGTTTTGCAAGATAAAACCGGAAAAAGTAGCCCTTTTAGCGCCAACTGGAAGAGCAGCTAGAAAATTAATGGATACAACTGGAATTCCTGCTTATACTATTCATAAATATCTAGGTTGGGATAAAGACAGTAATAGCTTTGAACATAATGAATATATGCCTAATAAAGAAGAATATATAATTGTAGATGAAGCTAGTATGATCGACACGATACTTATGTCAAGCTTATTGAAAGGAACTCTTCTTAGCGCTAAATTTATCTTTGTTGGGGACTATTATCAATTACCAAGTGTTAGTCAAGGACAAGTATTAAAAGATTTAATTGATTCAAATTGTCTAGATGTGATAAAACTAAATCGTTTGTATCGTCAAACAGAAGATAGTTATATTACTACTTTAGCTCATGAAATAAAAAATAAAGAACTAAGTGAAAATTATTTATCAAAATATGATGATTATAATTTTATTACTTGTAATAATGAAGAAATATTAGGTACTATTGAAGATATTGTTAAAAAAGCTTTAGCTAAAGGTTACAAAGAAAAAGATATTCAAGTCTTAGCTCCTATATATAAAACAATAAATGGTATTGATTCATTAAACAAAATGCTTCAGAAGATTATTAATCCAAAAAGTCCTGACAAAAATGAAATAACTAGTGGTGATACGATTTATCGTGAAGGTGATAAAATACTTCAATTAGTAAATGATTCTGATAATTTTATTTCTAATGGTGATATCGGTTATATTGAATCAATTACTTCAGTTAATAAAACTAAATCTAAAAAAAATGAAGTAATTATTAATTTCGATGGTACTAGAGTAACATATACTCCTAAAGATTTTATTAATATTACCCACGGATATGCGATTAGTGTTCATAAAAGTCAAGGTGGTGAATTTAAAATGGTCATTATACCATTCTCACCATCATTTAAAAGAATGCTTTATAATAAATTAATATATACGGCTATAACTAGAGCTAAACAAACTTTGATATTAGTGGGTGACCCTAGTTCGTTTATATATGGAATTAATAATAATTATGTAGAACAAAGAAAAACAACTATTAAAGAATTATTAGAAAAGAAGTATAATTAATAATAATTAGTTAAAACTATATTTGGAGATGATTATATGAAAATGAAAAATTCTCTTTATATGGTTGGTTTAGGTATTGGAGCTACTTTACTATATCAACAAATAAAGAATGGTAATTTGCGTAGAGTAGTAAGACAAATGAATCGTAGTAAAACTAAAATGTTAGAGGATTTAGAAGACATGATGTAGTCTTCTTTTTTCTTTATTAATATATAATAACTAGAAATAGACTATTAAGTTCTATTTCTTTTTATATTAGTTTGTGTTATAATATTTTAAAGATAGTAGTTTATTTGGAAGTGATTATATGGGTTATAGAGATGTTTTAAATGGAATAAAAAGTCGTTTAAATACTTTAAAGAATAAAATGTTTAAGAAAAAAATATCGGTTGGGTTGCCACTACCAGTTGATCTTGAGACAATACCTGGAAGAGAAATCTTTGAAGAAATGCCAGAAGAAACACCTGAAGAGAGACAAAAAAGAGAGGAATTATTAGAATTATTAGAACAATATAAAGATAATTATATGGAAACTCTAACACAAAAAAAATATTTTATCAGTCAAGATCTCAGTAGTACTGACTACAGAGAAGATATGCTTATGAATTTTAATATTTTAGGTATGTTAGCGCTTCAACGAATTGATAATTATAATTTTGATGTGATGGAGGAATCTGAAAAAGAAAAATTATGGTTATATTTTAATACGATGCCTAAAAAATTAGAACTATATAAGACTGCTATAGATAAAATGTACAAAGAGACTCATTTAAAATTGATTGCTTTAATGGAAATATATCAAGAATTTGGGGAAAAACTATCTAAAAATAAATTAGATGCTATTTTAGAGGAATTATATAATTTAAAAGTTAGTTATTTTATTTTTAAGAGTAATTTATTAAGTTCTGCAAGGGAAATAGAAAATTATAAGAAAGATGCTAATTATCATAATTATTTGGAAAACTATTCTGAAGCAAAAAGACAATTATTAATAGAACAAAGAAAAAAAGAACTATACGAATTAGCAAGCGTAGTTATGCCACAAGTATTTCAAGCAATAGTTGATATGAATCTTGATGATCTTAAGGTAATAGCAACTATTGAGAGAGAATTAGAAATATATGCTTATCAGCATAAAAATGATCTTGATAAATTTAATACTTCTTTAGAAGAATTAGATAAGATACCAAAAACTCTACAAGATAGAGATATGCTTTTAGAAAATATTAAAGAATTGGAGGTAAACTTTAGAATTTTAAACGAGTTTGGTGGTGGAAAGTTAGATTTAAAAGCATTATATGAAATTAAATTTGATATTTTAACAATTGATATTGTGGGGCAAAATGATTCACCATTTAAAGAAATTACTAATCTAGAAGAATTAAAATATTATGAAGATATTATTGCAAATAGACTTAGTATTTATGTTACAGGGACAGATTCACTAATAATTCATAGATATGAAAATGATCCAGAAGGTGCAAAAAATATTGTTAAAAATATTCAAACATTACTAAAGGATAATGATAAGTATGATTTTAGAGAAATATTACAAAATAGATTTAAGCTGGCTTTAATACTTGCATGTGGTACGGAATATGGGATGGAAATGTTTTTTAGAAACTATAAGGTAGACTTAAATCATGAAGAAAATAATTTTAGTGTCAGTTATTATGAAAATGATTCTGGTTTACTTAGACTAGAAGATGTAGTACCACTTAGTACGGTGTGTCGGATTAATATCATGGCTGATAAGGCTGGTCATATGAAATATCAAAATAAAGAAAGAAGCCTTGCAGCTATTTATGAATATGTTACACAGGATGATTACAGCGGGGTGTATAAATTACCTGAAGGTATAACGCGATTTATTGCAAATAGTCTTCAACTTTCGAGTGAAGATGAGGCAAGAGAGTATTTTTTGAGTAAAGCAAGTGATAAGGTGTTTATAACTCCTAGAACACTTAAATGGTTAAATCTATCTGATATATTTAAAGATGTACAAATACAAACGATTATTTTAAATGAAGGATTAAGATATATTGATGGCTTTTTCCCATTTTATTGTAATAATTTAAAATCAATAGCAATACCTTCAACATTAGAGTGTATTAATATAGCTTCAGATAATACTGATAATTCTACTAAAGTATTAGAAGCGATAGACTTTACTAACTTTGAAGATTCGCTTATTTTACATAACGAAGAAAATTTAAGAGAATTAATAAATGTATTAGTAGATAAATTTGATAGTGAATTAAGGATTGCGTCAGGTTTAATAAAAGGTGAAATATATCGTCCATTTTTAGAACGTATTAAAATAACTTTATATTCTAAAAGTGGTGAGAGAATTGAAATAAAACTATATGATATATATAAAAAATGGGATTACGATGTATATAAAAATTGTAATTGGAAAGATTCATTTTGTGATGAAGTAATAAAAACTATTTATAACGTTATTCAGCAAAACGAAAAGGAAAAAGGAAAGTAGTTACAAAGTATTTGATAAAATATACATACATAATTAATAATTTCATTTGGAGTTGTCTTTGCCCGTTTGGGTAATAGGCAATTCCATTTTATTAAATAAAAAGGTACTTATTAATACAATGTATAGATATATCTTATTTATTTTCTGTATCTTTTTAATGCTGTAGGATTACTATTATAATAAAACAATTATTAAAAAAATCTTCTTCTTTATTAGTACATAAAAGATTGACAATTACATATAATAGAAGTATAATGTAATTGTAATTACATTTGAGGTTGTCTTTACCCGCTTGGGTGATAGGCAACTTCATTTTTTTCTTATAAATACTTTTATTAATGTATTATTTCTAATAATTATAATTTTATTAACCCATTTTCTACCATAATTCTTTGAAGAAAAGACATTTTTAACTTGATTAATAATTATTCGGTTACTTAATTTACAGCCTGTTATATCAAGAATAAAATTATTAGCTTGTAATTTAGCTGATTTAATTGCATTGTCAACAGCTCTGTCTTTACTTCTTACATTTGTTAAACGTTTTTTATCCCAATTTTCATTTTTAAAAAAATAATCCGCTGATTTAATGTTATCTGGTTTATTAATTTTAGGATTCATATATATTTCGCCACCAAAGGTTTTTTCTAACCATATTGCTGTCTCTAATTCATCTGTATTGTATTCGATTACTACTTTCTTATTATCGACATAATAAACATTTTTCTTTTTATCCACATAAAATGATTTATTAAGTATTTTGTGGCTGTTTGAGTAGCGCTGTTTAACCATTCTTTTGTTAAATCCGTATAATTATCATTCTTTTTCATTAGATACCTCCAACTATGTATAACTATAATAGTGAAAATGATTAGAAATGTCAATTTTTAAACAAACAACAGTTTACTAATATTTGTAATATATAAATACATATTTTTAAGTATTGACACATTTAATAATCATATTATTAATTATTACTAAATAATAATTACAATAATTAAAATTATTTACTAATAAATTTATTTTAAAAATGTTTCTTTTTTGAACAAAAATTTAATTATGTATCTTAATACATAATGCATTGACAATTACATATAATAGAAGTATAATGTAATTGTAATTACATTTAAGAACGCCTCAATTGGCATTGGCTAAGCGAGGGTTCTTTTATTTTCTTTTAAAAACTTTAATTAATTTATTATTATTAATAATTATGATAGTATTTATCCAATAACGATATTTATTTTTATACAAATCATTTATTTGTCTTTTTATTTCATTAATTCCTATATTTAAATTTTTAATATCAATAATAAAGTTGTTTGCTTGCAATTTTGTTTTAGTATGTTTTGCAAACGCTTCAAAAATATTGTCACTAAAAGATTTTGGCGTTTTTAAATCCCATTTTTCATTATTCCAAATATAATCAGGAGTAGGGGTTGACAAACCTGTATTGCTGATATCGGTAATTCTAGGAACTAAATGAATTTCACCGCCAAATATTTCTTTAAGTAATAATGATACTTTATATTCATCACTATCAATACAAGCATAGTGTATTGTTTCTTTACCATTAATTGGATGTACTAAATTACTATTATCAATAAATAATTTATCAAATATCATTTCATGATTGTTTGGAGTAGCATTGTTTAACCATTCTTTTGTTACATCCGTATAATTATCATTCTTTTCCATTAGATACCTCCAACTATGTATAACTATAATAGTGAAAGTAATAAGAAATGTCAACATTTAAAACAAACAGCAGTTTGTAAATATCAGCAATATATAAAATCATGTTTTTTAAATATTAACACATTTAATAGTTATATTATTAATTATTACCAAATAATAATTACAATAATTAAAATTATGTATTAATAAAATTTTAATAAAATAGGCTAATTTAATTGACAAAAACTTAACATTTTTATATAATTAAAGAGATTTGTTAATTAAAAACAAGTGATGGAGACGATATTAAAAGATAATTATAGAGAGTAACTGGCTGGTGGAAAGTTATATGATGGTTTTAATATAGATCACTCCTGATGTATCTATATGATATTAGTTTAGATCGGTTATAACCGTTATATTAAATGAAGAGCAACTACTAGTTGAATTAAGGTGGTACCGCGGAATAATTTCGTCCTTATTATAGAAATATAATAAGGACTTTTTAATTGTAAGGAGGAAGAAAAATGAAATTTAAAGAGTTAGACAAAAGAAAAAATAGTGAAGTAGAAGCTGATATTTTAAAGTCATGGGGTGGTATTAATAAAATTACGGAACGCCAAAATGAGTTAAGAAAAGATGCTAAAGACTTTGTCTTTTATGATGGACCAATATATGCAAATGCTAAACCAGGTATACATCACGTTTTAGCCAAAGCTATTAAGGACTCATTCACAAAATATAAAACGATGCAAGGATATCATGTTCTAAGAAAAATAGGCCTTGATACTCATGGGTTACCTATCGAAGTAAATGTTGAGAAAAAATTAGGCTTTTCATCAAAAGCTGATATTGAAAAATTTGGAATTGAAAATTTTTGTCGTGAATGTAATAAAGCGACAGCTACCAATATTGATGAAATAAATCTACTTACTGGAATGATGGGACAATTTATTGATTGTGAAAAACCATATATTACTTGTTCCAATGAATTTATTGAATCTGAATGGTGGATTATAAAAGAGATGGATAAAAAAGGCTTAATCTATCATGGAAATAAAGTATTATGGTACTGTCCAAGATGTGGAACTGAGTTATCACAAAATGAAGTAGCTCAAGGATATCAAGAAGATCCTGTAAATACAGTTATTGTTCCATTTAAGAAAGCTGATGAAGATGCTTATTTCTTAGTATGGACAACAACTCCATGGACTCTTATGGCCAATGTTGCATTGTGTGTTAATCCTGATTTAGAATATGTAAAAGTAGAATCCATGGGCTATAAATTTATAATGTGTTCTACATTGGTAGAAAAAGTATTAGGTGATGATGTTAAAGTTCTAGAAACATATAAAGGTACTGACTTAAAAGGTATGAAATATGAACAATTATTACCTTTTGTTAAAGTTGATGGGAAAGCTTTTGAAGTACTTAATGATAGCTATGTAACTGCCGATGATGGTACCGGCATTGTTCACATTGCTCCCGCATATGGTGCTGATGATAATCGTGTATGTAATGATAATGGTATTGCTTTTGTTAATCCAGTAGGCCCAGATGGTTGTTATACTGAAGGTCCATGGAAGGGAAGATTAGTTACCGATAAAGAGTTAGAAATAGATATCATTAAATATCTAAAAGAAAATGATAAATTGTTTAAGAAAGAAAAAATAAGTCACGATTACCCACATTGTTGGAGATGCAAATCTGCTTTAATTAGTTATCCAAAACCTGCTTGGTACGTTAAAACAACTGCTTGTAAAGATGAAATTATTAAAGCTAATAAAGAAATTAATTGGTATCCCGATTATGTTGGCGAAAAAAGATTTGCTAACTGGCTTGATAATATGATTGATTGGGGTATTTCTAGAAGCAGATATTGGGGATGTCCAATGCCAATTTGGGAATGTACTTGTGGTCATAAAGAAGTAATTGGTTCATTGGATGAATTACAATCAAAAATAGTTGAAGATGTCAATGTTCATAAAATGGAACTACATCGTCCTTATGTCGACGAATTACATATCGAATGTTCAGAATGTCATAAAAAAATGAATCGTGTTCTTGATGTCTTAGATGTATGGTTTGATTCTGGATCTATGCCATATGCTCAATTTCATTATCCATTTGAAAACAAAGAAATATTTGAAAAACAATTTCCAGCTGATTTTATTGCTGAAGGTTTAGACCAAACAAGAGGATGGTTCTATGTATTATTAGTTATTTCAACGATTATATCTGGGAAATCATGCTTTAAAAATGTTGTTGTTAATGATATGGTTCTAGACGGTCAAGGTAAGAAAATGAGTAAATCAATGGGAAATATCGTCGACCCAATTGAAACAATCAAGCAGTATGGAGCTGATAATGTTAGATGGTATATGTTCTATGTTTCACCAGTATGGACACCACTTAAATTTGATTTAGAAGGCTTAAAAGAGGTTCATAGTAAATTCTTTAATCCATTAAGAAACACTTATTCATTCTTTGCGACATATGCTAACATCGATAATATTGATATTAAAAAATGCAATGTAGAAATAAAAGATCGTCTATTGATTGATAAATGGTTAATATCAAAATATAATAAACTAGTAAAAAATGTTACTTTTGAATATGATCGATATGACTTAAATAATGTCGTACGTTTAATAACATCATTTGTATCTGAAGATTTATCAAATTGGTATATTAGACGTAATCGTGATCGTTTTTGGTCATCAATTTTTGATGACAGCAAGAAAGCTGTATATATGACCACATATGAAGTATTAGTTGGTTTATCAAAATTATGTGCTCCAGTTATTCCATATATTACTGAAGAAATGTATCGTAACTTAACGGGCGAAGAATCTGTTCATTTCAGTGATTTCCCAACTTATGATGAAAAACTAATTGATGAAAAAATTGAAGAAAGAATGGATTTAGTTAGAAATTTAATTAGTTTAGGTAGAAATGTTAGAGAGGAAGCTAAAATAAAAGTTCGTCAACCAATTAGTGAAGTTATCCTAGATGGCAAGAAAGAAGAAATAATTGGTGATTTGGTTGATTTAATTAAAGAAGAATTAAATGTAAAAGATGTTAGATTTGAAAATAATCTATCTGAATATATTAACTTTATTATTAAACCAAACTTTAAAGAAGTAGGTAAACTTCTTGGGCCTAAAATGAAAATATTCCAAGAAGAACTTGCCAAAATATCAACAGATGATAAGCTATCATTAATTAATGGTAAAGATATAACGATTAAACTTGACACAGAAGATTTTACTGTTAATCCTAGTATGACCCTAGTTAGAGTAGAGTCAAAAGAAGGCTTTAATACTAGTTATGAAGGTGATAACTTTATCGTTTTAAATACTACATTAACTAAAGAATTAATTAATGAAGGATTAGCAAGAGAAACTATAAGTAAGATTCAACAAATTAGAAAGAATAATAACTTCGATATAGCTGATAGAGTAAAAGTATACTACGAAGCTGATAAAGCTTATACTGAAGATATTAAAGATTTTATAGATTTTATAAAAGAAGAAACATTAGCATTAGAATTTAATGAAGCAACTGATTTAACAGATGAATATGATATTAACGATTACAAAGTTAAATTCAAAGTAGATAAAGCATAATAAAAGTAACGATTAATTTCGTTACTTTTTAACTGTATGTAATCATTAACAATAATTCAATACATTTGTTTGAATTTATTATTGACATTAATAACTCTTACTTGCTATAATAAAGCTTAGGAATATTTGATAGTTGGGTGATGCCTCTGACCTTTAAAGATTGGAGGTGGTACTATGGGTAAGAAAGACATTCTATATATTATCTTGATATTTTTTCTTGTCATTATCATAATCTTGTTGATAGTACTGCTTTTAGTAGTACTTATATAAGAAAAATTGCCTAACTAGCTTAGTTAGGCAATACCAAAAAAATTTTGAGGTATTACTCAACGTGCGAAAGTCAAGTATTCCCTTTTTTATTGTATGAAGTTTCCTTCATCTATATACATTATATAATATAAGTGATAAAAATACAAGATTATTAATATTAAATATAATATAATAATTTAATTTTTTTTCCTTTTACTTCGATTAATCCTTCTTCTTTTAATGACTTCATTTCCCTAGACATAGCTGATCTATTTACGGCCAGATAATCAGCTAAATCACTATAACTAAATGGTAAATAAATTGTTTTGGTGTTATTATTTTTAGTCATTATTCGAAAGTAGGCAAGTAATTTATCACGAATTGATTTATTAGTTAAGATTTCAATACGATTATTAAATTCTTGGGTTTTATTATAGAGAACTTTTAAGAGATTCTTAATAAAGGTATTATAGAGATTTAAATTATTGTTAAATGATAATATATTATCAAATTCAATGATGATTATTTCGGAATTTTCTTTAGTCATTATTTCGTAATCATTACTAGAAATGTTCGCTGAAATAGACCCGAAGATATCATTGTCATATAAGTCTTCAATTACCGTACTATTTCCACTTGCGTCATTCTTAACAACTTGGACGTGTCCTGAGACAACAAGACAGATAATGTCATAACTTTTTGTACTTGACAAAATAATTTTATTTTTTTCATACCTTCTAGTAATCGCTTCTAAATCTTGTAAAATCCTTATTTTACTAGGCTCATCTATATTATCAAATAACTCTTTCATTTTACACCTCAAATAAATTTTATCATATTTTTAAAAATGTTGCAATTGCAACAATAGTAATTTTTAAAATAATGTATAATAGTTTTAGCGTAGGAGGAGTAGAAAAATGAAAGTAATAAAAAGAGATGGACATATGGTAGATTATAGTCCAGAAAAAATAGAAAACGCTATCTTAAAAGCGAACAAAGAAGTGGAGGAAGAAGACCAAGCTTCTAGTGTTCAAATTAAAAACATTATTAAATATATCGAAAGATTAGGAAAGAAAAGAATTTTAGTTGAAGATATTCAAGATATTATTGAAATGAAATTAATGGCTATAGGTAAATATGAACTAGCTAAAAAGTATATTACTTATAGATATACGAGAGAATTAGTTAGAAGAAGTAATACGACTGACCAATCTATTAAAGAATTAATCGATGGAGAAAGTGAATATTGGAATACTGAAAATAGTAATAAGAATGCGAGAGTAGTAACTACTCAAAGAGATTATTTAGCTGGTATTACAAGTACAGATATAACAAGAAGATTCTTATTACCAGAAGATGTTGTAAGAGCTCATGATGAAGGTATAATTCATTTTCATGATGCTGATTATTTTGCCCAAAATGCATTACATAACTGTGATTTAATCAATCTAGAAGATATGCTTCAAAATGGTACTAATATCAATGGGGTAATGATTGAAAAACCACATAAATTTTTAACAGCAATGACTATTGCTACGCAAATTATAACAGCTGTATCTAGTAGTCAATATGGTGGAGCAACCATTACTTTAACTCATTTAGCACCATTCGTTAGAGATAGTTATAATTGGTATTTAAATAAATATAAAAAACGTAAGTTTAAAAAAGAAGATTGCGAGAAGTATGCGAAAGAAGATATTAAGAAAGAGATTACTGATGGAGTTCAAACTTTCCAATATCAAATAAATTCAATGACTACTACTAATGGTCAAGCGCCATTCTTAAGTGTCAATATGTATTTAAATGAAACTGATGAATATAAAGAAGAACTTGCGATGATTATTGAAGAAGTATTAAAACAAAGAATTCAAGGTATGAAGAATGAAAAAGGAGTTTATATTACTCCAGCATTTCCAAAACTACTTTATGTTCTTGAAGAAGATAATATTAACGAAAAAGGTAAGTACTTCTATTTAACTAAATTAGCAGCAGAATGTACTGCTAAAAGAATGGTTCCTGATTATATTTCAGAAAAAGTAATGAAGGAATTAAAAATAAATGGTAATGGTGAAGGAGATTGTTATCCATGTATGGGATGTCGTTCATTCTTAACTCCTGATAGAACAATGAAATTAGGTAATATTGCTAAAGCTAAGAATTATGTCGAAGGAAAGGGAAAATATTACGGAAGATTTAATCAAGGTGTTGTTACCATAAATTTACCTGATGTAGCTTTATCTAGTGATAAAGATATGGATGCTTTCTGGCAAATATTTGAAGAAAGACTAGAACTATGTCATAGAGCTCTTCAAATAAGACATAAAAGATTAAGTAAAGCTACTTCAGATGTTGCTCCAATATTATGGCAACATGGAGCTTTAGCTAGACTCGATAAAGGTGAATCTATTCATGACTTATTACATGGTGGATATTCAACTATATCTTTAGGTTATGCTGGACTTTATGAAGCTGTTAAATATATGACCGGACATAGTCATACCGATAATGGTAAAGGCAAAGAATTTGGCCTTCAAATTATGCAAAAAATGAATGATAAATGTAAAGAATGGAAAGAAGCCGAAAATATTGATTATTCCGTATATGGAACGCCAATTGAATCTACAACATATAAATTTGCTAAATGTTTAAAAGAAAGATTTGGTGTCATTAAAGGAATTACTGATAGAGATTATATTACGAATAGTTATCATGTTCCTGTATTTGAAAAAATTGATGCTTTCACTAAATTGAGTTTAGAAAGTGAGTTTCAAAAATTATCACCAGGTGGTGCAATTAGTTATATTGAAACACCAAACTTATCTAATAACTTAGATGTTGTTATGGAAGTAATTAGATTTATCTATGATAATATAATGTATGCTGAATTAAATACTAAATCTGATTATTGTCAAGCATGTGGTTATACTGGCGAAATACTTCTAGATGATAATCTAGAATGGTATTGCCCAGAATGTGGTAATCGAGATCACGATAAATTAAATGTAGCTAGACGTACTTGCGGTTACATTGGAACAAATTTCTGGAATAAAGGTAGAACACAGGAAATTAAAGAAAGAGTAATCCACATCGATAATGAGGATGCTTGCTAAAAATGAGATACAATAAAATAAGGAAGATGGATATATCAAATGGTCCTGGAATAAGAGTTTCAATCTTCATGCAAGGCTGTGCCTTTCATTGTAAAAATTGTTTCAATTCAGAAACTTGGCCCTTTGATGGTGGTGAAGAATTTACTGAAGAGGTAATTAATAAAGTTCTTGAGTTATGTAATAGTTCCCATATTGCTGGTTTATCCATCTTAGGTGGAGAACCAATGCATCCCAAAAATATTGAAGGAACCACCAAATTAGCTAAAGCCTTTAAAGAAAAATATCCAGATAAAACATTATGGGTATGGAGTGGATTCTTGTTTGATAAAGATTTAAAAGATAAAGAAGTCTTAAATTATATCGATGTCTTGGTAGACGGACAATATAAAGATGAATTACATGATTTTAGATTAAAATGGAGAGGTTCATCAAATCAAAGAGTAATTGATGTTAAAAAATCTTTGAAAAAGAATGAAATAGTATTATTTTGTGACTAGAAGGAGTAACAATGAAACAAAGAGGATTTGAAATAGCTAAAGGTTGGGAAAATAAAGATATAAATATCCCAATTAGAAAAACAAAAAGTGCCGCTGGCTATGATTTTGAAGCCGCCGAAGATATAACTATTCCCAGTTTTAAAAAGAATAATTTACCAACCCTAGTACCTACTGGTATTAAAGCTTATATGCTAGATGATGAGGTATTATATTTATATAATCGTAGTTCTAACCCTAAAAAGAAAGGATTAGTACTAGCCAATTCAGTTGGCGTAATCGATAAAGATTATTATGGAAATCCCGATAATGATGGACATATAATGTTTGCTTTCTATAACATAAAAGATGAAGATATTACAATAAAAAAAGGTGAAGCTATCGGTCAAGGAGTATTTGCAAAATATCTTATTACCGATGATGATAATGCTGATGGTGAACGACTTGGTGGCTTCGGTTCAACCGATAAAAAATAAAATTGTCAATTTGGCAATTTTTTTCTATTTTCAATTGCATATATTCCCTATATTTGTTATAATTTTATTAGATTAGAGTGAGTATTAAGTAGAATACTTAATAACTAGAAAGGTAGGAATATATGAATAAGAAAAAATTGATAGGGACAATTATTGGTGTTATTGCTTTTGCAGCGCTTATTGCTGGCGCTACTTATGCTTGGCTTACATATAATGCAACAATTACTAATGGAAACTATTTATTAGGTTCAATGAATTTCTCAGTCGCATATGAGAAAGGTACCGCTGTTAATGCTGTGCCAATATTAACAAGTCCAACAGCTACTCAAGTTACTTCAGGTGGTGGCCATTTAGCAGTTACTGCTAGTAAAGCAACTGGTTCAGCTCCAGGAGATTTAACAATATTATTAAATACAAATTCGGCAACAGCTGCTTTGATATCATCAGGTGCTTTAAAATATGCGGCATGTGTTGGTACTTGTAGTGCAGAAGATTTGTCACAAGCCCCATTTAAAGGTACAGTTAATAGTACTAGCCCAATAGAAATAATAGATGGTACACCATTAACGGCATCACCAACGACATATAACATTTATTTATGGCTAGATAGTGCATTAGTTACAAATCAATTAATTGAAGCTAATGCCAGTTATTCTGGTTACATAAGTGCATCAGCAATACAAGTAGATAGCCGTACACAATAATATGGGAGGAAATAAAATATGAAAGATAAAAATAAATTAATAATTACTATCGTTGCCATAATCCTAGCAGCCATTGTTATAGTTGGTGCAACATATGCTTATTGGTCATGGACAACAACTACTAATGAACAAACTAATGTAACATTCACTGTAACATCAGGTTTCTCATGTGGAGCTGATGGTGGAGGAAGTATAACCAGTCAGCAAAAAACATTAGCCCCAACTAGTTGTACTAATCCAAACTATGCATTCCAAAGAACAATTACTACCAATGTAACTAATAGTAGATCTGGTAGTGTATATATGGATTTATATTTAAAAGTAAATCAAATTGGTACAGGTTTATCTAATAGTCAAAACTTTAAATATGCCTTAACAAGACAAGCTAATGATTGTACAAGTAATGTCGTATCACAAGGAACATTTAATGGAGTAACAGATAATGGTAAAGTATATCTATTTAGAGGAAGTGAATATCCAACAACAGATAGTGATACATATTACCTATATGTATGGCTAGATGCCGCTGAAACCGATAGTGCAACCCAAAATCAAACATTCAATATATCACTAGGTGGAGAATGTAGTGATAATTCGCCATATGTATATACAGTTAACATAGGAACTAATGTAACCATAGGTCAAGCTATACCTAATGGTATAACTCAATATTCAACACCAGCCGCAGCTAGGTCAGCATTTAGCAATAAACCATTCTATCTAAAGCATCTTGTATCTAACGGAATAGTTCAAGAAAGTTATGTAGAATTTGTAGTAACATCAGCAATGGCAACTGCTAATCCAGGTATGACAGCTGGAACATATTACTTAAAGGGCGGGGATGGTGGATCATCATTTTTAGCTAATGCCAAGACAATATATGATGCCTTTGGTTCAAACTGTAACAGCAACCCTTATACGACAACACCTTCTTCCGACTTCGACTGCAGTGTGTCAGGCTTGCATGCGTACGCTTACTCGAATGGCATTGTGCGCGTGCGCGTTGGCTCAGAGGCGTACTGTCACGTCTACGGCGGTGGCGCTTCGAGCTGCGTTGGTTAGTCCTGCCCGGCATCTCTTGATATCTGGAATCCATATCCACTTGCATAAGCAAGTGGTATTGGTTCCGAACGAGGAACGAGTGTAGGCACGGCCAAAATATTAAGTAATAAATATTGTTGTAATAATTGAAAAGTTAAAATTAATAAAATAATAAAAGATGTATTTCTAGTATATGGTATAGAAATACATCTTTTATTCATATGTTTTATTATGTGGACTTTTTGTTAGAAACTTGATATAATTAAATTATGATAGAGGAGTGATAACTTGGATAATATTATAATAACTTTTGAAGATGGTACAAAGAGAGAATATCGTAAAGGAATTAGATTAGAAGAAATAATTAAAGATATTAATCCTGATAGGGATATTATTTGTGGATCTTTTAATAATATAATACTTAATTATAATGATTCGATTAATCGTAGTGGGGAATTATTCTTATATGGAATTGATAGTCCTCAAGGATCTAGGGTTTATGAGAAGGGATTAACATTTTTATTTAAGGTAAGTGCTTTGGAAGTATTAGGTAAAAATGTTAATATTAAGATAAGGAATTCTATTGATAGGGGAGTATTCTTTGAAATAGATAAAGAAGTTAATGAAGAAGATATTAAACAGATTAAAAAGATAATGCAAACTAAGATAGATAAAGCAATTACTTTTGAGAAAATTGAAACTACGATGAATGAAGCAATTAATTATTTTAAAGAAATTAAAAGAGAAGATAAGATTAAGACATTATTTTATGATAAGAATAAATATGTTACTTTATATAAATTTGATGGGGTATATAATTATTTTTTGGGTAATTTGCCACATGATAGTTCAATTCTTAAATATTATGATTTAACATTACTTCCAGGAAAAGGAATAATTCTTAGATTTCCTTCGGTATATGATAATGGCAAGATTGTTAAATATACGCATCATGAACAATTCTTTAATAATGTTAGTGAATACTTAGAATGGGCTAAGATTCTTAATATCAGTAGTGTCGGAGAACTAAATGATGCGATTGTCAGTATGGATGCAGCTGAACTAATAAATTTATCGGAATCAATTCAAGATTATCGATTACAGAGTATTGCTAGTCAGATAAAAGAAAAACAAGATAAAATTAAAATTATCTTATTATCTGGTCCTTCGTCATCTGGCAAAACTACATCTGCTAAAAAGTTATCTTTATTCTTAAAGACGATGGGACTTAATCCGGTACCGTTATCACTTGATGATTATTTTCTTGAAAGAAAAGATACGCCACTTAATGAAAATGGTAAACCTGACTTTGAAAGTTTAAGAGCAATTGATATTAAATTATTCAATAATCAAATTGAAAAATTGTTAAAAGGAAGTAAAGTAACAATTCCAACATTTAATTTTATTACTGGTATGAAAGAATATAATAAAACTATTCAGATGAAAGAAAATGATATTTTAATAGTTGAAGGATTACATGCTTTATCAGATGAATTATTAACAGATATTCCTAAAAATAAGAAATTTAAAATATATATATCACCTTTAGTATACTTGAATATTGATGATGATAATCGTATTAATCTAACTGATATTAGATTACTTAGAAGAATGGTTAGAGATAATCGTACTAGAGGTTATAGTCCATCACATACTTTATCTACATGGAGTGAGGTTAGAAATGGGGAAGAGAAATATGTATTTCCTTATCAAGATAGTGCTGATGTTATCTTTAATACATTCTTAGCTTATGAATTACCAATAATGAAAGTATATGCTTTACCTTTATTATATAAAGTTCAAGCAGATGATCCAGAATATATGACCGCACTTAGATTAATTGAACTACTTAATTTAATCTTACCAATACCTAGTGATGATGTTCCATCATTATCAATAATTAGAGAATTTATAGGAAAAGGATACTTTGAATAGTATCCTTTTTTAAATTATTTCTTTTTGTGATTAAGTTTCTTATATAAAGAGTACATTGGTTTATTAATTACTAATAATAAATTAGGGGTATATTCAATAATATTACCGCCAAAACCAATTTTATATAAATATTGTTTATGGTACTTATTACTTTCATCAAAATAATCTTTATGTATTTCACCTAGATTAAAAATACGATAACCTAATTCATAATATTTTTTAATAATAGCCCATTTTAAGATATGGGTTGAATGAATACATCTAAATTCTTCTTTATAGCCATCAATTAAAAAATATATCTCATGGTTATTTTTAATTACAATACTTGTACCAACAATAATATCATCTTTATATTTTTGATTTAAGGTTAAAGCATGACTTAATTGTTGCTTCAATTTTTCAATTGTATTATCAGAATTAATTTTTTTATTTAGCATTTTTTCACTAATATTACCTAAATGTGCATCAAAAATATTATGTATTTTTTCATTTTTATTTTTTTCTATTTCATATAATTTTTGAATATTTACTAGATATTTGTGAGGATTTAATTTAGCTACAAATAATTCCATTTTATTATCTTTATTATTATAAATATTTAGTAAATTTTGGTAGTATAATAAACTTTTTGTTGTTTTCTTTTTAATAACTTTATATACCTCATCAATATCAGTATTATTAACTTTATGAAGAGATATGCCTAAACTTATTCCTTCTTTAATATTTCTTTTGGTATTTCGGTTAAAGTTATTATATATTTCATTGATTGAATTGTTATTTTCGATAATAACATCATATCGCTCAAAATCTGAATAATAACCTAAACTTTTATAATTTAAATTATATAAATTATTTAAAATGTTTTCATTGTTTTCAATATTAATATTATTTTTATTATATACTTTATATTTAAACATAGGATTTGTAACTAAAAAAGTTACTTTTTCTTTACGTAGATATTTAGTTAATTCTTCCGTAAAAGTTTTTACAAGATTATAGTCAGCATAATCAATTAAAAAACCATTGGGTGCTACAGCTTCGAAAACACCAGGAGAAACACTATGAATTAAAATTAAAGTTGCAGCATAAATAGTTTCAGTTTCATCTACTAGCCCTAAAAATAATTTTCTTTTATTACTATTAATATTTAATAAAGAATATTCAATTGTTTGGCCGAAGTTTCTTTTACTATGAATATTGGCATAGTTTCTATAAACAGTTTGATTTAAATTAATTATTTTCATAGTATTCTCCTTTCTGGGATTGTTATTATAACATACTATTGGTAAAAATTAAAGCAAAATGTTACCAATTGGTTAACGTTTCGTATTTTTTAAGTTACATAAATTGACTTAGTACAATTATTATGCTATTTTAAAAGTAGGTGATACAAATGAATAAAAAGGATTTATTATATATATTTATTAAAAAAATTGAGAATAGAAAATTATTGACCAATTTTATAAAAAATATATTTGATTATGAAAATTTTCATGATTATAATTATCTTTTTAGAATAATAAAAAATGATAGTCAAATCATTATTGATATATATGATAATGTTAGCGATAATCGTTTTAATAGATATATTTTTAATTATGGTAGAAGTAATTATGATATTCATATTATAAAAGAGGGCAATGTTTTTGTTACCTATATAAATGTTTTAAGAATAGGAGAAAGTGACAATAAACTATATAAGTTAGCTTATTTATTTAAACTAGATAAGAATAAAATATCTGAATATGCCAATACTTTTCTTGATAAAGAATTTGTTGATATTTTAAATGAAATAATAAAAAAATAAGTCTATTTTTTCATTTCTTAATAATAGGCTTATTTTGATATTCTTTTTTTATTAAAGATAAATCATTAATAATTAATGAATATATATAGGTAGATTTATATTCAATATCTAGAGAATTAACTTTATTAGGTTTATAACTAGTAAATATTGGGATAGTTATATTTTTTTTAATCTTATTTAAATAATTTCTACCTTTGGTATTAAAACCTAAAATACGAATGTATATATCTTTATTATTATCAGTTTTCTTTATTCCTAATAAAATATGGATTAACATACGATTTATTTTATTGTAAGTATATCTTTTTGTTTTAATATTCATAACTAGTTCTTCCCAAGAATTTGAACTAGTTATTTGTTTTATTAGACGATTTTCAATACCTTCATCTACCGATAGATATTCATTTAAATGATCTTTATTATTAATAATCGTATATAGTAGATATTTATAAGCATTATCTATTGATATATTTTTATTTATATATTTTAATGTTAGTTCGGGAACATACTTTGAAACATCTTCGTTTTGAATAATCAGCTTTCTTATTAAACTAGCGTTTATAATATTGGATTCAACTATTTTACTATGATAATCATTAGTTCTTTTAATGGAAATAGGAGTAATTTTATAATCATTTTTAATAATTTCTTTTATATATGACAGAGCTAATAAATCATTTGGTTTATCAATATTAATATTAGTTATATCTTTTAAGGCTTTACTTTGGGCGGTTGGATAATTAATGCCAGTATCCAAATATTTTTTAACTAATTCATCATATAATTTACTTTTTAATTGAATATTAGCTAATTTTACTAAGTCATCAATATTATCTGATTCAGTTCCAAATATAAGGGTATCAATATGCAAACTATTTAAGATATTAATTGAGGCATATGCAAACATATCAGCAGATTGAGTGGCATATAAAGTAGGTAATTCAATTACTAAGTCAATATTATACTCAAGACATATTTTGGTTTTATCCCATTTATTTAGAATTGATATTTCACCACGTTCGGTAAAATTAGTACTAATAATAGCAATTATAATTGAATCAGGATATCTTTCTTTTATTTTATTTATTTGATATAAATGGCCTAAATGAAAAGGATTATATTCAGCAATTACTCCAATTATATTCATTGTTTAACCTCACTATTATTAAATCTAATAAACAGAATAATATAAGTAGTACCAAGTAATAATCCACCAATAATATCAGATAGATAATGGACTCCAAGATAAATTCTACTGAAAGCGATTAAAAGAAGTAGGAAAGTAGTAAATATTGTTAATAGTATTTTAACTAATTTATTATTAATTCTTTTGCATAATAAATATAAAAGATATATATAAAATGCAAAACTTACCATTGTGTGACCTGATGGATAACTATAACCAGTGGCATCTGCTAGGAAAACACCATTTGGTCTTGATCTTCTGAAAATGAATTTAAATAATTGACTAGTAAAGAATACGGTTACTAAATTGATAATTATAGATAATGGAACTTTTTTATTTTTAATAAAGAAGAAGAGTAAAATGCTTATAACTATTAATGAGTAAGCTCCACCTAAATTAGTTATATTGATCATTATTTTAGTTAAATTATCATTTCTAAGCCCAATTACAAATGATTCCACTAACTCATCAAGTGGGTTAATTGCTCTGGTAAATACCAAAATACTCCATATTATAAACATACCTAAAGTAATACTTGGTAAAATTAATTTTTTATTAAATATATTTTTATTATAATTGTTATGTTTCATAAAAAACTCCTTTGTAATCAATTTATTTAATTATACTATAAAGTAAATATTTTTTCTATAGAAAAAAGAGCATATGTTATGCTCTTAAATGTTTTTTACTATTAACGTTTTCATTTAATTCTTCAAAATATCCATCTTTAGAATATATTATTTCAGCATCATTTATATTATTTATAGTACTTTTAGTTTTATTTATTATTTCTTCTTCTAAAAAATTAGCACTTTTAATATTATATATTATTTTAATATTACGTTTTGTAAATAGTTCTTTTATAATTTCCATAATAGCAATTACTTTTTTATATGTATTAATATCTTCTAAAACATTGTTTCCATCAATAACAATTGTGTATATCATAGTCATTGATGTTTCTTTTCTTTTAATATTACAAGCAATTAATTCTACTTTATCTAATAAGGTTAATTCATTAATAATTTCATTATACATATTTTATCTTCTCCTTTAATTAACGAGTATATTTTGTTTGTTTAGTTTCAAGTAATTCAGGTTTAAATGATAGAATTTCATTAATCTTATTAATAATTATATCGATTTCACAGTCACCAATATATTTACTAAAATGTTTTATTAATTTTTTGGCATAATTATCTGCAATATCTAAATATTTCTTATCACTTTCATCTGTAGAATGATTAGTTACTTTAATCTTTAAATAATTTAGTAACTTTATAAATGTTTCCAATGATTCTCTATCAAAATTTCCACTAGTCAATATTTTAACCATTTTCTCATCATCAAATACAATATTACTTGCTATTAATGCTTTATCAACAATGTTTTTTGCTCTATGTCTAGCATTAATATAAACTATTTCATTTGCCTTTTTTGAAAGAAAAAATTTAGTTAAATTTTTTGAATATTTTGCATTAATATATGTTCTTTCCTTATAAGCAATTTGTTTTAAATCTTCTAATTGTTCATTTGAAATAAATAATTTGAAATTCTCAGTAATAATTTTACTATAATCAATATACATAATAATCCCCCTTCTTTGAGATGGTTATATATATTAACATACTTTTATTTGTTTGTCAAGTATTTATTAAAATAAT
>JAEEGL011942540.1_pt1 | contig 25745 bp, 21 predicted proteins | sample 9134231 | NCBI WGS metagenome assembly JAEEGL01 (sample SAMN16246548, study PRJNA631951) | gut metagenome | biome: gut microbiome; feature: rumen; material: fiber-attached | host: Bos | place: Iran: Karaj | collected 2018-10 | reverse complement strand
AGAGTTTAGAGTTGAGAGTTTAGAGAGGATATTGAGAATTCAAAATAATATTGATATGAAAAAGTTCGGATTTATTTCAGTAGTAACTTTGCTGTTGGTTTCTTGCGGCCAGAGTCAGCAAGTTAGTGAGGCTGCCATTGAGCAGGAACGTGATTCGCTACAGCGGATTATTAACGAAAAGGATATAGAGTTGAATGATATCATGAGTACTTTCGATGAAGTACAGGAAGGAATCAGACGTATAAATGAAGCCGAGGGACGGGTAACCGTTGCCGACGGCAATCCCGAAAGTGCCAGCAACAAGGAGGTAATCCGGGAGAATATGCAGTTTATTCGTGATGCTATGCAGCAGAACCGCGATATGATTGCCCAGCTGAAAGAAAAACTGCGCAAAAGTTCCTTCAATGCAGAAAAGCTGAAGAAGACAGTTGAGAACCTGCAGGCTCAGATAGATACTCAGACAGCCCGTATTCAGGAGCTGGAGGCAAAACTTGCCGAGAAGGATGTTCAGCTGGCTGAGCAGGGTGAACAGATTAACACCCTGAACGAGAGTGTGAACACGCTGACTGAGGAAAACAAACAGAAGGCGGCTACTGTTGCCACACAGGAGAAGCAACTGAATGCTGCATGGTTTGTCTTCGGTACCAAAGCAGAGCTGAAGGAGGAGAAGATACTGCAGAATGGCGATGTGCTGCGTGACGGGAACTTCAACAAGGATTACTTTACCCAAATTGATATCCGTTACGATAAGGTTATTAAGTTCTACAGTAAGAGTGCCACCATGCTTACCAATCATCCCTCTGGCAGTTACCAGATGGTAAAGGATAGCAAGGGACTGTATGAGTTGCATATCTCCGACCCTGTTAAGTTCTGGAGCACAGGAAAGTATCTGGTGGTGCAGGTGAAGTAAAGAATGGTTAGCGTGGAGCGGTTAGCGGTTAGCGGAACGACCAAAACAGTAAACCGTAAACGGTAAACAGTAAACTGGCTTAATATTGAAGACAAGTAGAAGTAAACATTATAATTCCAGCAGGTCGTCTTTGCCCTTTGAAGACGGTATGTCAGACGTGAAGTTCCACAATGTGGTGGAAACACGTCCCGAGAAAGCCATTCTGGTGGGTCTGATTACGCCCGACCAGAACGAGCGGAAGACAAAGGAGTACCTGGACGAACTGGAGTTTCTGGCAGAAACGGCTGGAGCCGAAACCGTAAAGCGGTTTACCCAACGCATGAACGGCCCAAGTAGCGTGACCTACTTAGGTATAGGAAAACTGCAGGAGATAAGGGCCTACATAGAAGCAGAGGAAGAAGCGGAGCGTGAGGTGGATCTGGTCATCTTTGATGATGAACTCTCTGCTAAGCAGTTGCGCAACATCGAAAATGAACTGAAAGTAAAGGTGCTGGACCGTACGAGTCTGATTCTAGACATCTTTGCCATGCGTGCCCAAACCGCCAATGCCAAGACGCAGGTGGAATTGGCTCAGTATCGCTATATGCTGCCCCGTCTGCAACGCTTGTGGACGCACCTTGAACGTCAGGGCGGTGGTTCAGGAAGCGGAGGCGGAAAAGGTTCGGTAGGTCTGCGCGGACCGGGTGAAACGCAGTTGGAGATGGACCGCCGTATCATCCTGAACCGCATGAGCCTGCTCAAGCAGCGTTTGGCCGACATCGACCGTCAAAAGACTACCCAGCGTGGTAACAGAGGACGTATGATACGCGTGGCTTTAGTGGGTTATACCAACGTGGGAAAGAGTACCTTGATGAACCTCCTCTCCAAGAGCGAGGTGTTTGCCGAGAACAAGCTTTTTGCCACCCTTGATACAACTGTGCGTAAGGTGATTGTCGATAACCTGCCTTTCCTGCTATCTGATACCGTAGGATTTATCCGCAAACTGCCTACCGACCTGGTTGATTCCTTCAAGAGTACACTGGACGAGGTACGCGAGGCGGACTTCCTGCTGCATGTGGTGGACATCAGTCATCCCGACTTCGAAGACCAGATAAAAGTAGTAGAAAAGACACTCTCGGATCTGGGTTGTGCCGACAAGCCCTCGATGGTTATCTTCAACAAGATAGATGCCTATACATGGGAGGAGAAGGATGCCGACGATTTGACTCCAGCTACCGCCAAGAACGTCTCGTTAGATGAACTGACACATACCTGGATGTCGCGCTTGAATGGTGACTGCCTTTTCATCTCTGCCCAGGAGAAAACCAACCTGGACACCATGAAGCAGGTATTATATAATAAGGTTAGGGAACTGCATGTGCAGAAATACCCGTACAACGATTTTCTTTTCCAGCACTACGACAGCCCCCTACCCACCTCCCCCGAGGAGGAGGAAATTCAAAACTCAAAATAATAAGATTCAAAATAACACAATAATATAAACTGCCCAAGACCCTGCGAAGCAGTTCCCTCGCCTTTAAGGGAGAGGGTTAGGGAGAGGGTCTCCTATATGGCTGATTTCAAGTATGCCCCAATGTTCCAGATGGGCGAGGACAAAACAGAATACCGCCTCCTGACAAAGGAGGGAGTAAGCGTAGGTGAATTCGAGGGTCACAAGATCTTGAAGGTTAGCAAGGAAGCCTTGACCCTGTTGGCACAGCAGTGCTTTCACGATGTGGAGTTCATGTTGCGCCGCGAGCACAACCTGCAGGTCGCCAAGGTGCTTTCCGACCCTGAGGCAAGCGAGAACGACAAGTATGTGGCTCTGCAGTTCCTGCGTAATGCTGATGTGGCAGCCAAGGGTGTGCTGCCCTTCTGCCAGGATACAGGTACCGCTATTATTCATGGCGAGAAGGGACAGCAGGTGTGGACAGGATTCGAGGACGAGGAAGCTCTCTCGCGCGGTGTCTTCAACACCTTCACACAGGACAACCTGCGTTACTCCCAGAATGCGCCCCTGAATATGTACGACGAGGTGAACACTAAATGCAACCTTCCTGCCCAGATTGACATCGAGGCTGTAGAAGGTGCTGAGTACCGTTTCGTCTGCGTTGCCAAGGGTGGCGGCTCTGCCAACAAGACCTATTTCTACCCCATGACCAAGGCACTCATCCAGAACGAGAAGACCTTGCTGCCCTGGTTGGTAGAGGAGATGAAGCATCTGGGTACGGCTGCCTGCCCTCCTTATCACATCTGCTTCGTAATCGGCGGTACCAGTGCCGAGAAGAACCTGCTGACTGTTAAGTTAGGCTCTATCAAGTACTACGACAGTCTGCCTACTACAGGCGATGAGACGGGTCGTGCCTTTCGCGATATCGACTTGGAAGAGAAACTGCTGAAGGAGGCACAGAAGATTGGTCTGGGTGCTCAGTTCGGAGGTAAGTACCTGGCTCATGACATCCGTGTGATTCGTCTGCCACGTCACGGCGCTTCCCTGCCCGTAGGTATGGGTGTAAGCTGTTCTGCTGACCGTAACATCAAGGCTAAGATCAATGAGGACGGTATCTGGATTGAAAAGATGGATAGCAACCCCACAGAGCTGATTCCCGAAGAACTGCGTAACCCGGGTGAAGGTCCCAAAGGTATCGAGATAGACCTGAACAAGGGAATCGATGCCGTTCGTGCCGAACTGACCAAATATCCTGTCAGCACCCGTGTCAACCTGAAGGGTACCATCATCGTAGCCCGTGATATTGCCCATGCCAAGCTGAAGGCCCGTCTGGATGCCGGCGAGGGTATGCCTCAGTACTTCAAGGATTATCCTGTGCTGTATGCTGGTCCTGCCAAGACCCCCGAAGGTTATCCCTGCGGCTCTATGGGCCCCACAACAGCCAATCGTATGGATCCCTACGTAGATGAGTTCCAGGCCAACGGTGCATCTCTGGTAATGATTGCCAAGGGTAACCGCACCCAGCAGGTAACTGATGCCTGCAAGAAGCATGGCGGTTTCTATCTGGGTACCATCGGCGGCGTAGCTGCCGTACTGAGCCAGAGCAGTATCAAGAGCATAGAGTGCGTAGAGTATCCCGAATTGGGTATGGAGGCCATCTGGAAGATTGATGTGGAAGACTTCCCCGCCTTCATCTTGGTAGATGACAAGGGCAACGACTTCTTCCAGCAGCTCAAACCCTGGTGCCCCAGTTGTAAGTGAAAAGACCCCCTACCCCCCCTTTAGGGGGAATGAAAAAGAGGCAGGATGTTTAGTCCTGCCTCTCTTCGGTTTTAAAAACCATCAGCAAACATCTTTTTACCGTTAACAATATATATTCCCTTCCGTTTTAATTGAGAATTGAGAATTGAAAACTGAAAATTAACCTTACGGCCCGAAAGGTCGTAAGCGACATCCTCGCTTTTCTCTTTTCTCTTCTCATTTTTAATCGTATAAATTCCCACACCACCGTATGGGTTGCCATTTTCGTCCAACAAGCGTATCTCTACCGTTTCCGGCAGATTAATGGCCTCAGGTGGTGTGAGCCACCAAGTTGTCCGAACATCTAATGACCTCGTGGAAGGGGATGCTGAAGGTTATGAGGGAACCTGGATTCCAGTGCCCAGAATTAATTCTCAGATGGTTAATGACAGGTGCAGGGGGAGTGAGGTCTAGAAAGGCGTAGCGCATGAACAGGTCCTTCACGTACCAGACATCGTTTCCGGTTCCTGCCGCGTCGAAATATACCTTGATATCATTGTTAGCATTCCGTGTGGTGGGCTTAATGAACATACTACCTGTGGCATTATCTATATACCAAAGTCCATAGGAACTCCTGCGCTGCTTCCACAGCTGGGAGTCTTCGCGCGGAAATTCGGTATGCTCATCGGTCTCGGATTTTGAACGCCATGCGCTGTTCTTGGCATGAGGGAAAAAGACCTTATAATCGTCTGTGCAGGCGCCCTTTCCTTTCTTCAACTCGAAACAAGCCTTGTACATAGCCCGATCCAGTGAAGAGACAGTACCGTTCTCATCATCGGGGTCGTGGGCTGTGCCAGCCTGACCATCCAACACGCACTGCACATACTGGTAGCCGTCCTCGCCCTCGTGCATGGTAAAGCCCAATGTTGCGCAGACAGTAATATCCAGCTCCTCCAGAAACCAAGTATAGAAGTTGAACTTATTGTACATGTCATACATCGCGAAGGTGAACCGACGTTGGTCGTAACCCTTGTCGGTAATCTTATAGTAGCCATCCTCTTCTTCCTGGCGCCAATCCCACTTTGGATTGTAAGGCATGTCTATATACTTTTCCTCGGGCAGACCACTGGCAAACTCGCCGTTGCTCAAGTATATCTCCTCATTCACCTCGTTGGTGATGATGCTCAGGTCTACCTTCATGTCATCGCCGTAGTCTATCCTCCTTTCGCAAGAGGCCAGAAGTTCATGGCTGGTAATGTCCAGTACCTGTACGTCGTAGGTACGGAAACTCTCGGGCCCGAACCGGTAGGTATAAGTATAGTCGTTAACAGTGTTGATATAGTCAATGTTCCGCTCGGATGTAACGTACTCATAAGTTTTCTGTCCTGAACGGAAGTACACATCCTCGGGCGGTCCGCTATAATGCATGTCGTTAACGGCTGTTCCGTTGGCACAACGCACATAAACAGCCTCCATCTTGGTAGTGTCGCTGCGCGTGATGACAAATACTACTCTCTCCTGTGGGCCTGATTGCTCGGGAGCCGTTATGGTGAACTTACTGCGTGCCCATACACCACCGGTGCCGAGGAAAGCGCAAAGCAGAGCAACAAAGACCTTCTTGGTCAGTACGGATGTAAAGTTCTCGCGTTTCATAATTACTGTATTAATACTGCATTAGCCGAAGAAACTCCAGTTACGGTATTCTCGACGGATTTATTTATTTTGACGTTCTCTATTTTCCATCGGCTTTCCACAATGTGGGTAGGGTCGTCCGGTTGCTTGTACTTCATAGAGAATTCTATATAGTAAGTTCCGACAGGTACAGCACACATGGCCTCTTGTCCTGGCTGATAGCCGCTCTCGATGACATATAGGGGATCACCCTGACCGGCATGTTCATCCTGTGCCCAGATGCTGATGTTATAAATCGAAAGGGTCTCGTTGTTCTTCAGTGCAATTACGCCGAAGGGCTCGCGACTGGGATGCGGTAACTGAGCAATGGAATAGTTGCCGGCATGGAAACTCTTGTGGTAACCATCGGGATAGAATAAATCATCCGAGGAATGAACATAGGATGCATACTCGTAGTCAAAGAGAGTGGCTAACATGAAATCGGCATCCGAGCCGTCAGCAACTGCAACGCCTGCAGGAACAGTCCAGCACCATACGGATTGTGCGTTGAAGTCTGAATATGCCACCGGCGGAATAAGGTCCACTACATCTTTCTCGTCATGGCCGTCAGGAAATGTGAAGCTGCCGATAGGTCTGGTAATGTATGAATTGGTTACAGCCTGAGACTCGTCCTCGGTATTCACCTGAATGGTTATATCGCTGATGTTCACGCTCTCGGAGCTGGAGTAGCTGGCACTGAATCCCAAGGCACCCATGCCCCCGGTTCCTGCCGAGAGAGAGCCGTTGATACCTATATCGATACCTGAAGTGTAGGTGGCACTGCCGATGGTGGTTCCTGGTGATGGGTTAGAGAAGAAATAGATACCGGGTACAATCAGGTCTTTATGGACTTTACGGCTCGACATCATGTAGTGCCCCATATCCACCAGTTCCTTCCGTTTACGTTCCATAGTCTCTCTGTCATCATCAGCCTTGACGATATATTTTGAGGGGTCGATCATAGCCGAAGAGAGATCAAACTGCTTCATATAGTAACCGGCTCCCCAATGAGTGATGAGTCCGTGTTTCTTCTTGAAACTGCTGAACACCGAACCGTTTCTTACCGTCAGGTCAGTCTTCACGATATAGTAGTCGCCAGGCTGTCTGTTACCTTCCAACACATATGCAGAATAGATTGTGTACCTCACCACAACACTACCAGTGGCATTAATCCAGTCGGCCTTACCTATTTTTCTGTCGGCCACAATATTGTTCATCGGTACAGAGAAGTCCTGGTTGATCAAATCGCACTTCTCTATAAGCACCTTGGGATCGAACTGTGTCACATACTGAACAGCTCTTCTGTTTTTCGTGTGGTCATTCCGCTGATCCTTCAGCCATCGGCACATCTCAAAGATGCGGTGCTTATAGTAACTCTGGGCGTGCTGCTCTAACATCGACAGAACCAAAGGGTCATTGATCTCTTCTGGATCAAACGGATTTGTAGAGTAGAGCACATAGTGTTCGCGCCTGTTACTGGTAGCATAGAGCAGGACATCCTGCGATGCGCTGAAGGGTAACACATTGGGAAGGTCATACTTGGCTGCAAACTCCCTGTAATGGTCGCCGTCTGGTTGTGCCACAACGATAAAACCGCCACGCTGATAGAGAGCCAGCAGCTCTCCGTCGTACGTACCGATATCTTCGTCTTTTACCATGGCCACTTCAGCTTCTTCAAGTGTGGTAACGTTGTTCAAAAAGGCATGCAGCCCCTCTCTCACCTCTGCTTTGATGCTGGAAGATATGAATACTGGGGCGTCAATAATCACAGAAGAATAGTCCGGTTCTTCTTGCATGATGACTTCTGGCTCGTCATCACCTTCTGGGTTATTCACAAGATTATCGTCATTTTTACAAGCGGCTAAGCCGAATAAGATAATCGGGAAAAGGAGAAATAATCTGGTTTTCATTTTGATTGTTTTTTGGAAACAATTTCGGGGAATTTATGTCGAACGTACTGGAAGAACATCTTATAGCCTGGGCACAGGTAGTTGCGGCGCTCGACCTGAGGGACAGGACCTGAGGGTGTAACGGCGGCAGTGAGACGTTCCAGAAGACGGTCCTTGGGACAACCGCCAAAGCAGAGGTCGGCGACATCGCAGTGCAGGCACTGGCTGGGCAGGCTCTCTAACTTGAATTCGCCAAAGCGGCGGTTGGTCTGCATCATCTCATGCAACGGGGCATCCAGGATATTGCCAACGCGGTACTCTGGGAACACGTAACGGTCGCAACGATACAGGTCTCCGTTCTTCTCTATGACGCCGCAGTGTCCGCAGACTGCCTCGTGTACGCAAAGACCGGCAGGGCGGCGTGTCAGGTTGCCTATGGCAGCCTCTATGACCTGAACAAACTTACGGCCCACATCTTTCTTCATCCACTGGTCTAAGATGCTGCAGAGGAACTTGCCATAAGCCTCGGCAGGAACACTGAAGGGGGCCAGTTGGCCTGACCGCTCTGTAGTATAGAGGCCTGGAGGCAGGCCCACATTGCCTGTCTGATTTTCCGAGAGGCTCTCCACCACGGGAAGGAACTGCATAAAGTTGCTGAACTGGCGTAGGAAATCATATACCTGGGCAGCATGGGCAACATTGGCCGCATTGACGGTGGTAAGGGTGTTAAACTCCACCCCGTGCTTCTGAAGCAACTCCATGCCGTGCATGGTCTTCCAGAAGGTGCCCTCACCATGTGCGTCTTTCCTATATATATTATGTAAAGGTTCGGGGCCGTCAATGCTTAGTCCGATGCGGAAATTGTGGTCGCGAAAGAAGCGGCACCAGTCGTCGGTGAGCAATGTGCCGTTGGTCTGCAGGGTATTTAGAATACGGCGGTTGGCACCGTATTTCTGCTGCAGATCCATAGCCCGTTCGAAGAAGGGGATGCCACACAAGGTCGGCTCACCGCCGTGCCAGGCGAATTCTATCTCGGCCTGTCGGCCATGAATAGCCACAACCTGTTGGATATAACGCTCCAGCACCTCGTCGGACATAAGAGGCCCTTCCCCTCCAGAAGAGGGAGAGGAAAGGGTCTTTTCTTTACCTAAGTAGTAACAATACTCGCACCTGAGGTTGCAAGCTGCGCCAATGGGTTTTACCTCAATGGCATAGTGGCGAAAATCGTCGATACCAGGCATGTGTGATGATTCGATAGTATTATTTGAAAATATCTTTATTGTTTTTGTCGAAATAGCTGACACCGCCTTTGTAGCCACGGCTGGTCTCACTGCCATCATCGACACCTATTTCATGCTGGATAAGGGTATTCAGCTTCTGGTTCATTGTATTTACCAGTTCCTTGTTGACATTGTTTTTCGGCCACGCCAGGTTCTGCATCTCATCGGTGCCGCACTGCAACAGTTCCACATCGTTATCGGCCCATAATGCCTCGTAGTCGGCAGGTGTATTGAATTTCTGCGGAGAGAAGTAACGAGCGAACTTGTAGTCCTTGGTAACGATACCACGCACGAATCCACGTTTGTTCATGTCGACACCGTAACGGGGCACGAGCACGAAGTCACCGTCCAACATCGAGAGCATCTCGAAGCAGAACAGTGCACCCTCGTTGCGTACATCCACGCTGTGATCCTTCACTGCGGGAATCAGCGAGTGTCCGTGCAGGGCACTGGTAATCTGGCTGAACTGAGCGGCGTTGCCGGCTGTGGCGATATCAACGAAAGTAGGAGCCAGGTCGAGGTGCGAAGTGATGTTGTTCACGTGGCCACCGCCCTGAATCTCGGGATGGTAGATAACCAAGGGTACATGGATGTTGTTCTCGTACATGTTACCGCCTTTGCCCTTCAGGCCGTGCTCGCCCTGCATCTCGCCGTGGTCGCTGGTATAGATGACAATGGAGTTCTTTAGCAGGCCTTGCTCCTCTAAGTAGTTCAACAGTACCAGCATGTGGTTATCCTCGTCTTGGATGGTGTTGAAGTAGTAGTCGCGGAAGCTTTTCCATCCTTCCTCCGTAGTGGGAGAAGGACCTACCCATGCTTGCCACTGACGGTTGTAGTCGTCGTGGGCGGCAGGGCGACCTGGTTTAACAATCGGTTCGTTCCAAGAGGCTGGAACGGGAGTATCGTAGGTTTTCCGGTACAGAGGTGTGTCAGGCGGCGTTACAGCCTGTCCTGCGATGTAGGTGCCCTCTTGTTCGCCATAATACATAATGTCGTGCGGGTTCAGGAAATTCACTGCTAGGAAGAAACTTTGTCCGGCATCGTTCAGTGCCTTACCCTTGGTCTTTAGCCACTCGATAGTATTGTCGCAGATGGTACCGTCCTCTTTAAGGCCCTCAAATACAGAGCCGTACATATCTCCCTCTGTCCAGTCGCTGAAACCATATTCTTCCAAAGACTCGGTATCCTTAGATACATGCCACTTGCCCTTGAAGGCTGTATAGTAACCAGCCTGGCGTAGCATATCGCCAACGGTTGGCAAATCGCGGGGCATGTCGTTCACATAGGCGTAGTTAGTATTGTCAAGCATACAGGTCTCAGTAATATGACGACCGGTATAGATAACAGAACGGCTACTGGTAGAGACATTGGCGCAGGCATAGTGTTTCTCGAAGGAAGTACCTATCTGGCGCAGACGCTCGCGTGCGGCATAGTTGCTACCAACGGGGTACTGCGGCATGTAGGCCTCCTGGTCGCAGGTTATAAAGATAATGTTGTACTTTCCATCGGCATTGTGCTCGGGCTTAATAGCGTTGTCCACGTTGTCGGAGCAGGCTGTCAGCAGTGCGCCTGCGGGCAGCAGAGAAAGGGCTGCCTTTGTCAGTTGTTTGGAATTGAGGTTCATCTTTTTCATTTTAATTGTTCTTATTATGTTTCCAGATAAAATGTATAATGTAGACCATCAGTCCGAAGTAGATTGCTATCAGGGGAATGGTGAACCAGAGCGGTTGCGAAAGGAAGTCTTGAAAGCTACTGTTCATGTTATGTTGTCAAAGGTCAAATGGTTATCGTTATCGTTAACGATGATGTTCTTGTTCGCAAAATAATAAAAAAGATGTGGAAGTTTGGTGTGAAAAAACTGCACTTGGTGTAAAAAAACAAACATCAGGTGTGAAAAAATACTGTTTTTTCACACCTGAAATGAATTTTTATTCTTTACCTCTTCCGTTGGGAAGCGTATTTGTTCATTTTTCTTCTGAAACGGTTTGTCTTTTCTTCTTCCAGGGAAAAAGAAAAGAAGCAAAAGAAGAAGTCAAAAAATGTCCGGAGTTCGAGGACCGGCTGTGGCGGATGCTGAACACTTCACGAAACTCGTTTCGCTCAGACATCGTTCAGTTTATCGTTCAGCATCCCCTGCATTCTCTAAAGCCCCTCGTGCAGAATGATTTCTGCCCCCACCCCCGCCCCTTCCAGGGGAGGGGAGCCAATAGCCAACAGGCTCTTGAACCCTTTACAGTTCCTTCCTCAGCTTCTTCGGAAGGGCGTGGCGGTTAAGGAAGATGTAGGTAGTGTTCAGCGCCATGTAGTCGCGCGACATGTACCAGATGCCGGCATAGTTTCCCATCGGGCCCCAGGTGTTTTTAACCATGTAGAAAGGACGGCCCGCCTGGTCGGTAGCCTTGCCATAGATGAGCATCACATGGTCATAGGTGAAACGCCAGTCATCCCACTGCTCCTGACGGAGCTGCTGCGTGGGCTGCACTCCGTTGGGCAACTCGGCCAAGCCCGTGCGGGTGAAGTCGCCTGATACATCGCCGCCCCATGCCACGGTGTAGCCCGCATCGATGGCTGTGTCGATGACTTGCATCAGTTCCTCGATGGGGATGTTATAACTGGGCTTAAGGCGCCACTTGTAGGGAGCCTCAATGACGAACCACTTACGGAAGGGATGGTGCGTGTAGCTGGTGAGGCTTACGTAGTCGGCGGGGTTCAGTCCTAAGCTTTGGGCAAATGTCTGCGGGGTGTAAGTCTTGCCCTCGTAGGTGAAGGACTGGGGGCAGCGGCCCAGGTTGCGGTCGAGGACCTCCTGCACACTTTCCTGCCAGAAGGCTCGGGGTGTGGCACCGTGGGTAGTAGCGGCTACCTGGGCTTTGGCGAGGTCGGCGGCCACAGAGTCGTCGGGGACGATAGTGCGGCGGACGTTGGTTTCGAACTCAGGGAAGAACTTGGTGAAGTTGGCCAGCGAGTCGCCCACTAAAGAGCCGGGTGCTGGCATGGCGTCCTCGGGACAGATACCGTAGCGGCAGATGACGTCAAGCACGTCATCGCATGAGCCGCCTTGGGAGATTTGGCTGAGGCCGTGCATGCGAACGAAGTGCGTGGCGTTCTCCATGTAGTCCTTATTTACCACGAACATCTCACAGAGGTCGTACGTGCGGCCCGTCTTCCTTAGTATCTCGCTCTCAATGTATCCCAGCGTTCCGTAGGCCCAGCATGTGCCGCTGCGCCATTGGTTCTTGATGCTGGTGATAGGCAGTTCCTTAACGGTGTTGAATGTTTTCTGTTCCTGCGAGACCTGCGCCTGTCGTTGCACGCTCTCCTGTGCCGTCGCTGTCATAGCAGAAGTGCAGCTTAGGGCAACTGCCATTGTAGTAAAATAATTTTTCATAATCGGTATGTTATTGCTCATGATAATTTTGTTTTCTAGTTACAAAATACGGAAATTATCATGAAAGAAGGTGTATAAAAACAAGCATTATGTGTGAAAATAAACCGTTTTTTCACATTTTACTTCCTACAGGAGCGTAGAAATGCGGATATTTTGTATCTTAGCGGCATGATTGCCATTGGAGAGATGCAAATAAGCGGTGTACTGACAATGTTGATGCTGTCGGTAATGCTAATGTTGTGCGTTCCTCATCGCTCGAAGCGAAGAAGCAGTTTTGCTCGTGCCAGATGGCTGATGGCGGCAGGCACAGGACTGATAAGCCTTCAGTTTCTGCTACAATACATCTTCGGGTTCCGCCAGATGGGTGTTACGCAGGCCGTGTTCTGCAACCTTCTGCTGTTTACACCCGCTTCGTTGCTCTGCAGCATGTCCATTCTGTATGTGCAGCGGCAGGGTATCGTCCGAAAGAGGGAATGGCTGTTGACGTGTGGTCTCTGCGTGGCATCGGTGCTGATACTTTTGGGCACCATCCTGCTGGACGGCATCCCCTTCCGGCAGGGATCATCGGCAATGCGGATAGCCGAATACGTGGTGGCGCTGCTCTACGTGGTGATGCAGACTTTCATCTTTATCATGCAATACAAGGCTTACATTCAAGTGAAGATGGCTGTGCACGAGTATTTTGACCGCGAACGTCACGACCTCTTTGGTTGGATGGGTTTGAGCATGAGAATTATGGCGCTGTTGGCATTCTTTGTGCCGCTGGTGATCTTTACGGAAGGTAAGGCTCTGGTGCTGTTCTCCATCGCCTATTTCTTCTGTATCGCCTACAGCACCATCAGCTTGTACACCTACGGCGTGAGCGAAAACATCATCCGTGTGGAGGAAGCAGAGAGAAGTACTCTCCCTACTCCCCTTTTGGGTGAGTGTCCCCAAGTAGAGAACGATAAAAAAAACTCACCCAAAGGAGAAGAATCAGTGGAGCCCTTTATCTCTGACTCGCTTAAACTATGGATCGCCAATGCTCACTACCGTCAGCATAACCTGACGTTGAGCGTGGTGGCAAAACAAATGAAAGTGACACGCAAACAGTTGCAGGAATGGCTCCGACTTTCGGAATACAAAAACCTGGCTGGTTTGGTAACACAACTACGTATAGATGAGGCCAAACGCGTGTTAAAGGAGCATCCCGAATGGTCGGTAGAGACAATAGCCGACTACTGCGGGTTCAGCAGCCGCGAGTACTTCCATCGTTCTTTCCGCGAATACACAGGTATGACACCCGCAAAGTTCCAAAATGGTAAGGGTTAAAGAACCACCTTCTTGCCATTGGTTATGTAAATACCCTTTTTAGTTAAAGCATTTACCTTACGGCCGCTGAGGTCATAGGATTCAGGGGATTGGTATGGCTTATAAGTCTTATCAATCCCGTCCTCCAGTTCCTGGGTTCTGGGAATGCCAAAGTAATCGTCCATCTCAAAGAATCGGTCAACATACCACTGCTCTATGAAAGAAATCTCACGGGCAAGGTCCTGAATATACATGGGGCGCGACCTTTTCTTGTCGAAGTGGTTGGTCATACGCTGCCAGGCTCCGCTTAGGATGAAGAGATTGCGGTATTTCTCCAGTTTGCTAAAAACAGAAGGGATGGAGAAGGGGCCTTGGCGACCTTCAATCCATCGCTGCTTTAGGATTTTATTGTATTCGGCATCACTAATAATGGGCGAAATAGGGAAGGGCGCATTTTTGGAGAGAACATTCACAGGCCATACTGTATAGTTACCATCATAAAGCGTACCGTCAAAGCTACCGCCGAAACTGGTGTCCAAATCCCAGGGGGTTATTACAAACCTGCGGCGGTTGGCCTCAGTGGGGTCGGAGTCGTCAATGTTCTTGGTGGTGTTTCGTACACTAAGGAACCGGTTCTTGTTGCCCCAGTTGTCAACAATGCAGAGTGCCATGATAAACAGGTGGTAGTCGGCCAGATTCTCTAAGAAGAAATACTTTTTGACATAGTTTTTGTCATGACCGTTCTGGATAGCATCCTGCAAGGGTTTCCATGCCTGCAGGCCACCATATTCATCAGGATAAGTAAGTTCCCAAGCATCGTGCCACGCTACAACACAGGCAGAAGAATCTTCGCTGTAGCTGGGCTCGTTCTGATTGAGAATATCCTGAGTTCCACTCTTGTATAAGGCTCCACGAATGACCACACTGCCATCCTCCTTCTCCTGCACCTTTTTTAGGTCGAGAAGTTTTCGGTTGATACGGTCGGACAGACAATAGATGCCAAAGTATTGGTCGTTGATATACAATTCCACAAACTTTCCCTCTGTTCCGTTACGTCCGCCAAATTGGGTGTCGTAAGGCAAACGGGAGAACTCGTTCCAGATATCGAAAGCAACGCGGTTACGCATGCAAATGCGGTCGATGGCCATAGCATCCAGAATCCACGATGAGCAGGAACGCATGCCTAAGAGTGCAGAGTCTGCCTCCTCGGTGTAATCCGGGGTACGCAACTTTATGTTCAGCGAGGGCTTACACATATACTGTCTGGCTGTGGCACCGCGCGTCCTAAACTTGGCAGGAAGCTCCACCACACTGTCATCAGTGTCGGTTAGCGTCATGGTGCCGTTAACATACGGCATATCTGCCGTAATATCCCCCTCGAAATAAACTTTCATGACGGGAAGCTTGTCTGTTTCAGCTCCGAAAGAAACAAGATTCATAACAGAGAGAAGCAGGAAACAGATAAGTTTTCTCATAATTTTATAATAAGATAAAGTAAATGGTTACTGCAGGAATAGCTAGCAGGCTGCTGTCGAAACGATCCAGCAAACCTCCGTGACCGGGAAGGATGTGACTGCTATCCTTGATGCCAAGCTGACGTTTTAGATGACTTTCAACCAAATCGCCAAACGTACCGCTGATTACTACCACGGCAGCAAAGCCTAACCATTGCAGCAGACTTAATGTGCCAGGTTGCAAGTACCAAACACCTACGCTGGCCAAGAGGGTAAAGATGCAGCCACCTATGCTGCCAATCCATGTCTTCTTGGGTGATACGCTGGGGAAGAGCTTCCAGGGGAAGATACCATGCAAGGAAAGACCTGAGAGATAGGCAAACGTGTCGTTCACCCAAAGGAAGATGAAGAGGGCAAGCGGATAGATCCATGTATAGGCCATTCTGCCAGCAGCCTCGTCGGTATTAATGCTGAGCAAAGGCAGCAACGAAAAAGGCAATGCCACATATAGCTGTGAAGCCAGGGAAAGACTCCAGTTGCGGATGGAATCTTGACTGCCCCTGTACAATTCGCTTACCATTATATATAATAGGAGCAGAGCCCAAACAGCTGTCACACGGGGGGCGGTGTCGCTGCCAATACAGAATAGCCAGACGGCAGCCACCAAGATGAAGCCGGCCAATGCATTAATGGCCCGGGGCAAACTGGCCCCAGCATGGTGATTCATTACGGTGCCGAACTCGAAAAGAGTAGCTGCAGCCACAAAGCCGAAGAAGAAGAAGGCAGTTACAGGACTGCATACCGTGCAACCAATCAGTAACACGACATATATCAGACCGGTGAGTGTGCGAGTGATAAGATTCTTCATTGAAATTGAACATTAAGGGTTCTCTGAGGGGTCAGAGGGCTCTTTTGGCTCTTCTGCCAGTAACTCTTCGGTTCTACTACTCCAGGGACGAGGGCCAAAGATGCGCTCAACGTCCTCGGCAAAGATAACCTCACGCTCCACCAAGAGCTGAGCCAACTGGGCATGACCTTCGGTATGCTGACTGAGAATGTCCTTGGCACGTTGGTACTGCTTGGCTATCATTTTCTGCGTTTCCTGGTCGATGAGCTGAGCCGTAGCCTCGCTGTACGGACGCTGGAAGTTATATTCCTGATTGTTGTAATAGCAGATGTTAGGCAGTTCGTCAGCCATTCCCATGTAAGCTATCATGCTATAGGCCTGCTTGGTGACACGCTCCAGATCGTTCATGGCTCCACTGCTGATGTGACCTGTGAAGAGTTCCTCAGCGGCACGGCCGCCCAGCGTAGCACACATCTCGTCGAGCATCTGCTCGCGAGTAGTTATCTGACGCTCCTCGGGCAAGTACCAGGCAGCACCCAAGGCACGACCACGCGGAACGATCGTTACCTTAACCAGTGGATTAGCATACTGGAGCAACCAACTGATGGTGGCATGACCAGCCTCGTGAAGGGCAATGGTGCGCTTCTCCTCAGCCGTCATAACCTTGGTCTTCTTCTCTAGACCGCCAATGATGCGGTCAACGGCTGCCAAGAAATCATCCTTGCCGACCGTCGTCTTGCTGTTACGGGCTGCAATCAGAGCTGCCTCGTTGCAAACGTTAGCAATATCGGCACCGCTGAAGCCAGGAGTCTGACGTGCCAAGAAGTCGATATCCAAACTGTTGTCGGTCTTAACAGGACGCAAATGTACCTGGAAGATTTCCTTACGTTCGTTTACATCGGGCAGATCAACGTGTATCTGACGGTCGAAACGTCCTGCACGAAGCAAGGCTTTGTCCAGAATATCGGCACGGTTGGTAGCGGCCAAGATAATCACACCGCTGTTGGTACCAAAGCCGTCCATTTCGGTAAGTAACTGGTTCAGGGTACTCTCACGCTCATCGTTGGCGCCCATCTGAATACCTCTGCTACGAGCGCGACCCACTGCATCAATTTCATCAATGAAAATAATACAAGGTGCTTTTTCCTTAGCCTGACGGAAAAGGTCGCGTACACGACTGGCACCAACTCCCACGAACATCTCTACAAAGTCGCTACCCGACATAGAGAAGAAAGGAACGTCGGCCTCGCCAGCCACAGCCTTTGCCAGAAGGGTTTTACCTGTACCCGGAGGACCAACCAGCAATGCACCCTTTGGTATCTTACCACCCAAATCAGTATATTTATTGGGATTCTTCAGGAATTCTACAATCTCCTGCACCTCCTGCTTGGCACCAGCCTGACCAGCCACATCCTTGAAGGTAACCTTGCTGGCCTCCTCCTTATCTACCAACTGAGCACGACTCCGGCCTACATTGAAAATACCCATAGGACCTCCGCCGCTGCTGCCTCCACCGCCGCCCATACGACGCATAATGAAAATCCAGAAGAGGGCAATGAGGATAAGGGGGCCAAAACTCCACAGGAAGTTGGAAATGGTATCGCTGCTGTTCTCATATTTTACATCACCGCTGAAATGTCCAGCCTCATGCTCCTGCTCCATAAAATCTTCCAACTTATCGGCAGAAGGGTATTGCGACTGCACAATACTCGTAGCACCGGGCTTTATCTTGGTAGTGGGGAATACGTCACGCAGATGTGACGGTTCCACATACATTATCAGAGTTCCTTCCTTCTTGTTTACTACGACTTTACTGGCATACCCTTTTTTGACGTACTCCTTGAACTGGCTGTAGGTCACCTCCTTGGAGCCGCCATTCAACAATGAACCGTTGCCGCCATTGAGAATGAGGAATCCGAGCACAATGGCAATTATCAAGTACAACCAAGTAAGGCTGAACTGCGGATATTTGGGTTTCTTCTGCTTACTCATAAAATCGAATATTCATTATATTAGTCCAAATCGGGCACCTCTGTCAATTGAGCATCGGCCCATAGGTGCTCTATGTCATAAAAGGCACGCTCCTCAGGCAAAAGGATGTGGACAATGACCTCGGCATAATCCATAGCCACCCATTGGGAGTAATGCAAACCATCTACTGCCATCGGCTTCTGGTGTGCCAACTCAAGAGCCTTGTCGCCTACGCTGCGAGTCAATGCTTGTATCTGTGAGGGGGAACCGCCAGTGGCAATCACGAAATAACCACAAATGGTATCCGGAATCTCTGTCAGGTCCACCACAACAATATTTCTACCTTTTTTATCTTGCATTCCCTGCACTATTGCTTCTACCAGGGGATTCTTTTCTTTTTTCAACTTCTTTATCATTTTAATTGGGCACAAAGGTACAGAGAGTTGGGCGATAATGCAAATTTTTTGTATTTTTTTGGCATAAAGTTTTGTCAGTTCGGAAAAAGTGTCTACCTTTGCACCGCAAAACGAGTTGATTTCGTTGTTATTGGGCTATGGTGTAATGGTAACACTGCAGATTCTGGTCCTGCCTTTCCTGGTTCGAGTCCGGGTAGCCCAACCAAAGAAGAGCTTCACTAATTTGTGAGGCTCTTCTTTATTATCAATTATCATTCAGTAATTGGACAAAAGCTCTTTTATATAAATCCATTTTACATCTTATTTTTATCCCACGGAGTTGTCTTTATTAATAATTCATGCTCCCAAACAGAAAAAACTTTTTTCATTCTGTTTACTTAATCAAATTTTTGCATTACCTTTGCACCTCAAAAGAGAGCATTATATAAAATAGGAATACGAATATGAATACATTGGAATCTATTTTTGCGGAGAAACTGCTGAATGTTAAAGCTATAAAGTTGCAGCCCAGCAATCCTTTTACCTGGGCAAGTGGTTGGAAGAGTCCTTTTTATTGTGACAATCGTAAGACACTTTCTTACACGGACCTTCGCTCGTTCGTTAAGATTGAGCTAACACGCACTATTCTGGAGAACTTTCAGGATGTTGATGCTATTGCTGGTGTTGCTACAGGTGCTATTGCTCAGGGCGCTTTGGTAGCCGATGCACTGAACCTGCCTTTTGTCTATGTTCGTAGCAAACCAAAGGATCACGGACTGGAAAACCTGATTGAGGGTGAGTTGAAGCCAGGTATGAAAGTAATGGTTGTTGAGGACCTTATCAGCACAGGTGGTAGCAGTTTGAAAGCTGTGGAGGCAATTCGCAATAACGGTTGCGAGGTGGTTGGTATGGTGGCTAGCTACACTTACGGTTTCCCCGTTGCTGCAAAGGCCTTTGCCGATGCTAAGGTGAAGCTTATCACGCTCACCAATTACGAGTCTGTTGTGGCTCAGGCTGTTAAAACTGGCTACATTACTGAGGATGAAGTAGAAGTGCTACACGAGTGGCGCAAGGACCCCGCTCATTGGAACGGATAATTATGGCAGAATATAAAAGCGACGTAAAGAGGATTCCGGCTCCTGTGGAGCGTGTGTACGGAAAACTGTCTGACTTGAACAACCTGTCTGTAATTCAGCAGAATTTGGATAATCCCATAATTCGCGAAAAGATGCTGGAACAGGCTGGTGACAAGGCTTCACCTGAACAGTTGGACAGTATTTTGGAGAAACTGCGCGAACTGAAGTTCGACAGCGATAGTGTTTCTGGTTCTTCACCCATGGGCAACATTACGTTGCGCATCATTGAGCGCGAGGAGAATAAGACCATTAAGTTTGTGCTGGAGGGTTCTCCCATTCTGGCCAACATGTGGATACAGTTGCTACCTGCCACAGATCAGGAGTGCGCTATGAAGTTGACAGTAAAGGCCGACTTGAATTTCTTCATCAAGCAGGTGATTGGCAATAAACTGCAGCAGGGAGTAGATGGGTTGGCACAGATGTTGGCAAGTATACCTTATTAGTCGAGAGTTTAAAGTTTAGAGTTTAGAGTCAGTTTAATCAGTTGAAAGTTGAACGTGGGTATTAAATGCTCAATGTTCAATGCTCAATGTTCAATGTAAGAAGATGGCAAAGCTTTGGGATAAAGGGTTTGAGATTCAAGACAAGATAGAACGTTTTACCATTGGACGTGATCGCGAGATGGACCTCTATCTGGCTGAAGCCGATGTATTAGGCTCTATGGCTCACATCACCATGTTGGAGAGCATTGGCCTTTTGCAGGCCGACGAGTTGAAGCAACTCTTGGCGGAACTCAAGATTATTCACGCCCAGATTAAGAAAGGCGAGTTCGTGATTGAAGAAGGTATAGAGGATGTACACTCTCAAGTGGAATTGATGCTTACCCGCAAGTTGGGCGATATAGGCAAGAAAATTCATTCGGGTCGTAGTCGTAACGATCAGGTGTTGGTAGACCTAAAACTCTTTATTCGTCGACAGTTGAAGGATATTGCCTCTGATGTTATGGATCTCTTCAAGGAGCTGCAGTTGCAGAGTGAGCGCTACAAGAATGTGTTGATGCCAGGCTATACGCATCTGCAAGTGGCTATGCCCAGCAGCTTTGGGCTTTGGTTTGGTGCCTACGCCGAGAGTCTGGTGGATGATATGATGTTCCTGCAGGCGGCCTTCCGTATGACCAACCGCAATCCCTTAGGTTCTGCTGCAGGATATGGTAGCAGCTTCCCATTGAACCGTACTATGACTACAGAACTGCTTGGTTTCGACTCAATGAATTACAATGTGGTTTATGCGCAGATGGGGCGTGGCAAAACAGAGCGTAACGTGGCTTTTGCTTTGGCCAGCATAGCTGGCACTATTAGTAAACTGGCCTTTGATGCTTGTATGTTCAGCAGCCAAAACTTTGCCTTTGTGAAGCTGCCTAACGACTGCACCACAGGTTCCAGTATCATGCCGCACAAGAAGAATCCTGATGTTTTTGAGCTTACTCGCGCTAAATGCAACAAGTTGCAAGGTTTGCCCCAACAGATTATCCTCATCATGAATAATCTGCCCAGTGGCTATTTCCGCGACCTGCAAATCATTAAGGAAGTTTTCTTGCCTGCTTTTCAGGAGTTGCGTGACTGCCTGCAGATGACCACATACATTATTAAAAAGATAAAGGTGAACGAGGACATCCTGTCTGATTTGCGTTACGACCTTATATTCTCTGTAGAAGAGGTGAATCGTCTGGTTACAGAAGGAATGCCCTTCAGGGATGCCTATAAGAAAGTGGGGTTGGATATTGAAGCTGGCAAGTTCACTCCTTGCAAAGAGGTGCACCACACCCACGAGGGTTCTATTGGCAACCTCTGCACAAAGCAGATTGCGGCCCTGATGGATAGTGTGTGGGAAGGTTTTAACTTCCAGAAGATGGAAGAAGCAGAAGCTGCCCTGATAGATGGTTAATGATTAATGGTTATTGGTTAATGGTTATTGTTTATAGAAATATTTCTCGCCTGTTGGCAGTTTGTTGTTGTGTTTTGTTTGGCGTAAGTTGTCAGGAAGCTGATTATACCTATTGCAATCTGCCTGCCAAGTTTATATTTGAGAATGCTTATCAGGCGCCTGCGCTTTACACTGCATGTAATAGTATGGGCGAGTTCTGCACCATCACTTATTCTAAAGACGGTAAGCAATTTGTTTTCAAAGGTTCGGCCAAGGAACCTTCATACGTTAATCTGACAGCCATTGCCGGCTATGCTGGTTTCCATTTGGGCCTTAGCGGCCTCATAGTAGGTTTGCCCAATATTCCTGAGATAGGTCAGATGGAGAGCAAGGTGGTTTGTTTCGACCTTGCCTGCTCTAATTGCTATCAGGATTATAACATCACAAAGCCGCTTATCGTTCAAGAAGGAATTGCTACTTGCAATAGTTGCAAACGTACCTATGACCTCAACAGTACAGGCTTTATTACTAAGGGTGAAGCAGGTAAGCCGCTTTACCGTTATCGAGTCAGTTATATAAACAATACTCTTGTGGTAAGTAACAGATAAGTGACATTTTCTGCGCTTTTTCTGAAAATTTTTCACTTTTCATTTTTCTCTTTTCACTTTTTGCGCTATCTTTGCACCTGCTTAAGGCTGCCCAGATGGTGGAATTGGTAGACACGAGGGACTTAAAATCCCTTGACCATTGCGGTCGTACGGGTTCGAGTCCCGTTCCGGGCACGGCTTATTTTAAACTCGCAATCCCCCCATAGTTCTGTTTCTTATATTCAGCTAAGGTGGGGATTCTTGTTTCTCTATGGAAACAATCCGCGGGTCCATGAAAGCTACAAAAATACATAAAAAACTTTGGAACTAAGCATAATAATCCTTACCTTTGCCATCCCTGTCGACAGAATTGACAGTTTTTGTATATATTATTTCTATATTAACAAATGAGAAAGACTCTTATTATAGCGGCCATATTCCTTGGTGTTCTACCCGGCCAAGCACAGGAGAAGGTCATGAATGTACTTAAGACGGATGGGACTACTACTCAGACCCGTGTGGCTGAACTGAAGGAAATCAGCATCCTTTCTGTGGATAAAACCACAATGATTATGAAGACTACCAATGGTGTTGCCGTCCGTATCGAAGCGAACGAGGTAGAAGATATAACATTTTCCGATACGTTGTATAACCTCAACAATACGGGTTACCGCATTCTCGAAACCAACGAACTTTGTTGGCCCGAAGACCGCTTGTTGCCCTGTTTTCTCCCACCACAAGGCTCTGTCAGGTCGTTGGATATGAGTGCTGCCAAACTTAGCGATGTAGAGCGCATCATGTTCTGCACGCTTCAAGGTATCATCAATCGCACCCGCCCTCGAATCCTACTCTACAATCACAACGAGGAACCGCAAAGTACCTGGCCAACGGCACACGGCCTTAAGACCGTTGCCATCCCCACCTCCACACCTTATGCCCTTGTGAAGTTGTTCAGGGAAGAAATCAAAGGCTTAGTGCTTTACAGCAATGAACTGTGCGACCATTATTCCAATCTTGCCGTCACCATTGCCGGTCTGGACCGTCTGCTTCCCGTGACTGCCGAAGTCAGGGCTAAACTCGTAGCCAACGGCTTGGACTTCCCCGTTGTAGAAGACCTCACTCCGCTCAAGATGTCCTCTGCGTATGCTGTCTATAACTATCTCTACAACAACTACTGGAGCCGCTGCAACCATCGCCTACTTATCAGCGAACGCCCTACTATACCTTATGTGCATGATATTGGTGCCGCTTGTGGTTCTGCATGTGTATGGCTTGATCCTCGTAACTCAAGTGAACGCGTGCTACTTGACAAGATGCTTAAGGATATGACACCCGGTCGCGACATTGTCCTGGGCTGGTTTCCCGAGGAACGCTCCGGAATAGGCGAAGTCACCAAGTATGGTCTTTCAACCATACCTGCCGACTTTTTTGAGAATACCACAGTCTATACTGCTGTCAATAAGCCTGTCAAGATCTACCCTGTGCCCAAACGCGCAAAACTGGAGAACAAGGTATATGCTGCCGTCTATATCAGCGATGGTGACAATATCCAGTACTGTCAGCATGCAATGGCCAAGATCTATGAGCAGAGTGGTCGTGGCAAGATGCCCATGAACTGGACCATCAGCCCCGCTCTAGCCGATTTTTCGCCCATGATGCTGAATTACTATTACCGCAAGGCAACGGCCAATGACTGCTTCGTTTGTGGTCCTTCTGGTCTAGGTTATGCCATGCCTTACGATGCGCATAACACAGTCTATTATGCCAATGCCAATAACAGCAAGTTGATTACTCCATACATCCAGCTCACCCAGCGTTTCCTTGAGAAGGCCGGACTGCGTGTTATTACTATCTGGGACGACGTCAGCGCCATACAGCGCAAAGTCTATGCTGAAAACTGCCCTTATCTCTACGGGCTCACCATTAACGATTGGGAACGACAATCTGGTCGACTGACCACTAAAGTACAGTCGAACAGGCTGCCCATCTCAGTCCAATACCCCTGTTATGCCAACAGCGTAGATGTCATCACCGATTTTTTCAATCGTGATATAAAGAACTTCAAGGGAAAAGAGCCGATGTTCGTCACAGGCCAGGCTACCGTTTGGGATGTAGGTCCTGACAAGCTTATCGCCTTGAAGGAGAAACTCGATGCACTCTCGCCAGGCAATGTCAAGATAGTCCGTGCTGACCACTGGTTCAGCTACTACAATGAGGCTCATCATTTGCCGTTCAACATCACCCTGTTAGAGGACATGGAAATAACGTCCTCTCCTACCAAGACTAATGTTAAGTATGCTGCTAACGGATCGCCTTCCGAGGGGTATATGTGGATTTCCCAAGCAAATCACGGAACGGGTTGGGTACAATTGGACTTTAAGGAACCTTACCAGATTAGCCGTTATGTAGTCCGCCATGCCGAGGCAGCTGGCTTAGACCCTCAGTTCAATAGCCGCAATTTCATAGTAGAAACCAGTCTGGACGGTGAGACATGGACTACTGTAGGCACTCACGTTGACAACACAGCACCTGTGACCGAAGCCACCATAACCCCCATCGAAGCACGATACGTGCGAGTGAATGTTACCAATGGTGGTGCTGACGGCTACGTCCGAATCGGAGACATCGAGGTTTATGGTGCACATTAACCACAATCGTATGCGTAAGAATTTCCCCTAGGTTTTACTTTTTAGGTAGCTGAGGGGGATTTTTTGTTTCGTATAGGGAAACTCCTATCACATTTTCCCGATTCCCCTTTGCAACCCCCTAAAACATCATGTATCTTTGCAGCAGAAAATGGTTCAATAATTTACAAACCCATAAACTCAACAAATATGAAACGCATACATAACTTCCTAACGGCTATCAGCATAATAGCATCAATGGGGATGTTCACATCTTGCCAGTATATTGAGGACGACAAGCAGTCTATGGTTCTTTCAGGCGAATGGAGGGGCGACTTTGGTATGTACTACACTTACGTCGACAGATATGGTTACGAGTACACCTTCGATTGCTACGATTCATACCTGACCTTTGTTCCTGCCTATTCTCATGCTCATCATGGCACGGGAACACAAGTTGATTACTACAGCCAGGGGCCCTACGAGTATCAGTATTACCATTTCCGCTGGAGCATCGATGGCAGCGTAATCTATCTCACGTACGATTATGACCACGATTTGGATACACGTATCAACGACTATCACATGACAAACGACTACCTCACAGGTACATTCTCCTATTCTGGCATCAGTTTCCGCCTGTATAAGATGGTTGATTATTACGATTGGACTCCTTATGTTGACTCTTACGGCTATAGCACCCGCAACAATTGGGGTAGAAATTATGCGCCTGCCACTCGTGCCGAGGGAGAGTTTCCAGCTGACAGCATATCATCTGATAGCATAGCCGCTCCTGTTCCAGCAGCAGAAGAAGGTAAGGTAATCTCTCGTGGTCGCCGAACCACTCCGCTAAAGCAGTAAACGTTAATGTTAAAAAATCCCATACTTCATTGAGATGTATGGGATTTTTTTTGTACCTTCGCAGCGTAAATACTATCCAAATGGAAAGAAAAGACTTTGAAATAATGGCTCCTGTGGGTTCGCCCGAATGCTTGGCTGCTGCACTTAGAGCGGGAGCTGACAGCATCTATTTCGGTATTGAAAACCTGAACATGAGGGCGCACTCGGCCAGTACGTTCAGTATAGACGACCTGAAGCGTATTGCTGAGGAATGTCGGCTCTGCGGTGTTAAAAGCTACCTGACCGTCAATACCATTATCTATGGCGAAGACCTGCCTCTGATGCGGCAGATTCTGGATGCTGCCAAGGAGGCGAACATCAGCGCCGTGATAGCCAGCGATATTGCCGTTATGAACTACTGCAACCAGATT
>JAEEGL010577319.1_pt1 | contig 25745 bp, 22 predicted proteins | sample 9134231 | NCBI WGS metagenome assembly JAEEGL01 (sample SAMN16246548, study PRJNA631951) | gut metagenome | biome: gut microbiome; feature: rumen; material: fiber-attached | host: Bos | place: Iran: Karaj | collected 2018-10 | reverse complement strand
TACGGCAACGACTTTGACATAAACAAGCTACGCTACGATAAGATCATCATCATGTCCGATGCGGATGTGGATGGTGAGCACATTGCGACGCTTCTTCTGACTCTTTTCTACAGGTTCATGCCGGAGCTGATCTATCAGGGACATGTATATCTGGCTATGCCACCCCTTTATAAGGCAATGCCATCAAGGGGCAAGGAGGAGTATCTCTATGACGACATGGCCCTGGCCAAGTACCGCAAGACCCACAAGAGCGGATTCACCCTTCAGAGATACAAGGGCCTTGGTGAGATGGATCCTGAACAGCTGTGGGAGACAACCCTGGATCCCGAGAGAAGGCTGCTAAAGCTTGTTGAGATCGAGGACGCCAAGATGGCATCACAGATGACAGAGCTCCTGATGGGCGTTGACGTTCCTCCGAGAAGAGAATTTATCCATATGCATGCCACAGATGCAGAGCTGGATGTTTGATAAAGGACGACTAGGATGGAAGACAGAATTATTAGAACTGAATACTCTGACGTCATGCAGAAGTCATTCATCGACTATGCCATGAGCGTCATTGTGGCAAGGGCACTGCCGGATATCAGGGACGGCCTTAAGCCTGTTCAGCGAAGAACCCTCTACGACATGTATGAGCTGGGCATCAGGTACGACAGGCCATACAGGAAGAGTGCCAGGATCGTCGGCGATACCATGGGTAAATATCACCCCCACGGTGACAGCTCCATTTATGATTGCCTGGTGGTGATGACCCAGGATTTCAAAAAGGTTGTTCCCCTTGTGGACGGCCACGGCAACTTCGGCAACATCGAGGGAGACGGCGCTGCGGCAATGCGTTATACCGAGGCCAGGCTTGCTAAGATCACCCAGGAGAACTTCCTTGAGGATCTTGACAAGAATGTGGTGGATTTTCTTCCCAACTTTGATGAGACAGAAAAAGAACCATCGGTTCTTCCTGTCAGGATTCCCAATTTCCTCATAAACGGATCCGAGGGAATCGCTGTTGGTATGGCCACCAGCACTCCGCCTCACAATCTGGCGGAAGTGATAGATGCCGAAATCGCATATATACAGAACGACACCCTGACCACCAGGGATCTGATGAAGTATATCAAGGGACCTGATTTCCCCACTGGCGGCGTTGTTATAAACAAGGATGAGCTTCTTTCCATTTATGAGACCGGCGTCGGCAAGATCAAGATCAGGGGCAAGGTGGAGGTTGAGAAGGGCAAGAACGGCCACATCAACCTGGTCATCACAGAGATCCCCTACACCATGATCGGAATGGGAATAGGCAAGTTCATGGCCGACGTGGCTGAGCTGGCCGAAAAGAAGGTGACCAATGATATCGTTGATATATCGAACCAGTCCTCCAAGGAGGGTATCCGCATAGTCATTGAGCTGAAAAAGGATACCGATGTGGAGAATTTCACAAACCTTCTCTACAAGAAGACCAAGCTTGAGGACACCTTTGGCGTAAACATGCTGGCCATCGATAACGGCAGGCCAGAGACCATGTCTCTCAAGGATATCATGAGGGCCTGTGCCGATTTCCAGTTTGAGATAACCACAAGGAAATACCAGACCCTGCTGAAAAAGGAGCAGGACAAAAAGGAGATCCAGGAGGGCCTCATCAAGGCCTGCAATGTGATCGACCTGGTGATTGAGATACTAAGGGGCTCCAAGGACAGAGCCATGGCCAAAAACTGCCTTGTAAACGGTGTGACGGAAGGTATCAAATTCAAGTCACGTGAATCAAAGGCAATGGCTGCACAGCTTCTTTTTACAGAGAATCAGGCAGACGCCATTCTTGAGATGAGGCTGTACAAACTCATCGGCCTGGAGCTTGAGGCCCTTATCAAGGACCATGAGCAGACAGTTGCCAACATCTACAAGTATGAGGATATTCTGGAGAGTCATAGCTCCATGTCCATGGTGATCCAGAATGATCTCAACAGGATCAAGAAGGAGTATCAGAGGGCAAGAAGGACGGTGGTTGACAACTTCGAAGCCGCTGTCTATGAGGAGAAGCCTGTTGCGGAGATGGATGTGGCATTTGTCATGGACAGATTCGGCTATGCCAAGACCATTGACGTCAACACCTACGAGAAGAACAAGGAGACGATACTGTCTGAGTTCAAGTATTCATTTGTCCTTAAGAATACCGGCAAGGTGTGCTTTTTCACCAATACCGGCAATCTCCACACAGTCAAGGCCATGGACCTTCCACAGGCCAAGATGAGGGACAAGGGAATCCCCATCGACAATGTCAGCAATTTTGACACCAGCAAGGAGACAATTGTGATGGCAGCAAGCCAGTCGGAGTTAAATCTTTTCAGGCTCCTGTTCACCACCAAAATGTCCATGATGAAGATTGTTGACGGCGGTGAATTTGATGTTTCAAAGAGGACTGTCGCTGCAACCAAGCTTGCTGATGGAGATGAATTAGTAAGCGTTCAGGTACTTCACACTCAGAGGACTGTTATCCTCAGGTCCAACGATGGATATTTCCTCAGGTTCCTTATAGACACAATACCAGAGAAGAAAAAGATTGCAGTTGGTGTAAGGGGAATGCGTCTTACCAAAAATGACTATGTGAGAGACGTATTTTACCTGGAGGACATGGAGGAGAAGCTCATCGAGCACAATGACAAGCAGCTCAACCTCGGGCACCTCAAGATCACCAGCAGAGACACAAAGGGAACAAAGGTAAGAATATGAGAGTAATAGCAGGATCAGCCAGAAGGCTTCGCCTGGTGACGCCGGATGGCAATGATACAAGGCCGACACAGGACAGGATAAAAGAGACTCTTTTCAACATGATACAGAATCAGGTTCCGGGCGCTGTCTTTGTGGATCTGTTTGCAGGAAGCGGCGGGATTGGAATTGAGGCCCTTAGCCGCGGTGCCAAAAAGGCCTACTTTATTGAAAATTCAGGGGATGCCTGCAAATGCATCGCCCAGAATCTTAAGACAACTCATTTTGAGGAAGTGGGTACCATCCTCAAGCAGGATGTGGTCCTTGGGCTTCGCAATATAAGGGAGAAGGAAGCGGATATCATCTTTATTGATCCCCCGTATCACGGGGAGCAGTATGAGAGGGTGATCGCCCAGCTCTCGCAGATGGACTATGTAACAGACAACACCATGATCATAGTGGAATGTGCAGGGGACTACGATTTCACTTTTGCTGAGGGCTACGGCTTCGAAGTCAGAAGGGAAAAGAACTACAAGACCAATAAACATGTATTTCTCTCCAGAAAGGGCAGTGTATGAAGACAGCACTTTATCCCGGAAGTTTTGACCCGATAACTTACGGTCATATCGATATAATAAAGCGTGCATCAAAGATGTTTGACGAGGTGATAGTGGCGGTGATGTGCAATTCAGCCAAAACTCCATTGTTTACGCTTGATGAACGTGTTAAAATGATTAGAGACGCTGTTGAGGGACTCCCAAATATCAAAATTGAGTCTTTTAGTGGACTTCTTATCGATTATTGCAGGGCAAATGATATTCATATTGTGATCAGGGGGCTTCGAGCCATAACAGATTTTGAATATGAACTTCAGATAGCCCAGACCAATAAGGAACTTTCACGTGGGCAGGTCGACACCGTATTCCTTACAACCAGCCTTGAGTATTCGTACCTTAGCAGTTCGGTTGTAAAAGAGATTGCCAGCTATAACGGGGACATTACTCCGTGTGTACCGGAGCAAGTGGCGGACACTCTCTACCACAAATACGGATATCGTTGAGACGAAGAAATCGTTTCATAAATAAAGGGGGATCAATAACATGACCAGCAGAATTGAGCAACTGATAGACGAGATCGAGACTTATATTGACAATTGTAAGCCTCAGCCACTGTCACAGACCAAGATCATTGTCAACAAGGAAGAGATTGACGAGCTTCTTCGCGAGCTTCGCAGCAAGACTCCCGAGGAGATCAAGAGATATCAGAAGATCATCAGCAACAAGGAAGCAATTCTTAATGATGCCCGCAAGAAGGCGCAGGAACTTATAGATGAGGCTACAGCCCACACCAATGAGCTTATCAACGAGCATGAGATAATGCAGCAGGCTTATGCACAGGCCAATGAAGTGGTTTCACAGGCTGCTACCCAGGCCAAGATGATCCTGGACAACGCCACAATTGAAGCCAACGATATGAAGGTTGCAGCAATCCAGTACACTGACCAGCTCCTTGCTTCAGTGGAGTCCATAATAACACAGTCAATTGATGCCACCAGCAAGCAGAATGATGAGATCATCGAGTCCATTAAGCAGAACAGCATCAATATTGTCAAGGACGTTTCTCAGAACAACGACAATATTCTCTCGGCACTTACCCAGTACAGCGAGATGATAAGGTCAAACAGGGCAGATCTTGCTCAGTCAGGTAGTTCATTATCTGCCAGCGCTCCGACTTCGGCAGCTTCAGCAGCTGATACTCAGGACGAAGCCATAAATCTTGATATGCTCAATTGATCTGCAGCAGGATCCATATCGAAATTATTATGTCCTGCTCTGAACACTTATAAAATAGGGGGACGGTTTCTTCGTTCCAGAAATGGAACACGGGGATCGTCTCTTTTCAATAACTATATTCAGGGGGAATATTATGAAAAAAGTATTGTCGGTTGTCTTTTCGATTATTTTATCTGTTGTTTTTGTCTTTTCATTCTGTGATTTTGATTCCATCGCAGCCAATGATCCCGTTGTAATTGTTATAGATCCCGGGCACGGCGGCACGGGGGAGCGCAATCTCGGTGCTCAGTACAACGGAATATCTGAAAAAGAGATAACGCTGCAGCTTGCAAATGCCGTAAAGGCTGAGCTGGAGAAATATGACAATGTCCAGGTTTATCTCACAAGGAATACCGACACAGTTGTTTCCCTGGAGGACAGGGCTGTTATTGCCAAAAATCTCAATGCGGATTTTGTATTCAGCATCCATTTTAATGCATCCCTCGAGCACATCTTTTACGGCTCCGAGGTATGGACTTCAACCTTTGGAAGCTACTACCAGAGGGGGTATGACTTTGGACAGATAGTTTCATCAGAATGGAATGCCCTGGGGCTCTATCAGAAGGGTGTCAAGACAAGGATAGGCAACAGCGGTAACGACTACTATGGAATCATAAGGCAGTGCGTTGAGAGAAGCATGCCCTGCGTTATATTAGAGCACGGTTATATTGATAATGGCAATGATGTTGCGATGATAAAGAGCGAGGGCTTCATAAACAAGCTGGCTGTTGCAGATGCTACCGCAATTGCCAAGTATTTCGGACTTTCATCAACCCTTACAGGTGCTGACTATTCGGGCTTTGCCTATCAACCGGTTGCCGCTCCTGCAGGAAAACTCTATCAGGATGAGACAGGACCCGACGTATGCAGCATTACAGTTCCTGCTTACGATATTGCAAATGGCAATATTCTTGTGGAGATGACCACCAGTGACAAACAGAGCCCTGTAATATATTTCAGCTACAGTTATGACGGCGGCAACACCTTCAGTCCGCTGCAGATATGGGACAGGACCAAGCCGACCCAGTCCTTTAATTTAAAAGTGCCATCAGGGACAGTAAACCCTGTGATCGTCCTCAAGGCCTACAATAACTACGAGAAGGAATCACAGAGTCAGCCGGTAGCCGTCAACGCTGCTTTTAATTACTAAGGATCATATTTTGAGATTGGATAAATTCCTGGGAGACCTTGGAACAGGCACCAGAAAGCAGATAAAAGAATACGTAAAAAACGGCCGGTGCAAGGTGAACGGCGTTGTGGTAAAAAAGTCTGATATTCATATAGACGAGAATACAGATGTTATTTCTTTTGACGATCAGGTTCTTGCCTACAGCAGATTTCACTACTACATGCTGAACAAGCCCTCCGGAGTTGTATCCTCCACAAAGGATGGCCGCAACAGGACTGTTCTTGATATTTTGAAGGATGAGAATGTCAGGGGACTGTCTCCCTGCGGAAGGCTGGATATAGACACTGAGGGCCTTCTTCTTATGACTGACGACGGGGACCTGATACACAGGCTCCTCTCACCCAAAAGACACGTGGATAAGACCTATGAGGTCCACATTAGAAAAGAGCTCTCTGATCACGATATTGAGAAGCTACAGTCCGGTGTTGATATTGGAGACAGGGATGACGATGGAAGAGTGGATTACACACTTCCTGCAAGGGTTGAATTAAAGGATCATGACACAGAGGGGCGGCCTGTTATTCACCTCATTATCCATGAGGGCAGATTTCATCAGGTAAAGAGAATGCTTGAGGCAGTTGGCAATGAGGTCCTTTTCCTAAGGCGCCTTAGCATGGGGAGTCTGTGTCTTGATGAGGAGCTGTTGCCCGGGGAATACAGGGAGCTCTCAGCCCAAGAGGTGGAAGAGCTAAAGAAATAAACTGAATGAGAGTTGTTGTATGAAAAAATATAAAGGGGATTACGGTTACATCGAATATCAGAAAAAGCTTGGGATTATCAGGACCGCTGCGTTTCTGGTGGTTGTCCTTGGCTTTTTTATTGCTGGTATCCTTATATTCGGCTCTCAGAAAAATGTTCTTAGTATTATAGCTGCACTCATCTGTCTTCCAACAGGCTGGAGTGCAGTCAATCTTATCATGTTCTTAAGGGCCCGCTCCTTAAGTGAATCCGACCATTCACGGATAGAGGATCACAGGGGAGGGCTTCTGATCCACTATGACCACATAATTACTTCCTATGACAAAAACTTTAATCTGTCGGCATCTACAGTTCTTGAGAAAAACATCTGCTGCTATATGGATGATCCCAAGGCAGATGAAAGAGACCTGGAAAAGCACATCAAAAAGATGATGGCCCAGGGCGGATGCAGTGATATGAGCATAAAGGTTTTCAGAAAGCTGGATGATTTCTGCACACGACTGGACCAGCTGGAGAAGCTCAGGGCAGATAAGGGTATAGATCCGGCGGCTATAGAGGATGCCTGGATTCCCGGAACAGCCCAGACCCCGGCGTCAATTCTTTTGTCAATATCCCTGTGAGGATAAGCCCATGAAAGAAATAATAGTAAGTGACAACGAAGCCGGCAAGAGGCTTGATGGTTTTCTTGATACCTATCTGAGGGAGGCCTCCAAGGGCTTTATATACAAGATGCTCCGCAAAAAGAACATCACCTTAAATGACAAAAAGGCCGATGGCAAAGAGAAGCTCTCAAAGGGCGACTCTATCAAGATATTCTTCAGCGATGAGACACTCTTAAAGTTCAGGGGCGACAGAGACGCAGCCCTACAAAGAGACATTAAGAGCGTTGCAGATAAGTACGAAGAGCTTCCGGTCATTTATGAGGATGAGAACATTGTCCTTGTCAATAAACCCAGGGGAATGCTATCCCAGAAGGCATCTCCACAGGACCTGAGCCTCAACGAGTGGCTCATTGAGTATCTCCTAAAGACAGGGGCTGTCACTATGGAATCCCTTGAGACCTGCAGGCCTTCAATCTGCAATCGTCTGGACCGCAACACCAGCGGCCTTGTCATCTGCGGCAAGACTCTTATAGGTCTTCAGAAGATGAACGAGCTCATCAAGAACCGGTCAGTCCGAAAGTTCTACAGAACCATTGTGACAGGCAGACTCACCGAGGGTATTGCACTTAAGGGCTATCTTTCCAAGAATGAAAAGACAAATAAGGTCACGATAAAGGACCGGCCTCTGGATGACAGCTACTCATACATCGAAACAGTTTATGAGCCTTTAGCTTACGACAGTGATAGGAACCTTACATTACTAGAGGTGGAGCTTGTCACCGGCAAACCCCACCAGATAAGGGCGCATTTATCCAGCATCGGCCACCCGATAATAGGAGACGTGAAATATGGTGGGCCTAAGCTCGACGGTCTCAACACGCAGCTTCTCCACAGCTATCGGCTGGTATTCCCTTCTGATCTGGAACGCCCATTTGACAATCTTTCAGGCAGGGAATTTGTAGCTCCGCTTCCGGAGGAATTTTGATTATGCCAACATGGAAATCGAGAGGCCTCAGGGGCTCTACCCTTGAGGAATTGGTGAACAGGACAAATGAGAGGTATCAGGAGCTGGGGCTTGCGCTTATACAGAAGATTCCGACTCCCATAACCCCCATAAATATTGATAAGCAGACCAGGCATATAACTCTTGCCTACTTTGACCAGAAGAGTACCGTTGATTACATTGGAGCGGTACAGGGCATTCCGGTGTGCTTTGATGCCAAGGAGTGCGCTTCAAGTACCTTTGCCCTTGAGAACATCCATCCTCATCAGGTAGCCTTCATGGAGGACTTTGAGAGGCAGGAGGGAATAGCTTTTTTCCTGATCTACTTCACAGCCCTGAACGAGTTTTATTACCTGCCATTCCGGAAACTGCTGGAATTCTGGAAAAGAGCTGAGAGCGGCGGCAGAAAGAGCTTTCGCAGGGATGAACTGGATGACAGGTATGTTATAGGAGGTTCAGAGGAACCGGGGATCCTTGTGCCGTATCTTGATGCGATACAGACAGATCTGGAATCAAGATGATTTTTGATAAGATTACTGAAACACGCATTTTTTGTGAAAACATGATACAAAAAACCATGATAAATGTTTGACATATTTATTGATATAATGTAGACTCTCTATTATGGTAGCGAATTATCATAGTAGCACTGTACATTGTTAAAGCGAGGTATGTATGAACAAAGTCTTATTGCACACACCGGACGGAGTTAGAGATATTTACGGCTCAGAATGCAGCGACAGGCTCATTGTGAGGGACAAGATCCATGAGAAGATGAAGAGCTTCGGATACCAGGATATTGATACTCCCACCTTCGAGTTTTTTGATGTCTTTTCAGAGGAGATAAATGCAAGCGATGCCAGGGAACTGTACAAGTTCTTTGACAAGGAAGGCAATACACTGGTACTCAGGCCTGATTTCACACCATCAATAGCAAGATGCGCCAGCAAGGTTATGCTGGATGATCCCGATCCCATAAGGGTTGTATATCAGGGCAAGTCATTTTTGAACACCTCCAATCTTCAGGGCAAGCTCAAGGAAAACTACTGCCTGGGTGTAGAGCTGTTCAATGACACCAGCGTTTACGCCGATGCTGAGATGATAGCTCTCATGATAGAGTCCCTGAAGAGCTGTGGTCTCACAGATTTTCAGGTCAGCATAGGAGATGCCGATTACTACAAGGGTCTCTGTGAAGAAGCAGGTATCGATGATGAGACCGAGGAGCTCATAAGGGAACAGATTGCATCCAAGAATTATTTTGCAGCTGAGAGGATCCTTACCGAGCGCGGTGTTCCCGAAAAGTATAAGGACCTTATCCTGAAGGTTTCGGATTTCATTGGATCAGATGAAGCCCTTGAAGCAGCTGAAAAGCAGGTGACGAATGAGAGGTCCCTTGCGGCAATAGACAGGCTCAAGAGTCTCTACAGGGTGCTGAACTGCTACGGTGCATGTCAGTACGTGTCCTTTGACCTTGGAATGCTCAGCAAGTTCAATTACTATACAGGTGTTATTTTCAGCGCATATACCTATGGCGTCGGTGATGCCATTGCCAAGGGCGGCCGCTATGACAGGCTCCTTCGCAAATATGGCAAGGATGCTCCGGCCATTGGCTTTGTCATCATATTGGATGATCTCATGTCGGCACTCTACAGGCAGAATGTGCCCGTTGAGCATGAGGAGGAGGTCCTCTGTGTCTACTATTCGGACAAGGACTTTGGAACAGCTCTTCTGGAGGCTAATGAACTCCGCAGAAACGGCAAGAGAGTGGCCATGAGATACAGAAAGGCGTAAGGTGGAAAATATGCGTTATTTGACTTTTGCACTTGGAAAAGGCAGACTCGTTAATAATACAATGGAAATACTCAATAAATGCGGCATAGAGTGCGAGGAGATACTGGATAAGAAGACCAGGAAGCTTATCTTCACAAATGAGGAGATGGGACTTCGATTCTTTCTCGCCAAGGGGCCTGATGTTCCCACCTATGTGGAATATGGCGCCGCAGATATTGGAATAGTTGGTGCTGACACTATACTTGAGGAGAACAGAAGGGTATATGAGGTACTTGATCTTGGCTTTGGAAAGTGCCGCATGTGTGTCTGCGGTCCTCACGAGGCCAAAGAGCTCCTTGAGCACAGGGAGATGATCAGAGTGGCAAGCAAGTATCCCAATATTGCCAAGGAATACTTTTTTAACAAAAAGCACCAGACCGTGGATATAATTAAGCTCAACGGTTCTGTGGAACTGGGGCCCATCGTTAATCTTTCTGATGTGATCGTGGATATCGTTGAGACCGGTTCCACACTTAAGGAAAACGGTCTTGAGGTACTGGAGGAGATATGTCCTCTGTCTGCCAGGATGATAGTCAATCAGGTCAGCATGCAGATGGAGACTGAGAGGATCAAGAAACTCATTTCAGATATCAAGGAGAACCTGGAATAATGCGAAAACTTGAATTAAACGAAAAGACAAAGAAGGAGCTTTTGGGCAATCTCTTAAACAGGAATCCTGAGGGCTTTGCAGAATATGAGAACACGGTAAATGAAATAATATCAGACATCCGCACAAGAGGGGATGAGGCTCTTTTTGAGTACACCCTCAAATTTGACAAGTGCAGTCTGGATGCATCCTGCGTGAGGATAACAGGGCAGGAAATCGAGGAGGCATACAAGGCCCTTGACCCTGAGTTCATTGAGGTCATGAAAAAGAGCGCAGAGAACATTCGTGTATTCCACGAGAAACAGAAGAGGAACACATGGATAGACACAAGGGCTGACGGCTCAATCCTGGGTCAGAGGATCATACCCATTGAGATTTCCGGGGTATATGTTCCAGGCGGTAAGGCCGCATATCCATCCAGCGTCCTTATGAATGTTATTCCCGCCAAGGTTGCAGGCGTTGAGCGCATAGTTATGTGCACACCTCCAGGAAAGGATGGAAAGGTGAATCCCGGTACTCTTGTGGCTGCAGACATTGCAGGCGTCACAGAGAGCTATAAGGTTGGCGGAGCCCAGGCTATAGCGGCTATGGCCTTTGGTACTGAATCAATACCGAAGGTCGACAAGATAACCGGTCCCGGAAATATCTTTGTGGCCCTGGCAAAAAAGGCATGTTTTGGACATGTTTCAATTGACTCAATAGCAGGTCCCAGTGAAATCCTGGTTCTTGCAGATGAGACTGCCAATCCCAGATTTGTAGCGGCTGACCTTCTGTCCCAGGCGGAGCATGATGAGATGGCTAGCGCAATACTCATTACAACCTCTAAGGAGCTGGCGGATAAGGTATCTGAGGAAATAGACGGATTTCTACAGACATTGTCACGGGCAGAGATCATAAGGAAGTCCCTGGATAATTACGGGTATATTTTTATTGCTGAAAACATGGATGATGCCATAGATGCGGCCAATGCAGTAGCTTCAGAACACCTTGAGATCATCACCAAAAATCCTTTTGAGGACATGACCCGTATTAAAAATGCAGGGGCAATATTCCTTGGTGATTATTCTTCAGAGCCACTGGGAGATTATTTTGCAGGACCAAACCACATACTTCCCACCAATAGAACGGCAAGATTTTTCTCACCGCTCTCTGTGGATGATTTCGTCAAGAAATCCAGCATTATTTCGTATTCAAGACAGGCCCTTGAAAAAGTTCACAATGATATTGAACTGTTTGCGAAGCAAGAGGGTCTTACCGCACATGCCAATTCAATCGCGGTGAGGTTTGAGTAATACTCAGATTGACCGGAATGCAATGACTGCTGCAGTTACAGGGCATTTTGGGGCGCTTGAAATTATTTGAAAACAACGAAAAATGCAAGTTTTCTTTCTAAAATAAGCATAAACTGCAAGTTTACATATTTTTTAGAAATTGGATTTACTATATATCGTTTGATATTGAATGGGAGATACAAGTTATGGGTGACAGAACCGCAGTGGTAGAGCGAAAAACGCAGGAAACAAATATAAAAATTTCATTAAATCTGGATGGCACCGGGGAGAACGATGTCTCAACAGGCATCGGATTCTTCGATCATATGCTTCAGGGTTTTGCCAAACACGGCTTTTTTGACCTTAGCGTAAATGTCCAGGGAGACATTGAGGTGGACGGTCATCACACTGTTGAGGACACAGGAATTGTTCTGGGACAGGCCATCGCCAGGGCCCTGGGAGACAAAAAGGGCATAAAGCGATATGGAAGCATGATACTGCCAATGGACGAGACCCTTGTAATGAGCGCTGTTGATCTATGCGGGAGGCCATATTTTGTAATGGATGCGGAATTTACTTCACCTATGGTGGGTGAATTTGACACCCAGCTGGTCCGGGAGTTCTTTTACGCAGTTTCCTACTCAGCGGCAATGAATCTGCATCTTCGCGTCATCAGCGGAATCAATGATCACCACAAGATCGAAGCCATGTTCAAGTCCTTTGCAAAGGCCCTTGACGAGGCTACTACCATTGACCCAAGAATAAAAGATGTACTTAGCACAAAAGGAGCACTATAAATGGCTGAAACACCAAAGAAATTCTCAGGATGCATTTATTTAAAAGACAGTAAGGCTGTAGCAGGTTTCAAGGATGACAGAGTGATATCTGATGATCCTGTGAGCCTTGCCGGCACAATTTCCGATTCGGGTGCGGATGAGATCATAGTTTTTGACCTCTCACCATCAGGGGATGACAAGGCACATGAGGCGGCCCTTGATATCATTAAGGACATCTGTAAGGCATCTGATGTTCCTGTTACGGGCGCAGGGAATGTTAAACGGATGGAGGACATCAAAAAGCTTCTCTATGCCGGCTGCAAGAAGGCTGCCCTCAATTTTTCCAAATCCGGCAATGTTGAGATCCTGAAGGAAGTATCTGAAAAGTTCGGAGCTGAGAAAATAGTCATCTGCTATTCAGATACGGCTGTTGTCAATGATAACTCAGAGCTCATAAGGCAGTATGCAAAAGAGCTGATCTTTATCCCTGAGAATGAAGACCTCATCGCCGGGACAGACCTGGAGCTTCCAATTACGCTGCTCCTCAATGAGACTGCCCACGACGACACTCCGGCTGAGCTGTTTATAAAATATCCCTTTGTCAGCGGCCTTACAGGCAATATCATCTCTGGAAATCCATCCAGAATTGATTCCTTCAAGCAGGCCTGCTCAGATGCAGGGCTTAGGATCTGCTGTCTTGAAGCTGCTTTTACATGGGATCAGCTCAAAAAGAACTCAGATGGAATGGTGCCTGTGATTGTGCAGGATTACAGGACAGACCAGGTCCTTATGCTGGCCTACATGAACGAGGAGGCCTACAACAGGACCCTTCAGACCGGCAAGATGACCTATTTCAGCAGAAGCCGCTCATCACTATGGCTCAAGGGTGAGACCAGTTCCCACTTCCAGTATGTCAAGTCCCTAACTGCAGACTGCGACCTGGACACCATACTTGCCAGAGTCAGACAGGTTGGAGCCGCATGCCACACTGGCAGCTACTCATGCTTTTTCAATGAGATCGCCAAAAAGGATTACGCTGAAAAGAATCCCCAGAAGGTTCTGGACAGTGTATATGAGGTTATCAAGGACAGAAAAGAGCATCCGAGGGAGGGCTCATATACAAATTATCTTTACGAAAAGGGCATAGACAAGATCCTCAAGAAAGTCGGTGAAGAGGCCACAGAGATGGTGATCGCCGCCAAGAATCCAAATGACAATGAAGTTATTTACGAAATGTCCGATTTCCTGTATCATATGATGGTCCTCATGGCTGTCAAAAATGTCAGCTGGGAGGATATAACTGACGAACTATCAAGACGATAAGGAAAAACTATGAACAACAATTTGGCACTTTCAGATGAGATGCTCCTTAGCATCGAGAAGCCCGAGAGATATATCGGAAATGAGGTAAACAGCGTCACCAAGGACAAAGAGAAGGTTGATATCCGGTTTGCCATGTGCTTTCCCGATGTTTACGAGATAGGAATGTCTCATCTGGGAATACAGATTCTTTACGGAATGTTCAACTCTTATCCGGATGTGTGGTGTGAAAGAGTCTATTCACCATGGATGGACATGGATCATCTGATGAGAGAGAGGGACATTCCTCTTTTTGCGCTGGAATCACAGGACCCGGTTAAAAATTTTGATTTTCTGGGGATAACTATCCAGTATGAGATGTGTTACACAAATATTCTTCAGATCCTTGAGCTGTCAAAGATACCGCTTATGGCAAGTGAACGTACCTGGGATGATCCCCTTGTTGTGGGAGGAGGTCCCTGTACCTACAATCCTGAGCCACTTTCGGACTTCTTTGATTTCTTTTACATAGGTGAGGGCGAGACCAGATACAGGGAGATCTTTGACCTCTACAAGGCCGAGAGAGAAAAGGGTACAAGCAGGGAGGAATTCCTCCATATGCTTGCCAGGATCCCCGGGATATACGTTCCGTCTCTCTATCAGGTAAGCTACAAAGATGACGGCACTATAAAGGCCATGGAGCCTGTTTTTTCAGATATACCAGGGACAATCAAAAAAGAGATGTGCACAGATATCTCTGAGCAGTTTTATCCAACAAAGCCTGTTGTTCCCTACATCAGGATAACCCAGGACAGGGTTGTGCTGGAGATAATGAGGGGCTGCATAAGGGGATGCCGCTTCTGTCAGGCAGGTCAGCTCTACAAACCATTGAGGGAAAAGGATGTGGAGCGCCTTAAGAGCCTGGCCCTGGAAACGCTTAAAAACACCGGTTATGAGGAGATATCTCTAAGTTCCTTAAGCTCCAGCGACTATTCCCAGCTTCCGGAGCTGTTGGATTTCCTTATAGAAAACTGCAGTGAAAAGAAGGTGAACATTTCGCTTCCGTCACTGAGGATAGATGCTTTTTCACTGGATGTCATGAGTAAGATCCAGGATGTCAAGAAGAGTTCCCTGACCTTTGCACCTGAGGCCGGAACCCAGAGGCTTCGGGATGTCATCAACAAGGGCCTTACTGAAGAGGATATTTTACGAGGATCAACTGAGGCCTTTCTTGGGGGGTGGAACAAGGTCAAGCTCTACTTCATGCTGGGACTTCCCACAGAGACTGATGATGATATTCTGGGCATCGGGGACATAGCCAACAAGGTTGCTGCCGCATACTTTGAGACAATGCCCAAGGAAAGGAGAAACGGGCGGACCATAGATATTGTCGCCAGCACCTCATTCTTTGTGCCAAAGCCCTTTACGCCCTTCCAGTGGGCGCCGATGAATACCAAGGATGAATTTCTGGAAAAAGCCAACAAGACGAGAAAGGGCATTATGTCCCAGCTGAACCAGAAGCACATCAAGTACAACTGGCATGAGGCTGATGCCACCATGATGGAGGGCATTTTTGCAAGAGGAGACAGGAAGCTCTCGACTGTAATATTAAATGCCTACAGAAAGGGCTGCATCTTTGATGCCTGGAGCGAGTTTTTCGACTTTGGCAAGTGGATGGAGACCTTTGAGGAGATGGGGGTTGACCCATTCTTTTACACCACAAGGGCCCGCAAGGACGATGAAATATTCCCATGGGACATTCTGGACTGCGGTGTCACTAAAGCTTTCCTGTTAAGGGAGTGGAAGAAGGCACAAAAGGGAGAGCCCTCCACCAACTGCAGGAAGGGATGCCTTGGATGCGGCGCGGGGATTTACGGCGTGGGTGTCTGCACGGAGAAAAACGGATGAATAAACTACGACTGAAATTTTCAAAAAACGGTCCCATCAAGTTCATAGGCCATCTGGATGTCATGCGGTATTTCCAGAAGGCCATCAGGAGGGCCGATATAGATATCAAGTACTCTGAGGGCTTCAGCCCCCATCAGGTATTGTCCTTTGCACAGCCCCTGAGTGTTGGCGCCACAAGTGACGGTGAATACCTTGATATGACTGTTAATTCCATGACTTCCAAGGAGGATGTCATGGAGAGGCTCAATGCCGTGATGAATGAGGGTATTGAGATAACTGCCATAGAGGAACTGGATGACAGTGCTCCCAAGGCAATGACGGCTTCCTATGCGGCCAGATACCTTGTAAAATTCAGACAGGGCCGCGCTCCTTCAAAAGACTGGAAGACAAGCTTCGAACAGTTCCTGAAAAGAGACAGGATTCCTGCCATGAAGAAGACCAAGAGCGGTGAAAAAGAGATCGACATTAAACAGCTGATCTTTGAGCACAGGGTACGTGAGGAAGACGACGGTGTGGAGCTGCTCCTTAGTATGAACAGTACATCAACACTGAAAGTTGCACTGCTTTTTGAGACCTTTTTTGACAGCCTTGGCATCAGTTTTGATCCGGTTTATCTGGATATCCACAGGATTGATATATATACTTCGGGAACTGATGAGAAAGGTTTTTATGCAGAGCCCTTTATCAGTAGTGATTTAAGTGAAAGAGTGTACCTCAATGTCTGATATCTTTGTTTCTGAGTACGAAGGGATGCCGGCAGTTACTGCCTATATAGACAATCACCTGGAATATCTCTCACTCCTCCATGGAGCAGATCTTGGCAGTATATATCTGTGCAGGGTGGAGAATGTTGTAAAGAACATCGGGGCTGCCTTTCTGAGGTACAGTGACGGCAGGTCCGGATATCTTTCCCTAAAAGACATTGATCCGGCATGTGTTGTAAACAGGGAAATAAAGGGTGACTTCACCATCAGACAGGGCGATGAGATCATTGCAATGCTTGAGACTGAAGGGATAAAGCTCAAGAAGCCCTCCTTTACCACCCATTTATCTGTATCAGGCAGATTTTCTGTAGCAACGGTGGGAAGAAGAGGCGTTGGTGCTTCCACAAAGCTCTCTGAGGCTGACAGGAAGAGACTTTTGGGCATTATCAAACCCTTATATGAGGACCTTTCAAAAGAGTATTCCGGCGCCCTCTACGGGGCTGATTTCGGGATCATCATAAGGACCGAGAGCGCCATGCTGCCGGATTCGGAGCTTACAGATACTGTTATAAGGGATGTAAAAGAATGTCTTGAAAGCCTTTCGGATATTCTAAGGGATGGTCGCAGCAGAACAGTCTTTTCCTGTATCCGCAGGGGCAGTGCCATGGATATTGACAGTCATTTGGCCGGTGCTGTCAGCTTCATGAAACAGAAGGGCATAACAGATTACAGGGTAATAAATGAATCTGTGATTTACTCTGTCAAAAACGATATTGAGAAGCTCCTGATGAACAGAGTCTGGCTTAAGAGCGGAGCTTTTCTGATCATCGAACAGCTTGAGAGCTTCAATGCAATAGATGTGAATACGGGAAAGGCCATCGCTGGCAAGAGTGATATCACCAAAAAGATAAATTTCGAGGCTGCAGATGAGATATTCAGGCAGATACGCCTTCGGAATCTCTCGGGGATGATCCTCATAGATTTTATCAATATGCGCTCTGATGAGGACAAAAAAGAGCTCTGTGAATACGTCACCCGCCTTGCAAAAAGAGAAGCCGTCCACACCGAGTTCATCGACATGACGGGACTTGGCATAATTGAGCTGATCCGAACCAAGAGAGATATGTCTCTAAAAGAGATCGTTATATCGAAAAAAGGTCAATTGTAAAAGTTAATTCCACTTTGTAAAACTAACTTCCACCTTGTAGAAGTAAATTCCACAGGGTGGATTTTACTTATTCTAAAAATAGTGAATTTTATCCACATTTGAGGCTTGACGCGGCTTGTTTTAGGTGGCTTGATTGACATCAGCCAGTTAGTCTGCTACAATTTCGAATGTTCTGATTATGTCTTTTAGCAGTGAAGCTAGTATCTGATCACTGCGAAATTCCACTTTGGAAGATTTCAGAAAAATTTATGAGGATTTCTGCCGCATATATTCAAATTGATAATTGCAACAGAAATTAAATGGGGTCCCGGAGTCATTTATTATGCTGTAAATGACAAAAATGAAGAATGCGACAGAAGGAATATTTCATTTTGTGAGGGTGAGTGCTGCCTCAAATGATAATAATGGTAAAAGCGACAGAACGAAAATTGATTCCCGGAAGAAAATGTGCTGTCGCAAATAGTAATTATTATGAAAGTGACAGAACAGAGAAAGACTTCCGGAAGAAAATGTGCTGTCGCAAATAGTAATTACTATAAAAAGACAGAACAGAAAAAGACTTCCGGAAGAAAATGTGCTGTCGCAAATAGTAAATATTAAGAAAGCGACAGAACAGAAAAAGACTTCCGGAAGAATATGTGCTGTCGCAAATAGTAATTACTAAGAAAGCGACAGAATAGAGAAAGACTTCCGGAAGAAAATGTGCTGTCGCAAATAGTAATTACTATGAAAGCGACAGAACAGAAAAAGACTTCCGGAAAAAACTGTAATGTCGCATATTGTAGAAATTAAGAAAGCGACAGAACAGATAAAAACATCCTGAAGAATTTGTACTGTCGCGAATGACGATAATAAAGATTGCGACAGCACAAAGGCAGAATTTCACTTGAACCAGGGAATATAAACTATAGGAATCCAATATTATAAGGAAGGATACGCGGAATAAAATGATTGGATTAGAAAAAATGATACAGGCAGAAGAGCAACGTCTTCTGAGAATACAAAATGAAGTTAATGAAAGGCTGCGAAATGCTCCTGAGGGAACTTTGAAGATTACAAGCACAAGAAGATATACACAATATAGGCTCTGTACAAGTGAGTCACATAAAAGCAAACGACAGGGTAAGTATATCAGCAAACAAGATACGGACAGTATAAGGGCACTGGCACAAAAAGCCTATGATAAAAAAATAAAAAGAATTGTTGATAGACGTCTTGGTCAGATCAATGTGCTGAGGGAAGAATACAGAGATGATGAATTATTTGAAATCTATAATTCCTTAAGTTCAATAAGGAAGCAACTGATTAAGCCAGTTGAAGCTACCTGGGAACAGAAAGTGTATGAGTGGAGGAACATACCCTTCACCGGGAAAGGATTTGCAGAAGGAGTGCCTGAGATATATACAAAGAAGGGAGAGCGAGTGAGGTCAAAATCCGAAAAGATGATTGCAGATACCTTTTTGCAATTAGGCATAGAATACAAATATGAATGTCCAATTTTACTGAATGGTTATGGTACAGTGTATCCCGATTTTACCATTCTCAGTAAAAAGTTGCGCAAAGAAGTATATTGGGAACATGATGGAAGAATGGATGATCCGGAATATGCAGAGAAGGCGGTAAGAAAAATAGATAGCTATGTCAGAACAGGGATAATTCCCGGAGACAGACTTATAATAACGTTTGAAACATCAAACTATGTTTTAAGTGACAGGACAATAAAAGAACTGATAGACAAGTTTATAATCTGAAAAATATAATTAATCATAGATTATTAAATCTCTTCAGAAATTCAATAATCTATATATTTCTAGATATAAGAATCTAATAATACAAAACAGCAGGCACCCGGCTATAATTATGATCTTGCTGGCTATGTCGCAAGCCTTGCGAGAATTAGGGGGGAGGAAATAATAAATGAGCGAAATAACAGACAGACTGTTTGAAATACAGGACGAAAAATACAGGGATTTTCAGGCAAAGCTTATCCCCGGAATATCCATGGACTGTGTAGTAGGAGTGAGGACACCGCAGCTACGGAAATATGCAAAAGAGCTTGTTAAGGCGCAGAACTATTCTGAGTTTATAAATGAACTTCCCCACAAATATTTTGATGAGAATCAGCTCCACGCATTCATTATTTCCGAGATAAAAGAATATGATACATGCATAAAGGAAACTGAAAAGTTCCTGCCTTATGTCGACAACTGGGCAACCTGTGACCAGCTTTCGCCCAAGGTGTTCAAAAAGCACAGGACAGAGCTGCTTGAGAATATAAAGACATGGATAAAGACAGATGAGACATACACCATAAGGTTTGGGATTGGAATGCTTATGGCGCATTTTTTGGATGAGGATTTTTCTCCCGAATTTCTTAAAATGGTAGCAGAGGTCCGATCTGAAGAGTACTATGTCAACATGATGAGAGCCTGGTATTTTGCAACAGCACTTGCCAAGCAGTACAATGACACAATTCCTTATATAGAGGAAAGACGACTTGAGAGATGGACTCACAATAAGGCCATCCAGAAATCAGTTGAGAGCTATCGCATAACTCCCGAGCAGAAGGAGTACTTAAAGTCACTGCGATGGAAGTGAACAGGTATTCTTTGATTATATGATGAGAGGGCCTGATAAGAGAGGATGATAGAAAAGTAAAATAGTTATTTGCTGCTTTGAAGTGTGAATTCATAAGGAATATTTTCAGTGCATCTCATGTAGATTGTACAAAAAGGAGATCAAATAAAATAATGAAAATTGAAGAGATCATCAGTATCGTAAAAGATGCAGGAAATGTTTTACTTAGTGCAAAGCGCCCTAAGATAATGGAGAAATCGGGCCATGCCAACTTCTGCACTGAGACAGATGAGAAGGTTCAGGCCTTTCTAATGGAGAAGCTTAAAAGTGTGATTCCTGAGGTTGAGTTTCTGGGTGAAGAGGACGGGCAGGATGTCTTTTCTGCCAAGATGAAGAGCGGGTACTGCTTTGTCATCGATCCTATTGACGGGACCTCTAACTTCATCTATGAGTACAGACCCTCGGTAATATCAGTTGGATTATTAAAAGAGGGAAGACCATACATGGCGGTCGTGTACAACCCCTATGACGATATGATGTTTTCGGCACAGGAGGGACAGGGAGCATATATGAACGGAGAGCCCATAATGTCAAGCGAAGCGCCTCTTTCTGATTCCCTGGCGCTGTTTGGCACTGCTCCGTATTATGAGGAGTTGAGGGACAGGTCTTTTGATCTGGCAAAAAACCTTTTGCCTTTATGCGTAGATCTCAGAAGGTCGGGCACCGCCGCCTGGGATATGTGCTGCGTCGCCCTTGGCAGATGCGGGCTGTACTTTGAACTAAGGCTCCAGCTCTGGGATTATGCGGCAGCGGCACTTATAGCAGAGGAAGCAGGCTGCAGAGTTACTGATATTGAAGGAAATCCACTTTCATACACCGGTGCATCCTCTGCACTGTGTATGTCGAGAGGAATCAGGGAAATCCCCTCCTGTTTCTGTTCATAATAACATGCAATGCTAAAGTGGGCCGTTCCGGACCCGCTTTTGTGGTATCATCTGAAAAATGATTGGAGCCAAGATATATGAACCTAATACAGTACATTCATATAGCTTTTGAATTATGGGCTGCGGTCTTTTGCATAATTGCAGCTATATGTGTATTTGCCGCCAGAGTTTTTGAGCCGACAGCGGCACGATCACTCATAAGTCTTCTTATTACTGATGCTGTCCTTAATATCACGGAGATTGTCTTTTATTCTAACCTGGGAAAAGCGAGTGCAGCAGCCTCCACTACAGTTGAAATATGCACCTTTCTGATTACGGAACTGAGGTTTTTGCTGGTTTCACTGGCTGCGTCTCACATTGATGCAGTAACATGTGCGAGGGGAGGAAATAACGACCGCGATCTCACAAAACTGACCTTTGAATTTTCAGCAATAGGAGGATTCGTTTTTGCATTTGTAGTACTTGCAGACAGATACTATCATTGGAATAGCATCTGGATTATTCGGGATGACTTTGAATACATTATCCCGATGATAGTCCTCTTGCTGGCTCATTGTCCTATCATTATCAGAGTTTTCAGGAACCGAAAAAATCTGAGAAAACTGGAGTATATTGCATTTTTGTTTTTTGTAATTGTACCTTCTGTTGGGGGAATAATACAAAGTGTTTATAGAAACATATCAGCTTATAACATTGCAAATTCTATAGCGCTCATAATTGTGGTATTGATCCATCAGCTTGACTATGCGGAAGATACGATCAGAATAGAAAAGACGCGAGCTGATGAGAAGCTGAGATTTTACCACAGCCAGATACAGCCACATATAATATTCAATTCACTTACTGCAATAAGGTCATATATACCTATTGATTCCAGGGCACGGGAACTGCTTGATGATTTCACCGGATTTTTGAGGGGGCGACTTGATATGCTTCAGGAGACAGGCTGCGTCGAAGCTTCAAGAGAGTTTGAAGTAGTAGAGGATTATCTTTCGCTTGCTACGGGAAGATACGGTGAAAAGCTCCTCATAAAAATGGATATACGCGATCAAGACTTTTTGATACCGCCATTTACAGTTCAGACTCTGGCAGAAAATGCAATAAAGCACGGGATCATGCAAAGGGAAGACGGCTCCGGAGTCCTTGAAGTAAAAAGCTATGAAGATAAAGACAATCATATAATTGAGGTCATCGATGACGGCGTCGGATTTGATACGGCTATCCTGGATGATCTGGCAAACAGAAGGCAGTCCGGGGATTCATTCGAGAGAAAGCCGCTTGGAATATATATTGTGAGGGAGAGACTCTCTATGATGTGCGGAGGAAGACTTGAGATAGAGAGCAGGATTATGAAAGGAACCAGAGCCAGGATAATAATTCCGAAGGAAAAATAGATACAACTCCTGCATTGGAAAAGTGATATGAAGGAAAAGAGCTAGAGAAATGAATATTAAAATGAAAATTCGTTAAAAAATAATTAAATTTCAATAAAGTCACCTCTTTTGTAATATTTTTGTCGTATTTGGCTTTGTAAAATTAAACTATGCAGAGGCAATTAGTATTACTATGTCAATCTGGGAAAAAAGATTGATATAAAAAGGGGTTGACAGCAATGTGGGATAGTCGTATTTTAGCACAGCACAGGTTAACTACGTCTTTTTTTGGAGAACAGAATACAACACTTATGAAGGATGACCGTCAGATTTGATGGGAGTATACCCGTCAGGTTCGGCGGTTTTTTGTACGTTAGCAATGATCAATGTACATCTGAAATACAGAACGACTGATGGAATAACTTGATCACGTGTTATTAGGAGATGTGTTGGATTGCTTCGTATTATTTCACATACATATACATAATGAAAGTGCGGCAGCCATAGCGGTTACGAATAAAGTATAAAGGAGAAAACAGTTTATGAGAATAAAGATGAAACATTTTTGGGGCATTCTGCTTAGTTTGTCGATGGTAATAGGGCTGATTCCATCACCAGGAACTGTATTGCAGGTAGAGGCGGCAACGTCAGTAGGTGATTTATCTGCGCTAAAAAATGCTTTAGCTAACGGAGGTGAGGTTAGTTTATGGAGGGACATTTCTGGAAGTACAACTAATATATATTTAGAAAATGAGACTACTTTAGATTTAAATGCTCGTACATTAACTCTTAGTGGTTCGATTGATCCAAAAGCCTCTTTTACAATAAAAAATGGTACCTTTAATGGAAGTTCAAATTCTCAAGCACCTTTACAGGTATGGAGCGGCAAAACGACAATTGATAATGTGACGATAAGTAATGACTACCGAGCTATATCAAACGCGAACCCGGGTTCTGTCGAAATTTTATCAGGTACAATTAATGGACCAATTAATAATTCTAGTAATGGTGGTACATTCACTATAAGTGGAGGAACAATTAATAATTATATACGTAATGCTGGAAAAAATTTAATAATAAGTGATGGTGTAATTAACGGTGAAATTAAGCAAGAATTTGATTATGCTGGTGGTAGCCTGACAATAAGTGGGGGAACAATTAATGACAATATTACAATAAAAATTAATACTACTCCTACGGTGACCATTACTGGTGGGCGGTTTAAGGTATTTGATCCAACTCCTTATGTCCCACAAGGCTACACTGTAACTATTGAGGGTGACTATAAAGTTGTCGGACCTGCTTACACAGCATTGGACACAAATGGGAGCACAACTCCTGTAACTATAGCAATCTCTAATAGCCACACAACGCCTCAGATAGGCGACACACTCACTGCATCCTGTGATGCAAGCAATCTGATTTACCAATGGTACCGTGGAGATGTTGTAATTGAAGGTGCAACAAGTACAACCTATACCATTACGGCTGCTGATATAGGAAGCACTATCAAAGTTGTGGTTAAACAGACTAAGCAAAGCAATGGCAGCGATTATGCCTCAGGCTCTGAACCAACAAAAGAATCAGCGGCTACTGCAGCTGTTATAAAGAATACAGCGGCAACCCCTTCGTTGGATGACGCAAGAACTAATGCTGGTATTTCTTATGTTAATGAAACAGTAGTACCTGATGGAAACTATCAGGTTTCATCCTCTAATTCAGAGTATGTTGCTGTTAGCTCATTGAGATCAATCCTTGACGGTGAAGGTACACCTACTATTTATGTTCGCACAAAAGAGACAAACGACACACAAGCTAGTGAGTGGGTTGCGGTAACACTCACTACTCGCCCTGCTGCACCGTCAAATCTTGGCTCAACCAATGCAACGAACACTACTTCAACGGATGGAACAATTACTGGCGTAAGTAGTTCGATGGAGTATTCTGCCGATGATAGCAGCTGGAGTAATATAACATCAAATTCCATATCCGGACTTACTTCCGGCACATACCATGTGCGTGTTAAAGCAACAGATAATTCCCCCCATGGTGTGGCAGCAACTGTTACTGTTGGCAGTAATTACACCCCTCTGGATACAGTAGGAAATACCACCCCGGTTAATATCAAGAAGGGTGATACAGCTTTGAGTGGAGCTCCTGTAGTTGGAGATGTCCTAACTGTGTCTTGTGATGCTACCGATTTGATCTATGAGTGGTTTGTGGGCGGTGTGTCAACGGGAGCAGCGTCAACAATCAATACGAGTTACACCATTAATGTGGACGGTATAGGCAAGGCTATCACCGTCAAAGTTACTCAGACCAAACAGGCGGATGGTACGCTCTATGCTGACGGGTCGGAACCCACGCAGATATCTGATGCCACAGCTGCTGTTGTCAAGAAGAGCAGTCCTGTCGCGCCTGCGAATGCGGCGGCTACCGGCTTTGTCATCAATTACATCGAGGAAACCTTTACCGTCTCAACGCCCTACGAGGCTTCCACTACCCAGAGCGATGCAGGTCTGATTTCAGACGGATCTCTGACAAGTGCGATTGACAGTGCTGGCCACAAGGTCTACATCCGCGCAAAGGAGACCGATGATACGCAGGCGAGCGCGTGGCTGGAGGTAAATCTTCCTTCTCGTCCAGACGCACCCACAGGATTGACATCAGAGAACGCCACCGATAGCTCTACGACAGACGGAAAAATCAAAGGCACCACTGCCCTTATGGAATACTCCCAAAATAATGGCACGACATGGATAGATGCTACTGCCACAGAAACGGCTGTAAAGCCTGGTACTTACCTCGTTCGTGTCAAGGCAACGGAAAGCGCCCCGCACGGATTGGTGACCGAGGTGACGGTGGGAAGCAAAGAAATCATTCTGTCGGACGAACAGAAGCCGACGGGTAAAACCGGACTTACATATACCGGATCAGAGCATGCACTTATCAATGCACCCGCTGTGGCTCTACCGGAGGGCACGACGGAAATGCGTTATGCCATTGGCATGGACGCAACCACAGTGCCGACTGATGGCTGGAGTGAATCCATTCCAACAGGTAATGAAGCGAAAACCTAAATCACCACTTGCTACGGCGCGAGGATGATTTTACCGAAACTACAAATAGCAAAAAAGGGCAAATAAGCCACTATATAAGGCAAATAAAGGGAAAAAGCGAGGAGGCGTTCGCGCCGAGGAAAGTTAGCACTATAGTCCAAACTCAAAAATCAGAATAAGAGACTGAAGGACCGGTAAGGTCTTATT
>JAEEGL015086536.1_pt1 | contig 25746 bp, 18 predicted proteins | sample 9134231 | NCBI WGS metagenome assembly JAEEGL01 (sample SAMN16246548, study PRJNA631951) | gut metagenome | biome: gut microbiome; feature: rumen; material: fiber-attached | host: Bos | place: Iran: Karaj | collected 2018-10 | reverse complement strand
GTGCAGGAGCAGAAGGTATTTCCGCACAACTTCAGACATCTTTTTGCAAGAGAGTATTACGAAAGATACGGAGACATATCAGAGGTTGCGGATATATTAGGACATAGCAACCTGAACACCACGAGGGTGTATCTGATAAAGGATGGAAGAGAGCAGCTAGATAGGATAAATAAAATGGATTTGTGAGGGGGATGATGGAAATTATAAGTCTGGAGATTGAGAGCAGCCAGACAGGATAAATGGGATTCGCTAGGGAATCTGGAAGGAGGAAGGTATGGAGATTAAAAGAACAATATGCCCGTGTTGCGGGGCACCTATAATGGTAAATGCGGGAGCGGCAAGAGTAAGATGTGAGTATTGCAGACAAATTATTGATTTTGCTGAACCTGAGACGGATTCTAAGAACTATGGAAATGCAGAAGACATAATGGATAGACAAATTACCGAGCTGGCAAATAGGATAATATCACTAAAGAAGCCGCTGGATAAAAAGAACGGAGCAGAGGGCAGATGTAGATATCTGAAAAGGGAAATTGAAAGGCATGAAAGCAACAAATCCAGCGAGGTATCAATAGCGGGTGAAATTACCTTTGCGACCTTTATAAACCTTATAATTTGTAGCATGTTCCTTTTGTCGGGAATATCTTATACAGGCTCATGGTTTGTTATTTTTCCTATTCTTGGATTCATTGGTCTTGAAATAATTTTAGTGCATCTTTTAGCACCGCTAAAAGTAAAAAAGGAAGTCGAATATAATAAGAATATGGCCAGGCTGTTGAATGAAAAAAGAGAAACTGAAGCTTTAATTGATGAGATAGAGGGAAAATATAACTTTGATTTTTTACCGAAACAATATCAGAACTCAAAGGATATAGATGGGCTATATAGAATAGTAACTGTAAGAAGAGTAAATAAACTATCTATGGCAATATCCTTGTACGAGGTTGAGATTGAGAATAAGAAAATCATAGATCGACAGAATAAGATGATCAGGGAACAGCAGGAAATGATCAAAGAGCAGCAGAAACAGCTAAGAAGAAGCCAGCAGCAGGCAAACGAAGCCAGAAGAAGGGCGCAAGAAGAAGCAGAATATCGTGCAAAGAGAGAAAGAGAAAGCGACTTAGTGGATACCATTGAGGATATTGCATCAATAGGAGCAACTATATATGTAGGATCAAAAATATGGAATCATATTAAAAAAATGTTTTAATGGGAAATTTGGCTGACTGGGGGTGATATTATGAAAAGGAAAAACAATAAGGGTGAACTGACCTTCTTTTCAGCAACAGTGATATTTACAATAGCAGTATTTACGTTAGGAATACTTTGCATAATCACGGGAAAAAACGGGCTTGATAAAAAAGCGATAGAAAGTAAATTTAATGAAGGCGAAGGCCTGTATGTCACCTTTATGAGGGATGATCAGATACAATCTATAAGATTCAACCAGGGGAATGCTTATGTATTCAAAAACGGAGAAGAAGAGCTTGCTTATACTTATAAAATAAAAAGAAAAGATAAAAGCCATAGCATAGTATTAAAAAGTGTTTCAGATAAATACGAGAATGTAAAGTATCCGGTCAGCGTGGAAGAAGGAGCCGGAGAAGATGAAAAAATAATAATTGTAACTGTGGGAGATCAAAGAATAAAAGCAGATACAATGCGTTATTACGACAGGGCGGCTACGGAGTCGGTGAATAGTTATATAAAGAACCTTTTATATGATATAGAATGCTATGATTTAACTACTATAGAAAGTCAAATTAAGGCTTACGAAAATCTGACCGATTGGGACAAGAAATTCCTCTTGAAGGCAGATTTATTATATAAAGCTGAAAATCATTTGAATGAAAAAGAAGCGGATAGGGTAAATGAGCTGATAGCAGCAATAGGTCCGGTAAATGAAAATAGCATTGAGGCAGTGAATGCAGCTAGAGAAGCATATGATGCATTAACAGATGTACAAAAGGAATATGTTGATAAATATTCAGTTCTTGAAGCCGCAGAAAAAAGCTTAAATGCAATGCTGATCAATAAAGCTAATAAATTGATAGCTGTATTAGAGGATAAAGAAGCCTGGACATTAGAAAACGTCAGAAAAGCAACTGAAGCCTATGAAAATCTGAATTCCGAACAAAAGAAAAGTGTTAAGCATGAAGTATGGCTCACCAATGCCCTTGAAGAAATAGATAAAGTAGCTGCAAATGAATTTGATAAAAAGGTATCAGAGGCTCTATCAGAGAAAATAACCTGGGAGTCTGAAGAATTAGTAGGTGATTTAAAGGCAAGCTATGAAGCACTTACATCAAGTCAGCTATCTTTAATCAAAGCAGAAGCACCATATAAGAATATCATTTCTACCTACGAAGAAGAAATTGTAACACACTGTAAGCATTTGATAATGCAAATCGGAACCGTAAACCTATCAAGTGCATCAAAGGTAGAAAATGCAGCGGCATACTATGAGGCACTCCCTGATGAAAAGAAGGCAGAAGTAGATAATTATGACGTCCTGGCAGCAGCACAGGAGGAAATAGCAGCATTACAGGAAATAGAAAGTCATAAATTCAAAGTTGGAGATGTAATAAAAGGAAGCCAGTTTGAAGTTAAGTTAATATCTGTTGGCTTTGAGGAAAAAATAAGTCCTGATTCCCCGTCATGGTTATTTTTAGAAAAAAAGCCTAACAGTGAGGATCAAATATTTGTAGATATATGTGTAAATATCAAGAATATTAGTACGTCATCAGCAAATATATCTGATGCATTAAAGATAAAGAAACTTTATCTTGGAGACGTTGCTTATGATAAGACGGTCACGATTTTTGACACAAGCAATAGTACAATGGTTGAAACTGTATACTTTTTTGATTCAATGGAGCCGTTGAGCCAGAAAAATTATCATTTCACTGTTATGGTTCCAAAATCAGAAAGACTTGGAGGAAAGCCGTTGTATTTTGAATGCGAAATAGCAGAAGCAGAAACAAAGAATATAGTTTTAAGGTAATTTAGGAGGGATATTATGAGTAGAAAAAATAATGTGTTAAGAAGTATGGTAGTATTATTAGTATTTATCTTCGCATTACAGCTTATCAATATCATTGATGTAAAGGCAGCGTATAAAACAGTAGATTTAGTTTATGTTGATACATTTCCGGCTAAAATTGAATACGATACCTTTGATGAAATCGATGCGACAGGAGGCTTAATCGGCATTTTATATAAGGATGGAAGCATCGATAAAATCAGTATGAAGCCTGAAATGCTAAGCGGATATGACATGTCAGTGGTAGGAGAACAGAGGGTCACAATTACATATAATAAAAAGGAAGTATCCTCATACATGATAACAGTAAGAGAGGTATTACCACAATATGTAACTCTAAATGAGTATGAATTAAATCTTGTTGCAGGAAAATCAGCGAATTTATATGCTGTGGTATCTCCTTCAAATACAACAGATAAGACAGTGACCTATAAATCGGAGGATGAAAAGGTTGCGGTGGTAGGACCTGATGGAATTGTATATGCAGTGGGCGAAGGAACAGTAAATATTATAGCTGAAGCAAAGAATGGAAAAAAGGCCGTATGTAAGGTAAATGTAAGAGTAGAGGCAAATAATATTTATTATCCATATGGAAATTATGATTATGTAACGATGCAGATATATCAGGTCAAAGATAATCAGCTCATAGTAATTCCGGCAGAAGCAGCAAAAACGGTAAGCTATTCAAGCAATAACGTCCTTGTTGCAACTGTAGATAAGTATGGAAAAGTAACAGCAGTAGGACCAGGAAAGGCGGAGATAACAGCCAGTACTCCGAACGGTCTTTTTGCAAAATTTGTAGTTAAAGTAGAAAATCCTATTGAAAAAGTGGATACTCCAAAAGAGAAATCAATAGTGATCGGAACAAGTATTGTTATTAGTGATTGGGATATAAAAATAAAGGGGAAGTTTTCAGGCTTTGCGCCTACAGAGGAATTAGATCTTAGCGTTGAAAAACCTGAAATAGCATCAATAGTTGGAAAAAATGCCCTTATTACTCATAAGCGCGGAACAACATACATTTATTATTCATTAAATGGAGTCAGAATAGCTAAGACAAAACTGAATGTAATAGATATAGAGGCGGAGAAAATAGAATTATCAGAAACCGAGAAGCATCTTTATGAAACGGAAAGTTTTAAGTTAAGTGCTACAGTATTACCAGATAAGTCAACTGAGGAAGTGTTCTGGAAATCAAGTAAAATATCAGTAGCAGATGTTGATGAAGAAGGAAACGTAACAGCTCTAAAAGCAGGAAAGGCAAAAATAATTGCTTACACAAAAAGCGGAATAAAATCAAGCTGCACAATTACAGTAGAAAAAGTTCCAGAACCAGTAAAGAAGACAGAGAAAATTGAGAGTAAAACGGAAATTCAGCTTAGCGCAGACTTGCCAGCGGGCGGCGAATGGATAGTTAAAGATCCTGATAACATCCTTGAGGTAGAAGAAGTTGGAAGAAAAATGACCGTGACTGGAAAACGCGGCGGAAAGGCTAAGATTACATACAAAAATGGCGCAAGATCTGCCATCTATACAATTAATGTTTTACCAACTAATAAAACAGCAAAGAAAACTATAAAAGGAGCTGGATCAGTTGACTTAAAGCCGGGATTTGGTGAGGGAAAATGGAAAATCTTATCCGGATCGGATTGTGTACGCCTAACGAAAAATAATGGAAAAACTGCAACGGTAACTTCCAGGAAGGTAGGCGAAGCAGTAATAGAGTATACAAATGGTGTAGATACAGTAACCTATACAATAGCAGTTAATCCGAAGGTAAAAACAATTTATAAGAATATAGATAGCTGCGATTTTTATATGTTATGGGCAACTGGCAGTTCTGAAGCCGGAAAAGTTGAAATAGCAAATAAATCTATTATTAAAAGGGATACAGTAGATTTTGACGGAATACTTCAATTTGATGTGTTAAGGGCAATAAATGCTGGAAAAACGACAGTAAAAGTAACAAAAGGACTTGAGCAGACTAAGTACATATTTACAGTAAAGTCTACGAATATACTAAAATCTGTATCATTTAGGGTGACATCGGGCGGTTATGCGGAGCCGAAATTTGAGATAGCTAATCCTTCAAACAAGAGAATAAAGTATGTGCATATTACAGTAAGCTACCTTAATGCGGTTGATGATGTGATAGGTAATTATGATTCTAATTATGGTGTCAAAGAAAGGACATATACACTTATAGGACCAGTTGAACCATACGATATAGGAATAGGGAATTATCAGGGCGATTACTCTTTCCGAAGTGATGTAATTACGTATATGAAGGTAAAGACAATGAAAATAGATTATTTTGATGGAACAACTAAGACTTATAACATTAATAAGAAGTATTCGAAGTCGTATTAAGGTTTATGAAATGTGCAGGGAGAAGAGAAGGAGTCAAAAGGTAGTGATTGTTAGATAACAATAGTAGGGAAATCGGTTTAAAAATGTAAACGTGTTCTGCGATATACTCTTTTTATATCGCAGAACACTTATTTTGAATGGCGTAGAGAGAGTCGGATTAATAATTTGGAAATAAAACTGAAAGAAGAAATAGAGAAAATTTTAGGTTTAATCATCAAATTTTACATCAGAGGGGCTGGAAAGAGCAAAGAGGTAGAGCAGAAAGAACCCAAAACTAAAAAATGTGGGCTAATACTTGACACATACTATAACTGTAAAAAAGGTTGATAAAATGTAAAAAATGTGTTAAAATAATGAAATGAGAATATTGGGTTAAAATGCTCGGAAGTAACTGTTACGTAATGTAAAACGAGTGAATATAATTATTTTATAATGCTTAGCAAGTGACCATAAAATGGGATTCAAGTGAAGGTGGTCAAAATATGGGAAAAGGTATATTAAATAATAAATGTATATTTTGCTGTGACGCTAATCCTGAAGTGCTGATAGAAGCACAAGACAGCAGTAAAGTATATGATAATAATAAACCAGTACTTACGACAAAAAGTACTTGTACAGTAAAGAATCCAATGCCTTGCCCGCGTTTGACGGCTGAGGCTGGAGGAACAATTGTGCCATGTCAAATGCTCTTAACAGGTTGGAGTAAGGTAAATGACAAAATCAAAATTAATGGGCTTGGGATATTGACAGATGGATCTGTTAATCATTGTGTCCATGGGGGAACAATAAAAAAAGTTCAAAATAGTTCTAATGTCTATATATTAAACGAAATTAAAATGCCTCAGGTAAATGTGGGCATGGAAAATAGTTCTATAGAAAGAATTGATGCAACTGGTAAAGATAGAGAAAAAAACGAAGTGTTAGCAGTTGCAGTTCAAAATAAAGATTTAAGCAGTGATACAGAAAAAACTGATAATAAAAAGGATAAGCGTAATGGATATGAAAATCCATATTCATCCTATACCTTATGTGATTATAGAAATTGTAGTAAATGTAATGAATGTAGTTATTACAACGCTGTATTTACAGTTAATAATGATTCAGCAAAGTTGAGAGACAATTTTAAAAGAGATAGATTGAAAGAATGGGATGACTATTTCAACGAGAAAGAAAAAACAGAACAAAAATATGAAAATGGAGGCTGGAATACAGCTGCCCATCATATTATTTCAGGAAATCAGATTTTGTTAAAGAAGAACGAAGATTCAAAAGGAAAAGACAATTTAATATATGGTAGTTTAGTGAAACTGGCAAATTTTTTTGGCTATGATGTTAATAATGACCAAAATTGTATTCTGCTACCTACAAATGAAAAAGGTTTTGGTGATAATGAATTGCTAGAAAAAAACGCAATAGCGTATGAAGTAATGTCGCTATGCAGGAGGCAATGGCATGTTGGAGGGCATGAATATAGCTTTGATAAGGATGAATTAAACAGTATGCAGCAGGAATTAGATAAAAATCCACTTCTAAAAATAAAAAATAGAACGGGTTCAGTATGGGCAAGTTACGTGGAAATAATGCAGGTGGAACTAGATAAGCTGCTGATGAAATATTCGAAAGTCATATGCTGGGAAGAACAAAAGGAAAAGTACAGGAATAAATTTATTGCTGATATGAACGGATTATCAAGAAGGGTAGAAAAGGAATTACTGAAATTCAAAGAAAATCCTAAATCCAGTTATCCGTACTATGTATCTAAAATATCTGCAAAATATGCATTTGAAATACCAGATACAAAAAAAGTAATATTCCTTACTAATGAAAATGATTATATTATTGCCAGAAAATACAGAATAATGAAACGTAAAGGTAATATGATAATTAATGATAATTTTCCGTTATTTGAAGTCTCGAATGAAAGGCGAATGGAATTTGTGAAGTACTGCGAAAATGTTCAGCATTTTATTATGACTAAGGATTTATCCTATGAATTACCTTTTAAATATTCTGATGATATAGGACCTTTTATACTGACAATAGAAAAGAAAGATAAGTCAGAAGAAACTTGTAAAATGCTGTATAGGGAAAGTGCTCTTATAACAGCATTTTTACAAAAATATACTGGCACCAATTTATCAGTGAAGGCTGTTTGCGATGAGAGGATGAAAGGGATGAATATATATGGATGAATTTTACATAATGCAATCTCTTTGCAATGCTGAAGAATACATGAGAATTGTATTTGACACAAGTGAAATAAAGATTCCTGCGATTAAAGCAGAATATCAGTTTTTAGATAAAAGTGAAATAACAGCTGGTTTATCAAAAGATAGTGGCTTTGAAATACCGGATTTTGTGACAATTAATGGTATTCATATTATTTCTGATTATTTAAAACAGATTCTTGAAAAAGAAATGCTTGATTATATTTTTTACAAAAAAATTAATCTTATAGATGAGAAGTACGGGATACATGAAAAATTCTGGATTACAGTAGTTCCAAGAATTGACTGTCTAGATATTAAGAAATCAGAAGTGAAATGTGAATGGGACTTTGAAGATGGATTAGTTCCGGTATTACGGGCGGAGAGAATTGAAATAATATCTAAAATGGTTGGCAGGTATAAGATGTTCAGGATATTTGGAGTTGATGATAATAATATTTATATTACTGGAGGTCTTTACAATAAGTTGATTCAAAAGAAAATAGAAGATATTACATATACAAAAATATGAAGGAGGCTAGGATATGCCATTAAGCAAGATTAAACAGACAAGCAGGACATTATTAATTGAGGAGTTTAACAAAGGAGGGGAAACAGATGACCTGTATACCCTTTTAAGAAATGAAAATGTAGATGAAAAAGAAAACTTCTATTCAATAATCAAGAATAAGCTTGAAGTAAAAAGCTTTAAGGAATTTACAGAAAAATTTATGCCTTCTGTATGGGAATGGATGGAACAAGATCCTAATTCCAGTTTGGGATTTAATTTTAGATATTCATTAGAAAAGCCTGAACAGGTTCAGGGAGCTCATGAATTAAAAATAGATCAAAATGAATTTTATAAGATGGTAATGAATCTATACTCAAAGAAATCGGTTAGTGGAGAATCAAATTTTGAATTTGATTATTCTGAAGTAGCAGAACTATTATCACCACAAAAGGTAATGGAAAATGCGAAACAGATGAGAAAGGATTTAGAGTATAATTTTAAGAAACTGGATGAAATTAAGCCGACAGCAAAGACAGAAAAGAATGAATGCATTAGAAAGATTAACCAGATAAGAAAGGATATAGTATCTCAGTACAAGAATAGTTTTAGTGCAACAATAAAGCTAGCCCTTGCTGATACTGAAAAAAAGTTAGAAGGCTTTAAGAAAAACGAAGATAAACTTTTAATTGGAACTCAGGAAGATACTTTGCTTTTACCTTGCAAAGTGGAATTTGATGATAAAGGTGAACTACAGGTGGTGCCAATAGAGAATAATGCTGTTGAGGTTATAGATGAATCAGGAAATGCACTGATAGAAGATAAAATAGCCGGGTATTTGGCAGATGATTATGAAAAGAATAATGAAAATAAGAGCGAGTATTTAAGAAATATAATTGTATCGAATTATGCGGGACAAAAAGGAGAACTGAGGCTAAATAGGGAAGAACTGACACAAAGAAGAGATAAGTTTGCAGCAGTATATAAACAGTGCATGGAAGAGTATATAAGAGCGGTGAGCACGGCAATAGAAAAAATACTGAATGTTAAAGTTCTATTTGAGAACGCTACTATAAGCGGTGAGGAGTTAGTAGCACCGATAATTGTAACAAATTGCAAAGCAAGCAAACTGTGCGAACCAGAGGTTAAAGATAAGTTTGATGTCTTTATAAGAGAAAACAAGATGGAAAAGGATGATAAAAAAATCTGGTTTGCAGTTATTCCAGCAATAGGTGATATTGATTTCATAGATAATCCTGATGTAGAAGAAAGTCTAGATGATCTTGATTTGAATGCGGAAGATGAAGCAGAGGATATAAAGACAACCGATGGTGATGTGCTTGTTAATCTTAATAACGTAAAAGTTCTTTTGGAAATATTGAAGAATGGAAAAATAACGACCTTCTTCAATTTTAGGGCAAATGAAACTACCGGTTTTAGTAAATTTAATAAAGCTATTGTTGAGAATTATCGTTCAAAATTACAGTCGCTTGAGGGAAATGAATATGCAGTATTTGCATACCCTAACTTTACGATACTACCTAAAAAGGAAACCTATATTCCAATATCCAATATAACAGATATGAATACGGGTGAAGATATAAAGGAGTATATGGACATACCTGGTATTTACGTTGACTCCTCCTATGTAGCGGCGGGATTGATGATTGGAATACAGACACCTAAATATTTAGAGAAGAAGGGATTCAAGATAAAGCCTAATAATCCGGATGTAAGAATGGATATAGAAGATGGAGATAATAGATTTAAGCTTCTGACAAAAATGAATAGAGAAGGAAGCGTGATGTGGCCTTCTGATGCGGAAGAAGAAATATGTAAGGATATGTTTGGATTTTGCTTCTGCAGTAATACACAGTATTTTGAAGGAAAAAGAATAAAAAATACATATGTATATCTAGCTAGAAATATGAACAAGAGCCCAGAGGGCTACTATGAACCGCTCTATAAACGTCTGACAATGGATTTTGTAATGCAGTATTTAAGACTTGATGCAATGACCATGGGCGGCGAAAATAAATTTAAGAAAGATAAGATCGATGGATTTATCAAGAAAGAAGTTGCTCAGTGGAAGAGAGAAGCTGAAGGTACTGCGGCGAAATATGACAATGCGATACTGAAGGCAAACGAAGATATTAGGCTAGATGCAAACGATAATAAACTTTATGTTGACTTTATCAATGGTGGTTCGCCAATAGACGTGGAAATATTACTTAATAACAAGGAGGAATAATATATGCATGGTTATACATTAACAATTGAGAATGAAAATGTTGAGCCAATTAAGTTTACTGTGGAAGACTCGGAAAGAGAAGCTGATAAGAGTATTACAGATGTTCAATTTAAAATAAATACCTTAGATGATAATTCAAAATCAAAATCAGATTCGATTAGATATGAGTTAGTAATTAAGGGAAATATTAATTCTGCTAATAAAGATCAGACAAAGATGTTGGCGAATTGGGCAATTGATGCAAATGAAAAAACTATGTATCGTACTGTGGAAGTAGTAATAAACACACAAAGTAATTTCAGCGGTGAAACGCTGAGAAGATACCAAGCAACTGGTATGTTTGTAGTTGATTATGTAGAAAAGTTTAATGATATAAATGATGCTGGCAAGGATACAGAAAGCGGTGAATTTGAATTATTTATTGCACAGAAGGTTGGCTCGAAACAAAAGGATGTATTTTCAACATAAAATAGGAAGATGATATGTTAAAAACCAATATTGATGATTTAGGAATTTTATATGCAGCGGAGCTTAAGAAAAGTATAAACGAACATAGCAGCTGCAGTGTAAGCTTTTATATTAAGGAACAAAATGATAATTATTATGCTAAGTATAGTAAATATGTCGGAGAAACTCTTGAAGTAGAAAATGCAGAAAGACTGATATTTGTAGGCGTTATCACTAATGTAAAAATAAGTAAAGCGTTTGCGGCGCTAATGCTGACAGTGGAGGCTAGCTCTAAATCAATTGAATGCGATAAAAATAAAAAAAGCAGAATTTTTCAGTTAACAGAAAAAACATATAAAGATATCCTAAAGAACATTGAAAAAGGAAATAAGCATTATCAGATCGGCTCGGATTTTTCAGAAAAGAAAGCTGTAAATACCGTTATACAAAATAATGAAACAGATTTTTCTTTTCTGAAGAAACTAGCTAAAAAATTGGATTTAAAGGTATTTGTAAATGATACAAATAAAAATGATATAACAATATGCATAGATGAAAAGCTAAATAATAAGGAGCAGAGCATAGCTGAAGAAAATGTTATAACCATTGATTATGAGATAAGTGAAGCGAGTGAAATGATTAATTGTCAGACTAATAGCTTCATAGACCTTGGAACGACTGTGGATTATAGAGGTTTTAGTTATGTAGTGGAGAAAGTAGATGTTAAGAAAAATAATGATATTGAAGAATACCATTATGCTTTTAGGAGAAGGCTTTTAAAGGATAAAAAAGAGGAGTTTTCTAATGAAATAGTTCCGCTAGGAAGAGGCAAAGTAGTAAATAATGATGATCCGGAAAAACTAGGACGTATTCAGGTGGAATATTTGGATCTTGAAGATAGTCTAGATGGGAATCGTGAATGGATATCATATATTAATACATTTACAGATAAGAATGAGGGAATAGTTCTTATTCCGGGGCAGGATGAAATAGTAGAGTGCATTTACGTAAAAGGAAAATGTATAGCAATAGGATGCAATAGAGAAGTAAAATATGGAAAAAAATGTGAGAATGTAAATGCAAGGGTAATAGCTAGTAATGGTGTGCTAGTAGAATTATTAAATGACAGATTAAAAATTAAAAATAAAGCTTTTGAGATATTGGTAGATGAAGAAAAATTTAATGTTAAGGGGAAAGCTGAATTAGATATTAGTAACGGCAATATAACATTATCTGCAAAAAGGGTTGATGTTAAGTGAAAATCTGATGGTGCTTTATGGATAATATGAATGATAAGAAAGTAATGAGTCAGGAATATGACATTCAAAATATAATTGAAAATGATAATAATCTTGATGCATATGAAAAGAAATTATTTAAAGAAGTATTGTTGAATTTAAAAGAAGAACAGAAGTCTACGTTAGATAAGCTAAGAGATAGGATAATAGAGGAAAACAAATATAGCGAAAAAAATACATGGAATATAGTGACAGCATTAGTGCCAGTTGAAAGAGAAAAAGAGGCAGCTAATTATGGCCTTTGTCCATATTTCATCTTTAATGTAGATGAAAGAATGCTAGATAGACCTGTAAAAGAAGATTATCTGTTATACGTATTGGAAGACATGAAAACTAGTAGCCTTATAGAAAATGAAGAAGGGCTTTTTAGTGCGGGAGTGACATATCTAGATTGTAAATACTCCGAATTAGATGTGTATCTAGATAAAGATTACTGCGGGTATGCTGTAACAAGAGAGGGTAAAAGGGAAGAAATTAGATATCGTTTGGAATTAACTGATATCTATATTAATCAGGAGAGAGTGCTAGAAAGAACAGCAGCCCAAAATGAAATAGAAAGACCTTACATATACTCGCCGTTTTCAAGACGAGCAGTAGTTGTATATATAGAAACAGCACAAAATCTAAAAAAAGACTTTGAAAGAATAGAGCTTGAATTAGATCAAAATGGTCTTGGAGGAGTTCTTATGGCAGGAAATAAGCTTATGTGGAATTTAAGTGTTCTTTCAAACGATTTAATAGGACGATTCAAAGAAAACACGATAAAAAAGATAATACCATACTTCGGACTTAAATACGTAATATATGACTGTGAATGTGATGAAAATGAATATGTATTTATAGACGATCCTTCGACTTTAGTGAAAAGGATAAAAGGAAATGTATATCTTGGGGTAGAAGGAAAGTTGTTGAAAGATTTAACTTATTACAAAGTTAAAATGAATGAAGTGCTGGAAGGTATTAATAACATAGTTACTAATAATTATATATGGAAAAATGAAAAAACACCAGAAAAGCTGATGGATAGAATCAGAACTGAGGGAGACGTAAGAAAGGTATTGAATATTCTAGGGCCTGATCTGAATATTGATAGTATCGGTTATAAAGAGGGAAAATCAATTAAAACCTATGAAACTAGAAGAAAGTATTACTATCCTGTTAAAGAAAAACTAAAAAGCAGCAGTATAGTTTATCTAAAATTTACTAATGGTGACTCTAAACAATTTGAGGATAAAGTAAGCTATATAATGGATTTTATGAATTACTATTATCCTGAATATACATGGGTAGGTATTGAATAATGGCATATATATGGGAAAATTATAATTATGAAAGGCGCTTTGAAGTAGATATAGAAAACACATCATCTTATGTGGAAATATGGGATGATGGGGGTGAGTCTATTAAGGTTAATGTGCTTAAAAGATTTGAAAACATATTCTTTCCGGAAGGGATAATAAAAGATTCTGAAGACTTCAAAGAGCTAGAGGATAAATATAAAAATATTGACAAATATAAATGGATAAGCAATATTCTTTTACATTATTTGGCTCAGCTCGATCTTTTAAAGGGAATTACAAGAAAAGAAGAAATGATTCAGATGAAGAATAAGGAAGTTCATAAATACCTGAATGATGAATTAAATTCTTTTTTTTTAAGGCTTAATCAAGAAAATCAGTATAAAATTTTAAATCTTTTGGTCGAAAAGGAAAAAAGGGAAAATAGAGTTAGCTTATTCGATACGGCTTTAAAGGAACTATTTGGAACTGTGCAGATATATGATGATTCTTATGATGAAATTATATATATTTATGTAGATGCTGAAGAAAATGAGTATAACCAGAAGATGTATGAGCTGATAAAGACCTTATTTAAGGATATGTTCGTACAAGATTATGTGATGTGGAAGAATCAGCATCCTGGGATAATAGAAATAGAAAAGACGATGAAGATTGGACTGATTTCAGTTAATATGTAATGTTAGGAGGAAGAATTATGTTCGAGGACTTTAAGGAATCATTTCAAGGTGATAAACAGCACTATGAAGATTTAAAAAATTTCATTGAATACAGAAAAGGAATTAAATTAGATCGTGGAGATTTTGATTTGTTACTTGCCGAATACATAAAAGAAAAAGGATTAGAAGTAAATAATTATTGGACCAAAGCTAATGATATTGCTAGCTATTTTGACAAGAACTATAATAAAGTGAATTTGAGTAGGATAAGAGAAAGACAAGAAAAAGCGAGAATTGAAAAAGAAATCGCAGAACAGATAGAGAGAGAAAAGGAGAAAAAGAGAATGGCTGCAGGTTCTATAATGGATATTATTTTTGGAAAGAAAAAAAAGTCTGGTGTTGAGGAACTTGTAAAAGAGATTAAAAATGGAAGTGAACAGGAACACGTAAAGACTTATGAACAAGATACAGGCTTTCTCTTCACGAATGCAATTAGATATATAAGGGGGGAATTAAATGAAAAAGAGAAAGAAGCGTTAGAGAATTTAATCGGAAATACTACATTTTATAAAATAGGAGTTGAATTACCAAGTAAAATCGAAATATATGAAGATTTAGATATAACGGTAAAAGATAATGTTTTCGTATCATTTACAGATGAAGCAATCAAGGAAACGGGTGTTAACGGAGAAGTATTTATAATAAATGGGAATTCCAGAGTAATAGGTTTTATGGAACTTGTATATGTCGAAAAAGAAGGGAAAGAGGGGTATTATCTAACTGCGCGTAAAGAATCCATTATTTTTGATGAATATAATAATGCAAAATTCTATTTGATATTTACAGGAGTAGATGGAAGGTATTATTCTACTGAAGTAGAAATAGAAATGAAAAAACTGGAAAAAACCAAGACTCATTTGTGCATTGACTTTGGAACTACAAATACAACGGTGGGTTGCTATCTTTCCAGTAATTATGTAAAAAATGTCTCTAATATAGCAAGACTAAATGGAACTATAGAATTAGAAAAAAATAATATAGTTACGTTTGAGGATGGATATTTTGATAAGGGTAAAAAACTTAAAAAAATAACCTATAAGAAGTTGTTTCCGACGCAGGTTTATACTAAGGATGTTCTGGTGGATGAAAAAAATGCGACTTTTGAATTTGGTTATGATGCGGCAAGGAGAATTAAGGAAGATAATTATTGTCCGAAGGCTACCTGCTTTATGGAAATAAAAAGATGGATTCAAAATTTAGATAAAACAGAAATGGTGCAGGATATTGATGGGGATGTTATAGAATTTAGCAGGAAAGAAATACTGATTAAATTTTTATTGCATGTAATAAAAGAAGCGGAAAATCAGTTTAAGTGCAAATTTGTGTATTTACACATATCTACACCAGTAAAAATGAAAAAGCAAATGCTTAATATTCTACATGCGATTTTAGAGCCTTATGGTTATATAGTTGAAACTGATAGAGCAATAGATGAAGGTATATGTGTTCTTTATAATATCATTGATAAAAAAATGAATAACTTAGGCAGTGATGGACAGGATTCAGGAAAGGCTTTGATCATTGATTGTGGTGGCGGAACTTCTGATCTTGCATCATGTACTTATAAAATAGAAAAAGAGGAAGGTATTTCTGACCTTAAAGTCAATACAGAATATATGAATGGTGATGTTAATTTTGGAGGCAATAATCTTACCTTTAGAATAATGCAGTTTATGAAAATAGTATATGCTACACATCTATCCACAGGACGTAGGATTGACATAGATGAGCTTATACCTGTGGATAATAATAGTATTTTTATGCAGATAGAAGGAGATAATCTAGAAACTGACGAAGAAGTTCAAAATAGATATAAGGAACTTTATAATAAAGTGGAGACAGAGTACGCGGCATCAGAAGGGATAATACCAACGCGCTTTAAAGAATATGAAAATCAGTCAGTTACAGAAAGAGAAAAAGTGAAAAATAATTTTTATTTCTTGTGGAATCTAGCAGAGGAAATGAAAAAAGCGTTTTATAAGAATACGTCAGTATCGAGATATTCATTTAATAATGATAATATAGAAGATGTTGATCTTAAGGTAAAGAAGATTGAAGATTGGCCGCTTTCAGTAAGAAATGCCGATGGTGTTCTTGTTGTCCAAAAGGATTACAAAAACATAATTTTCAATGCGAAAGAAATAGATAAGCTCCTAAGGGGAGATATTTATTATATGATTAGAAAATTCCTGAACAAGCTTTATGAAGAAAATTTACTTACAACTTATAAGCAGACAAGACTATCAGGTCAATCTACAAAAATAGGTATCTTTATTGACTCGTTGAAGGAATTTTTACCTGGTAAAGTGATTAGATATGGCGGTGAATTCAAGGGTAAAGCAGGCAATAATGCGGGCAGTAATTCAGAAGAATTGAAACTTCTTTGTGTAGAGGGAGCTATCAGGTATATGCGTTCCATAGAGAAAGGCGAAATACAGCCAATTGTAATGGATGATGTTCAATCCATACCTTACTCAGTTGATGCTTTGATGGATAATTCTGCAGCAAAATGCATGATTGATGCAAAGGCAGGCTGGGAACAAAAAGCAGGTAGAAGAAGAATTACTCCTATGATGCATGAATGTGAATTTTTGATAAAGAGCGAGGATGGATCGACTCAGAAAAAATATGAATATCAATTTGGAAAAGAGAATTATACAGCAACAGATCCGGAAGAATTGAGTGTGTATACTAATGGACATATTACACAAGAAGAGTCGGATAAGATTGATGCCGGAAAACATTACGTGTTCTTTTATCCGAATAAAGAAAAATATGGATTTGATATGCTCACAGTGTGTAGAAAAGAAGATGGAACACTGTGTAAGGGTAATTACTGTTTTGGCTCATTTGACATGGATGATATGCAGGAAACGTTCTTTGACGGTGAGAGGTAAAAGAATATGAAATATTTAATGCCGGAATTTAAAAAAGGCTCATTTCTTAGAAAAGAGATGCTAGATTCGTTGCATTCCAATCAATGGGATATCCTTAATGCCATTTATGGAAATTATGGAGATGGAATAGTAAGCGGGATGGATATAGTAATATCAGATGAAACATTTATAATAAGCAAAGGAATTTTTAGATCTGCCTCTAACACATACTTGATAAAAGATTCTCTAAAAACAGAAATACTGTATGGAGATTATTATTTATGTCTTAGAATAACAGAAGAGTATGTACAATCTGGTGTTGAAGTGAAAATAGAAGCATATAGCGAAGAATGTGTTGATAAAATAATAAGTACTGATGGCTTTGCTTGCGTACCCATTGCAAAATATAACCGTGGTAAGGGTTCAAAACTAAAGGAGATAACTGCGATAGGTGATAGCTTTGGAAGCTTGATTAATAGACTTTCAAGATTAGTAGCAAAAAAAAGCGTGGAAGGAGGATCTACCATTAGCGATTTTTACCTAAGGATGTATGCGAATGAGATGTTAGCTAAAAAGAATATCAAAATGAAAGATATTGTTTTTTCGATGGATGCATTAAATGGAATAACTTCGAAATATATAATTGACAATTATTTTGAGGCAAGTCTTAGTAACGAAGAACTACTAAGGAAAATGAATGACAATTTGAAAAAGGCTGCCGATTCTTCCTCGTCAGATACAACGAAAGAAGTAATTCAACCCAAGAATAAAACTGTGATGGAAGTGATTTAAATACTATGAAGAGGTTATCTAAAAATAAAATTGTCGTAATTATAAATACGCTTGCATTTCTTTTATCGATTCTTGCGATTACAGTTGAAGATAATAATATGTATCCAGGGTTTTTAGCTATAGTTTTGATGATTATATGGCTTATATATTCAAGACCAATTACAACGCAAATTAAAGGGATAAAAGATGTTGGCCTAAGTATTCATAATCCTAAGAAGGTTGTATATATAAAATTCATGAAAGCGGTGCTGATTATTAGAATGATATACTTGATCTTTGCATTATTATTATCAGGAACTGGAATACTATTCTACATATGGAAGAATAGTGATAAAATTTCTTTACAGTTTAAAGCTTTAATCGTAGGCAAAATACATACATTTCTAATTAACTGGGAAATAATCTCACTCTGTATTGTATTAGGTATTGATATTGCATTGCTTATATATTCGTTAGTTAAAGGGAAAATTGCAAAGATAATAAAAAGAGTAATGATAGGATTGTCAGCAGTAAGCGTGTTTGAACTTATTAAAACAGAATCTTATAAAAACATAATCTCGTTCAGTGAACAATATGTTAATAACGGAAATATAGTGGAAAATGTTCTGGCTTATACTATATTTGTGGTGATTGGATTTGGGATTTTTGTGATTATAAGGCCGAGGGATGTATTTTAGAGACAGAACCGATTGTTACTATTCACGGTCAAATGAATGAATAAAAACAGGCAGTCCACTACGATAGTAGATTGCCTGTTTTTGAAAAGGATTTGTTATGCACTTGATGGCGTGTGATGAAACTAATGATATAGTTTAAAAGTAGTTCAGGAGGAGAATATGGGTAAGTTAGCGGATAATATTATCGTCCAAGGAATTGGAGGAGAGATAGATGTCATCAATCAAATAAGAATTGATAAGTATATAGAAAATATTAGTATTCAGAATGTTAACTTTGAAAAAGCGATAAACGAGCTTAATGCGGCACGTGAGTTTATTAATAGTCCTGAACACATTCTTGGTTCATTTGTCACAAAACACGGTGAAGTAGCGGAAGTATTTGATGTCAGATTTGGAAATGCTGACAAATTGATCAGAGGCGAAGTTCCAAATTATTCCTTTGATGGAGTTGGTAGAACCGCAGCTGAAGATTATCTAAAAAATAATCTTCCTGTTCAGTCGAAATTCGTTCAGAGCAATCTCTCAATGGACGCAGTTCTCGGGCATTTGGATAAATACCCTGATTTTGTACAAAACGGCGGAACATACAGCATTCCTAAAGATTTCTATGAACAGATCGAAGAGTGGATGAAGTTATCGTCAAAAGAATTATCAAATCTTCCTGCATCAGAAGGCGGTGGACTTGCCAGGAATGTTGTTGAAAGAATTCATGAGCTTGAAGCTAAAACAGGCAAGAGCTTTTCCAAACTCATAACACCATCACAAGTCAATTATGATCAAGTTCAGCTTAATCGAGCTGGCGATACAATTAATAGTAAAGAGCAAGAAATAATAGATGTTGACGGAGATAAAAGAGAAGAATACTGGAGAATGTCGAGAGCATCTATCGAAGAAGGCTTGAAAGCTGCTGGAATTGCAGCAGCAATATCTGCTGTGCTTTCTTTTACAACAACTTTGATCAGTATACTTAAAGGAAAAAAGAAAAAGTTGTCTGAGCTTACTAAAGAAGACTGGCAACAAATATTTAAGGAAACTGGCATTGGAGCGGTCAAAGGTGGTGTCTCAGGCGGTGTGATTTATACATTAACAAACGTTGCAGAAATGTCAGCGCCTCTCGCTGCTGCTATTGTTTCAGCAACATTGGGAGTAGCAACTCAGGCTATTAAGTTGTATAAGAATGAAATCACGTTTGACGATTTTATGTATAACATTCTTGGAGTAGCAACAGAAGCGTCTATAAGTGCAGTTGGTGCATTTGCTGGACAGATGCTTATTCCTGTACCGGGATTGGGTGCTATAGTTGGCTCTATTGTTGCAACAACTATATTGAATATAGTTAAGAAACATATATTTGGCGGTGACTTCTATGAGCTTGTTAAGCAGGCACACGTCGAGAAACAGTTTTCAGATGAGTATAAGCCACTTCTGCTTGCTTTTGAACGTGCAACGTCTGAATGGAAACGAATAGACTATGATATTTCAACAAAACTACGTCCCTATATCAATCAAAGTGAAAGTGCTTTTGGTGAAAAAATAGGAGATTTACACAACTATATAGAAGGAATTTGAGCTATGGATGAATTGACTTCAAAGCAGCTTGATAAAAATATTGATGAATTTGTAAATGCTTATAGGAATGCTTCGGATGAGGAAGTCAGTAAGATCGTCGCAGGCATGACAGCGATTATAGAAGGAAATGAAGCATCATATGAGAATATGAAAAAACAGCGTTGGTTTGAACGTATATGGTATGGATTGACTGGAAGGAATAAAGCTACAGTCAGGGAAATGCAGGCAAAACGAGAGCAGCTAACCAAATATACTGTTCAAATACTTGTTAAGATGAACAGTATGATGAATGAACACGATGAGTGTATTTATGATCTTTATAGGGCAATTACTGTTGTACGTCGTGATCTTGATGTAGTAGTCGATGAAGTAACTGAACTGGCACACAAGCTAAACGAGAAAATCATCAGCATTGATAATTATTATTTCTTATTGAATGAGATACGAAATAACAAATTTGATGTTAATACTCCTTTGATCAGTTTGATAGATATTATGTCTCTAATAGATAGCAGAACAGCAAAAGATACAAAAAAACTGATTCAGCTAAAAGAAACAATGGAACAAATGGGTTTTGATTTCTCAAGGAAAATAGACATCAAGTCCTATTCTGATGAAATCTTCGCTCTTCCAGAAGATAGTGTCGGAAGAATCCTGTTATTCTGCCAGAGCTTCGCTCATAAAAGTAGATTTCTTGCCTACACTTGTGCTTTAATGGAAAACTATTTTTATCTCTGGGATACGGAAAAACGCATTGTGAGAGAGAACGGTGAAGCTATTCAATCAGCTTTATCCAGTGCTAACCTTAATGCAGATGCAAACTGCGTAGTAGGTGAAATGTTCAGTGACCTAAAAAGTGCAATTCATGAGCCGTTTGAACTGATTGAGGTTGAGCCTATTCATATTGAAGAAGAAACCTTGACACCTGCAAAATATTACAGTACACAAACTTCAAAATCGCTAAATGTTGTTGTTACAGGTGTGACTGGTTCGGGTAAAAGTACTCTTATCAATGCAATCTTCGGATGGAATATAGCAGCAACCGGACGTGGACGAGCTGTAACCCAAAAAAACGATAGATATAGTAATGATTCAGATAGTATTGTTATTTATGATACTGTCGGACTTCAGCTGAAATCAGCTAATAATGATGATGTAATATCTGATGTAGGTGCTATTATAAGAAGCAATCCTCCAAGTGTTATATGGTATTGCATAAATTCGCTTTCCAGTAGGTATGAAGACGATGTACTCATTAAGCTGCATTCTCTCGGTGCTCCTATGATAATTGTTCTCACTAATGCTATCGAAGAAGATGATAGACTGGAGAACGAAATAATCAAATCTAATAGTGCTAAAGGATTAAACGACATTCCTGTAATTTCAGTGTTAGCAAAAGATTACACAAGAAAAGAGTTTATTGTTTCCGCTTTTGGGCTTGAAGAACTGATAGACCAAACTATTAAAATCGCATTTTGATCAGATGGTGATATAATGAAGGCGAATATTGTTATTATGGGGCAATCCGGCAATGGAAAAAGCACTATCGTTAATGCGATAATGGGAAAAGATGTTGCTCCAACCGGAAAAGGAACCGCAGTAACCACAAAGAATCAAATCTATTCCACGTCCTACAGGTTGGGCAATGACTATTGGTCATTAAACCTATATGATACTGTCGGAATAGAATTATCTTATAAAGTAACGCAAGCGACTCTTATTGATATTGAAGATCATTTGAGAAAATCACAAATGCAATCTTCTACCTTTGATGTGAATGTCGTATGGTTTTGCATAAACAGTAGGAACTCACGATTTCAGGATTTTGAGCTTAACTTAATGCGTAAATTATCACACAATTACGAAATACCATTCGTAATTGTTATGACACAATCTATCGATAATCAAATTGGAGAGCTAGAAAACTATATACAAACGGCAATGCCTAAAGTCCCAATGATGCGTGTCTTGGCAAAAGATTATCCATTAAGAGGTGGAAAAGTGATTGAAGCTTATGGGTTAGATGAGCTTTTAAGATTATCTTTATATGAGTATAATCAGATGAAAGTGAGTGTCCTTGAATCAAAACTAAATGTCATACAGAATATAGTTACAGTCGGTGAAAGTTATATAAAGAAATATGAAGATGATGCAAAGGAGTGTATCGAAAAATATGCTGATAAAGCGGCTATAATTGGCTGGGTTCCGGGTGGCTGTATTCCATTTGTGCATGGTTTATGTATAGAAATGATTGGGGAATTGCACAATATATATGGATTACCATCAAGTGAAGATTTTGCAGCTGATATTTTTACATATCTTTTAGATGGCTTGTTAGTAACTCCTTTTATGTTTGTTCCGCTTTTCAGTTCTGCTGTAGCACAAGAGTATATAAAAGGGTGCGGAGAGAAATATAATGAAGTGATGTCGAATGTAATAAAAAAATCAAAATATAGTGATCTTGAATGTCAGAAGTTAATGGCTGAGCGCATTAAACAACAGATTAAATTACGAAAGAGGAAGTAAAAGTTAATGAATACAGGAGAAAATGTGAATTCCAATGAAATTTTTGAGACAGCTAATATTATTGTTGCAGGCATTACAGGTGCAGGTAAGAGTACGTTGATCAACGCGGTTTTTGGTGAGGATTTTGCCAAAACAGGAAAGGGACGTCCTATAACACAAGAAATAAAAGAGTATCGAAAAGAAGGGATACCGATTAGAATATGGGATTCTATTGGATTTGAGATTGGAAGCAATAGTGATGGTAAATCTAAAACAAAAGAATCTATTGCTAAAATAAAATCTACAATAGATGAACAGGGATCAAAAGCTGATATAGATCGCATTCATGCTATTTGGTATTGTATTAATAAAGGAGGAAATAGATACCAGTCTACAGAAGCTGATTTTGTAAAGGAATTGCATAAAATTGGAGTACCATTTATTATTGTTGTTACTCAATGCGACGATGAAGATAAAGAATTTGTAGATGAAATCGACAAACAGAATCGTCAAAACGGTATAACAGATATTCCTGTTATAGAGGTACTTGCACAAGATAAGATAATGCGTGGAGGCTTTAAGATTTCAGCTTTTGGGCTAGATGAACTTGTGAATATAACAATGGATAAGTTGCCAAGTTTTATAAAAACTAGTTTTATAGCAGCACAGCAAATTAGTGTTGAATTAAAACATGAAGAATGTGAATGTATAATCTTGGAATATGAAAAAAAAGCTTTAAAAGATTTTAGGAATAACATTCCGATTTATAATCAGATTCTTGCAAATGGCGAATTTAAAAGTATGTTTAATAAAATATTTGGAATATATAACCAATATTTGCCTGAAGAAAAAATCGATGAATGCATAAAAGAAGTTAATAAGCAATATGGAAAAAACCAATTGGAATGGTTCTTTGTTTTTGACTTGCTTTCAAAAAAAAATAAAAAAAGATATAAAGATCTTTTAGATGATATTCAAAAAAATGAAGGGCGATCCTTAGAAGTTAAGGATTATAATGATTCAAACACTGTAGCTAGAATTATTGTCTTTTACGGCTATACATTAATGTTGGCAATTGAAGGGGTATGGAAAGAGTGTAGAGAGAGTCAAATTAATAATTTGGAAGAAAAACTGAAAGAAAAAATAAATGAAATTTTGGAAAAATATAAAAACAGGGGGAAACTACACAACACTTTGTGTCCACGGTTATAAGAAGCAGAACATATGCTTTGCAATGTGTAAAGAGCGGTACAGGTACGGGAATTAATTTCTGGATTTAAAGGATGCAATCCAATGGTATAAAATGCGACAGGAACGGAGATAGTAATTGTCTAAGTATTATAGTGTTGTTGCCCCATTAATAATATCACCAAAATAGAAATAGAGCCTTTATTCAATGGACAATGTTCTAGAGATTTAAAGGCTCTTTTTGCATGTGTCAATATTCGATATAAATCACATGATTTACATTGAATGTTGATACACCTTTTTGATTAGCTCGCACCTTTTTTGTAATGAAATAGTGGAAGTTAGATGTTAGAATAAATTAGGCCTACCTCATTAAGTCGGTACTAATTATAGAATTTTTTCAACAACTAATGTAAAGACCTATACAGCGGGCTATGAAACAGAACAGGTAGATACTTCAAACGAGGTATCTGCCTGTTTTTTAATAATAACGCTCGAACTCTGAATTAGCTGTTTCTTACAGCTGATAGCTTGCTTTTTCAACCAAATTATGCTACAATATGCATATACTATTATATATCCAGATTAGAGGTGGCAATGTATGAGTAAGCCAAGTAATACACTATATAAAGCATTGCAGGATTTTCCTCGTAAGCGGATCACATTAGAGGAACTCAGCAGATTTTGCACAGAGTCCGAACACCTATACGAACAGATCAAAAATCTTGTGGAAGATGGTACATTAACTCCTATTAAGAGCAGTGGAACAAACGGGAATCAGAAGAATCCGTTGTTTATGCGATACACTATCTGCATTGAAAACACGATACAAGTGTCACCAGATGAGATCAATGCACTTCATCCGAGGCTTTCAGCAAATGGATATCTGCTTCGTAATCGAATGCAGTTTGTCAATAACAGGGCTTTTTTGTGCCGCTTGACCGAATGGCTTACTAATAAAAAGGGTAATGATATCATGTCGAGGCGTGAGCGCTCCTTTGATATTTTCGGTGAAGAGAAGGAATTGGATCATCATTTAAGATTATTGGAAGCAATCGGAATCTCAGGCACCACACTTCGATATTATGAAACACCCGAACAGTGTTTTTCAGATTATATTCCTGTCCGAAAGTCAACTATGACCTTACTCATTTGTGAAAACAAGGATATATGGTTCAATATTCGTCGCCTTATGTATGAATCCAAAGCTAGCACATTATTTGATACTCAAATCGATGGTGTGATTTTCGGGCAGGGCAATGACATCACGGGGAAGGATAAATTTCGTTCCTATGCAGCTTATCTTGGGGCTGATACAATTCGTTTTCTGTATTGCGGTGATATCGACAGAGCCGGATTTGATATCTTTCTGCGGCTTTGCAATGCAGCAGAGGGACTTCATATCGAATTGTTCTTTCCGGCATATAAAAAAATGCTGGAACTGAGTCATAACATTCTGCTTCCCGACAGTGACGACGGAAGATGTATCATGCCAGAAATATCCGGAATACTTCCACATTTCACAACTGATGAACAGAAACAGATCACACAGATACTTGGAGATAATAAGCGTCTGCCACAGGAGATTCTTTCGTATCCCGTACTGGCGGACAACATGAGGTAAGAACATGATTTCAGCAGAATCTAAAGAACTGTTACAGGACTTTGAGAAACGTATGCGATTCGTGAATCTCATCAAATACTGGCTGCAAAGAAGCAAGACGAGGGAGATCAGCGAATTACTGCATAACGATGATGATAAGACCGATAATCTGATCCTCATGGTAATGGTTTTTATCATGGACAGTACGCTGCGATATGGAGAACGCTGCACCAAGCAGGATGTCACAGCTTTTTTGCGGGAACTCGCCGATGTGTACGATTATGAACCCGAATCCGCAAAAATGCTGACCGATTATATTATAACAGATGTATTACAAAGCAACGGAAAAGTGCGCTCATTTGATACTTTTTACAACAGCGATGAACAATTCAGAG
>JAEEGL013875766.1_pt1 | contig 25746 bp, 17 predicted proteins | sample 9134231 | NCBI WGS metagenome assembly JAEEGL01 (sample SAMN16246548, study PRJNA631951) | gut metagenome | biome: gut microbiome; feature: rumen; material: fiber-attached | host: Bos | place: Iran: Karaj | collected 2018-10 | reverse complement strand
TTTCGTTGATCTCTATGTTCATTTATATCTCCTTTTCGGGCAGATCCGCCCTATCGACGCTTATAAAGCATATGGGGATTATGCCCCGCTTCTTTTTCATGTCATCTATGGAGGAGAAGACGCTGAAGTCTTCCTTCCCGGAGAAATTGTAGGCCTTAAGGGGCCCGGTGTAAAGCGGTTTCTTTTGCGCCGGCAGAAACGGAAGGCTGCGGACCGGTGTCCCGGCGGGCGTTCTTCCCCTTTCGACCGTGACCGTGTGGATGACGAGAGAGGCGGGGCCCCACCAGAAGGTCAGCACCCCAAGGCCGCAGCTTTCAAGCAGCGCGTCGAAGCCCGGAGCCTTAGAAGGCCCGTGATAGACCGCATTAAGGCCGCTGCCGTTTAAGACATCCTCTATGGCGTGGGGGGAGGCTCCGAATATGCCCCCAAGGCTCGCCCCTTTCTTTTCGAACTCCTTTATGAGCCCGACCAGATCGGGGTCTTTCCCCATAAGGCTCAGCACGTTGTAGGCCGCCATGACCTCGCAGCCGCTGCGCTTCATGGAGGACAGGCCGAAGCGCAGGCTGTCGGAGGGCGCTCCCGCACCCTGGCGCAGCAGAAGGCCCGCCTTAAGGCCGTTCTTTTCAAGCCTTGCGGCGTTCTTCCTGCCGTTGGAAGCGCTGAATAACCGGGCAAGCCTCACCCTCTTCATTGCCTTCCTGCCGTACAGCAGCTCGTATATCTTTCCCGACGCGTGCACGCGTTCAGCCAGCTTTTTCATCATGCTTATATAATAATGCAGCGAAGGCTCCGCCGCAATCGCTGCGCCTTTTCATTACACAGATTCTTCACAATTGCTTCAGTTTAATGATAAGAAAGCTCCTTAAGATATATTTATCAGGAAAGCCCCCAAGGCTTTCGGCATGAAAAGAGGAGATCATGGCAAACACTTACGCAAAGGCCGCCAGGGGAGACGCGGCGGCCATCAAAGAAATATACGAAAGCTGCGCGGGAAGATTCAGCGCTCTGTCGCTGCTGCTCACCGGCAGCGCCCAGGTCCAGGCCAGGGTGCTTCCGCAGCTCTGGGAAAAGCTGATGAGCGCGGTGAAGGACGGCAGGATAAAGAACCTTGAAGAGCTTAAGGCGGAAGGGCTTTCGGCCCTCACCGAGCTCTGCAGGATACAGGTGGCCAAGTCCAACCCCAAGGCCTTTTCGCCGGGCGGGGCAAAGGAGACGGAAGAAGCGCCGGAGCCGGGTACCAGGCTCTTTTCGGGAGACCCGGCAAAAGGCCTTGAAAATCTCGCCCTGGGTCTTCAGGCCTTAAGCCCCATACAGCGCTTCGCCGTGGTGCTCAGGTCTTTGGGAGTCGATTTCGGGACCATAGCCTCTTCCGTAAACCAGAGCGAAGCTCTTACCAAAGGCATATACGAAAAGGGCCTCGCCCTCCTCGACGGAGCCCTAAAGGCCCGGGCAGCGAAGAACTACAGCATAGATATACCCAAAGCCGACCAGCTCCCGGAGCTGCTGAAGCTCTCCCTCGACAAGGCTTCCGTCCCCGCCGAAGCGGAGAGGGCCGTGCAGGTCCAGCTGAAGGCCTTTGAAGCCGCAAAGCCCAAGTGGCAGAAGTTTGCCGCCGCCGGGCTCTGCCTCATACTCGCGGCCTGCGGCATAGGCTTCGGCGTCAGCCGGGCTAACGCCAAAAAGGAGGCCGAGGCTCAGGCGCAGGCTGAGGCTGAGAGAGCAGCTTCCGCAGCCGCCCTCGAAGGCGAGGTCTACGCCAAAATAGACGTTAAGGATTACGGCGAGATCACCGTAAAGCTCGATCACGATACCGCCCCAATCACCGTCGAGAACTTCGTTTCCCTGGCTGAAAAAGGCTTCTATAACGGCCTCACCTTCCACCGCATCATGGAGAACTTCATGATACAGGGCGGAGACCCCGACGGCAACGGCAACGGAGGCTCGGGCGCCAACATCAAGGGCGAGTTCAGCTCCAACGGGGTCGAGAACAAGAACTCCCACACCAGGGGCGCGATCTCCATGGCCAGGAACTCCTTCAATATGGACAGCGCCAGCTCCCAGTTCTTCATCGTGCAAAAGGACAGCACCTTCCTCGACGGCGACTACGCCTGCTTCGGCTACGTGACCGAGGGCATGGAGGTGGTGGACGCCATAGCGAAAGACGCAAAGCCCACCGACAATAACGGCACCATTCCAAAGGAAGAGCAGCCGGTCATAAGCTCGGTCACCATCGTCAAGAAAGCGATTCAGCAATAAGGCCTTGCCGCCCGCGGCAGGACCCGTGAACACAGCAGGATACAAAAAGCGCCCCGGACGGCTGTCCGGGACGCTTTTTTAAGATATCAGATCTCCTCTAGTATACGGTGTCGGGGTCCAGGGGGTAGATGGGCCTCTTGATGTTCCTGTAGTCGAGAAGAGCGTAGTTGGCCGTGTGTATGCCCGCCGGGTTGGTGGGTATGCAGGCCTTGGCTATGGGCTGGAAGTAGGCCCTGTAATGGGTGGTCGACTTGATGCCCACCAGCCTGTAATCGTTTATGTCTATGCCTAGGGCGTCGAAGAGGCTGTCGTCCAGGGTCTGGGATGTGAGGCGCGATATAACTATGATATCGACGTTTCCCGTCCTGATCAGGGCGGTCTTGCCGAAATCCCTCAGGTCGCCCCTGCCCATGGGAGACTTGGCGACGGTCTTTCCGTCGCAGAGGGCTATGACTTCGGCGTTCTCTATGGGCAGCGAAGGCCCGTGAATGGAATCGAAGTGGCCTCCCAGAAGGCCGCTGACCTTTCCGCCCACGCCCGCCCTGTGGGCGGCTTCCGCGATGACGGGGTCGAGTATGTAGTCTGAGATGGTACCGGGCTCGTTCTTTTTGAGGAAGGCGGACAGCAGCCAGGTCCCGTCGCCGGGGCAGCCTCCACCGGGGTTGTCCGAAGCTTCGTTGATCACGACGAAGCCTTCGCCGGGTATGGCAAGGGCCTTTTCGACCGCATCTTCGGGCAGCAGCAGCTCCACGTCCAGCTTATGCCTGTTGTCCCATATCCAGCGGGCCAGCTCGTCGGCGTGCTTTTTGGCTCCCCCGCCCTTCTTTGCTACCACAACTGCCGAAGCTCCCGCGATATCGATGTCGGAATAGGGGAAACCGTGGAAATAGGTGGCGTCTATGAGGCCGTTCTCCTCTTTATATGCCTTCACATGCTCCTTGAACTCCCTCATTGGCATGTTGTATGTGCAGGCGTTGCAGCAGTTGGTGAAGAGGGGCAGCTTGGTCATGGCGGTCTCGATCTCGTACTTGCCGTCCATCAGGTCGGAGAGCACGTTCATTGCGAGGTAGCCCGCCTCGACGCAGTCGGTGTGGGGGTAGTCCTTGATGCCGAAGAGGCCGTCGGCAAGGCTCGCCATCTCTTCGCTGATGTTTCCGTGAAGGTCGAGGGTCACGCATATGGGCATGTCGGGGCCCACTATCTTTCTGGTCTCTCTCAGGATATATCCTTCAAGATCGGGGGCGCCTTCGGCGACTCCGGCTCCGTGCAGGGCAAGGCAGAGCCCGTCCAGGCTGTCCTTTTCGGCCTTAAGCTTTTCAAGGTACACGCCCACGGCCTTGTCCCTCGCCTCTTTTAGGATCAGGGGCCCCGAGGTGCCTATGGCGATAGTCGGGACCAGCTCTATACCCAGTTCATCGGCGGCCTTGATCATGCCGCTGACGTAGCCCGTCCCTCCCTTGAAATAGCGGAGCATCTCCTCCCCTTCGCAGTAGTGGCCCAGGGCCCAGCGCTTAAAATCGCCCACGTCTGAAGAAAAAGTATTGGTCTCGTGGTTTATATCGGTCGTCAAAACTCTTTTCATATAATAAAGACCTCCTTAAGGATACTTTAACCCCTGCGCGCAGCTGCGGTCAAGCCTATGCCTGCTGAAGCACCAGCAGGGCTTTGAACAGGTCTCCGTCCACCGCGATGGAGAAGCTGCCGTTCATCATCTGGGTGAGATCGTTGGCTATGGAAAGCCCCAGGCCGCTGCCCTCGGTGTTGCGGCTCTGGTCGCCCCTTGTGGAGCGCTCCATCAGCTCTTCCGCCGAGATGTTCAGCTGGTCGCGGCTGATGTTCTTGATCTGAAGGCCCACGTAATTGCCTGCTCCGCTGTCAAGCTTTACCTGGGCTATGTCGACGTAGACGCGGCTGCCCTCGAGGGCGTACTTGCAGACGTTGTTGAGCAGGTTGTCGATGACCCTCCACAGCAGCTGGCCGTCGGCCTTTACCAGAGGCCTTTCGCAGCTGTTCTTGAGTATCACCTCAAGGCCCTTTTCCTTGAGTTTTTCGTCAGTCTCGCCCAGGGCCTGGTTGACCAGCTCCGCCATGTTGATGGCTTCGATCTTGCAGGGAAGGCTGCCCGAAGCCGCCTTGGCCGCGTCGAAGAGGTTGTCGGTCAGCTGCTTTAGACGCTGGGTCTTCTGGTCGAGTATCTCAAGGTACTCGGGAGCCGAAGGGCTGTCCAGCCCTTCCTTCTTCAGCAGGTCCACGTAGCTTATCATGGAAGTCAGCGGGGTCTTTATGTCGTGGGAGACGTTGCTTATGAGGGAGGTCTTCATCCTCTGGTTCTTAAGCTCGTTCTGCACGGCGATGTCCGCCGCGTGGGAGATGTCGTTTATGCCTATGGCGAGGTCGTTGAGCTCGGCGTTCATGCCCCTCGCCCTGCCCTCCACCGGGATCTTGTAGGTGAGATTGCCGCTCCTCACCTCTTCGACCCCCTTCTTTATATCCTCAAAGCGGGCCATGGTCTTGGGAGCGAAGCCGCTGAGCAGCGACTTGCTGCAGCGGCTGAAGAAGCCTCCTATTGCGAGGACCACGGTGCCTATGAGGGAGGTGCGCCAAAAGCTTTTCGCCTTGAGCTTTCTTACTGTCGAGAGGAAGAAGCTTATGACCAGCCAGAGGCAGACGAAGAGGCCGATGCCGCAGAGCACCAGCATGTTGTCGTTGGGTATGCCCTGTATGCGGGCAGGCTTTTCTATGTAAGGAATGTAGAAATTAAAGTAGCTCTCGGAGGAAAGGATCTCGGTCACGGGCACACACACGGCTGCGGCGAGGGCCGAAAAGACCGCGATGCAGCAGATGTGTATCTCGCTCCAGACCCTGTCGAGCCAGTTGAGGTAGACCTCTCCTTCCGCCGTCCTCTTGTACTTGCCTGCCATGGCGCAGAGCAGGCCCAAAAGCAGCAGGGTGAGCAGGCCGAAGCCGGCCGCGGCCAAAACGGCCATGCCCTTAAAGGACTGCCTTCCCGCCTCGTCTATGAATTCTGCGGCGAAGCTGTAGATGTATTTGTCGAATATGGTCGCGGTGTAGAGCCGAAAGCTCATGACCGCTGCGGCTATACAGAAACCGCAGGCCGTGCCCGAAGCCGCGCAGAGCAGCTTGAGCAGACCGCTGAAGAAAAGGCCGCTCTTCTTTTTTACTATGGTGTTCTCTTCCATTCTCTTAACCGGGTCCCCCTAAAATTTTTCCATCTTGTAGCCTATGCCCCAGACCACCTTGAGGTACCTGGGGTTCTTCGGGTCTATCTCTATCTTCTCTCTGATGCGCCTGATGTGGACGGTGACGGTGCTCTCGGTATTGATGGACGGCTCGTTCCACACCGCCTCGTAGATCTGGCCGGTGGAAAACACCCTGCCGGCGTTCTCGGTGAGAAACTTGAGTATGCCGTACTCGGTGGGGGTCAGCTGGACCTCGTCTCCGTCGAGGGTCACCCTTTTCGCGTCGTCGTCAATAATCAGCCCTCCGGTGTGGAGCATCTTTCCCCTGTCAAGGCCGGCCATGCTTCCCAGATCGGTGTAGCGTCTGATCTGGGAGCGCACTCTGGCCACCAGCTCCAGCGGGTTGAAGGGTTTGGTGATGTAGTCGTCGGCGCCTATGTTGAGGCCGGTGATCTTGTCGTAGTCCTCCGACTTGGCCGAAAGCATGATGATGGGGATGTTGTTGTCCTCCCTTATCTTCATGGTGGCCTGTATGCCGTCCATGTTGGGCATCATGATGTCCATGATGATCAGGTGCAGAGGCTGGGTGCGGCAGACTTCAAGAGCCTCACGGCCGTCGTAGGCCTTGAAGACCGTGTACCCTTCGTTGCGAAGGTATATTTCGATGGCTCCCGCTATCTCTCTGTCGTCGTCCGCTACCAGTATGTTTATCTCTTTATTTGTCATGGATATCCCCTTTGTATAGCCCATGATATTCGGCATATATTAAAAACTCTAAAGCTAAAAATTAAGAATTTTCTAAGATTGAAGCTCGGGGACGGGGACCAGCTCGCCTTCCATGATCTCGTTCTCGGGATTGTCCTCGTCGTCTTCGATCTCTTCGGCCTCTTCTTTGCGGGGTTTGCCAGTCAGCAGGTGGCTTAAGGATTCCGCGACCCCCTTCGCGGCTTCCAGGGCGCTGTCCGCGGCTTTTTCCGCGGTATCCATGGCGAACTCGGCGGCTTTTCCGGCAGATTCCTTCACCGCGTCGGCAGCCTTTATGGCCATCTCCTTCGCGGCGGTCGCGGCGGCCGAGGCTACGCTCTCTTCCGCTTTGGGTTCGTCGGGATCCTCCTCGCTCTCGCCTCCGTGGACGGCCAGCTCCTTGAGCATCTCCTTGATGGTTATGTAGGCGAAGTGGCGGGCTTCGCCGGACTTTCCCAAAGACACAAGGAACTTTGCCGCCTGCCTCACCTTGTGGGCGTTGAGGTCGGTAAGGGTATGGGCCCCGGTAGCCTCGAAGGCTCCGAAAAGCTCGGCGAGGAATATCCTTCGGTCGTCCATCGACATGGTGTCGAGGGCTGTGGCAAGGCCTTCCTCGTAAGCCCGGCTCGATCTTGAAAGGCCTTCGCTCCTCACGAAGGAGGTGCCCTTCACGTGCCAGTTGAAGCCGTCGTGGGAGGCGACTCCGGTGCGGTCGCAGTCGACTATCTCAAGGCCCTCGTCCTGGGTCAGCAAAGTCCCCACCAGAGAGTGGTTGGGGAGTATCACGTGGAGCCTGTCCTTTATGCGAAGGTAGCCCTCGTTTTCAAGAAATTCGGGATAGAAGCCGGGCCCGTCGTTGGAATACACCGCAAGGATGCGCCTCTGGACGCTCTTTGGAGCAAAGGACGAGGAGTATACCGCCAGGTTTCCTCCCTTTGAGTGGCCTCCCACTATGAGCTTGCCCCTGTAAGCCTTGGCCGCCCACTTGAGGTAGCGCAGGGCGTCCCCCTGGGCCGGGATCTCCCTCTCCACCGCCATGAGGAAGTTCTCCTCCCAGGCGTTGAGGGTATCGTCGGTGCCCCTGAAGCTGACGTAGTGGGTGCCGTCGGGAAGGCCTACGGTCAGGGCCGAGAACTGCTCCACGTCGTCTTCGCTGGCTATGGCGCAAAAGCCCGACAGAGTTATATCCCTGAACCTTTCGGTATGGGGAAGCCTCTTTACACCCTCCAGCACCTTCACCGAGGTGAGGAGCCCCAGGTACTCGCCGTTCTCGTACCTTTCGAAGTAAGCTTTCATGGCGTCGCCTATGGTGATCGGCGTCTCGTCTTCCGAAACTATTCCCTTGAAATCAAGCACGCCTATCTTCGATACTATGTAATTGTCGACCTCGTTGAAGGGGGAGATCTTAAAGCTCAGATCTCCTCTGAAGTCGATATAGTCCATTATTCCGGTCATTTCGTTTCTCCCTGTAATATGCGCGGCGATAAGGGAAAGCCGTATGCTTTCCTATTTTATATTTTATCGGTTATGCCCGCGCTTTTCAACAATGACCCTTTTACAAGTGTTTATCCGTACTATATACTGTAATAAAAACCGCAAAAGGGAAAGGAGCGATACGCATATGATGAGACAAGAGATCGAGAAGCTCTCGGAACAGGGCAAGACAGTATTCGAAGCCTGCTCCGACAGCATCTGGAGCACCCCGGAGCTAAATTTCACCGAGCACAAGTCCTGCGAAGCGTCGAGAAAGGTCATGGAGGACCTGGGCTTTAAGATCACCTGGCCCCTTCAGGACATGGACACCGCATTCATCGCCGAAGCCGGGCACGGCAAGCCCGTCATAGGCATACTGGGTGAGATCGACGCCCTGCCCGGGCTTTCCGCCAGGGCGGATACCGTCCCCCACGAGCCGGTGGTGGAGGGTGGCAACGGCCACGGCTGCGGCCACAACCTGCTGGGCTGCGGAGCCATGGAGGCCGCCTGGCTGCTCAAGACCTATATGGAAGAGCACAATATGGAAGGCACCGTCAAGTACTTCTGCTGCCCCGCCGAAGAGGGGGGCGTAGGCAAGTACTTCATGATCATGAGGGGAGCCTTCGACGACGTGGACTTTACCATCAGCTGGCACCCCAGCACCTACTTCGGCATCAGCCAGAGCGGAAAGTCCATATACATCGCCAACTTCAAGTTCCACGGGATCGCGGCCCACGCCGCCGGCGACCCCTATCACGGCCGCTCCGCCCTCGACGCCCTTGAGCTTATGAACGTGGGAGTCCAGTTCCTAAGGGAGCACGTTGAGGAGGGGACCAACATCCACTACGCCATCACCAACCCGGGAGGCAGGGCCGCCAACGTGGTCCAGTCCTACGCTGAAGCCTCATATGTGGTGAGGGCCCTGGACAACACCAGGCTCAAGGACGTGTTCAGGAGGGTCTGCCTGGTCGCCCAGGGGGCCGCCACCATGACCGAGACCCGCTTCGACGGGCCCGAGATCATCAGCGCCTTCTCATCAATAGTGCCCAACGAGGTCATGTCAAACGTTCTGAGAGAGAACATCAAGGCCGTAATACCCGTCGATTACACTCCCGAAGAGCTGGCATACGCGAAGAAGTTCCAGGCCGCCGGCACCAAGCCCGACGCCCCCGACGCCATCGACCAGCGGATAGTCGAGAACGTCCCCGCCAGCACCGATGTGGGAGACGTCAGCTGGGTGACCCCTCTGGTCTATCTGAGATGCCCGACCGTCGCCAACGGCACCCCGGGCCACAGCTGGCAGATCACAGCCCAGGGCACCGGCTGCGTCGCCAAGAAGGGCATGCACATCGCTGCCAAGCTCATGGCCAACACCTGCATAGACATGCTTGAAAAGCCCGAGCTCATAGAGGCCGCCAAAGAAGACTTCAAAAAGAAGCTGGCCGGCCGAAACTATAAAGAAGAGTGCCTGATGCCCAAAGACAGAAAGCCGACGCCGATATATTAACGCCCGGTGAGCAAAAGCGCCTAAGGTCTTAAGCCCGGCCGCATACGGTAAGCGCTGAGACCTACGAAAGCAAAAGCAAGACCCTCCGTCAGCGATGGCGGAGGGTCTTTTATTGTTTTTGGACAGCTGCTGCCGGGCTTTAAGGGGATGCCCCGGGTGCATTGCTTTGCGGCAAAAGCCCCGCGGCAGGCCTTTGATCGGCCGGGATCACCTCTCTTCGTAGTGCTTTGCCACATCCTTGAGGTGATCGATGACGGGCAGATGCTGGGGGCATACGCTCTCGCACTGTCCGCAGCCTATGCATTCGCTCGCCTTGCCCTTGTTTAAGGCTATGAGATTGTAGTTGGTGAAATTGACGGTCCAGCCCTTCTGCTCCAGCTTCTCTCTCATGTCTTCGTTGTAGATGGAGAAGTACTGGGGGATGGCGATGTTCATCGGACAGCCTTCTGTGCAGTAGGAGCATCCGGTGCAGGGTATGGCGATCCGGGCGTTGATCAGATCCGCGGCCTTTGCGCACAGCGCCTTTTCCTCATCGCTTAAGGGCTTGAAGTTTTCCATGTATCCGGTGTTGTCGGAGAGCTGCTCAAGGCTGCTCATGCCCGAGAGCACTGCCATGACGTTCTCAAGGCTCGCCGCGAAGCGTATCGCCCAGCTGGGGACGGACATATCCGGCTCCGCAGCCTTAAACAGGGCTTCGGCATCTTCGGGAAGCGAGGCGAGGGTCCCGCCCTTGACCGGTTCCATGACTACGACCGGCTTTTTGTGCTTTACGCAGGTCTCGTAGCAGGCTCCCGACTGCACCCAGGGGCTCTTCCAGTCGAGATAGTTGAGCTGCAGCTGGACGAACTCGATCTCGGGGTGCTCGCAGAGAAGCCTGTCCAAAAGCTCGGGAGTGTCGTGGAAAGAGAAGCCTATGTGCTTTACCATGCCCTGCTCCTTCTTTTCCTTCAGCCAGCCGAAGCAGTCAAGCTTGTCGTAGACCTCGAGCCTGACCCTGTCTATGCCGTGTAGGAGGTAATAATCGAAGTAGCCGGCCCCGGTCTTTCTCAGCTGCTCGCTGAATACGGCGTCTCTGTCCTCTTTTGTCTTGATGAAGCCGGCGTGGAGCTTGTCGGCCAGGGTGAAGCTCTCCCTGGGATAGCGGCTGACCAGGGCTTCTCTCGCCACGTTCTCGCTGTTGAAGCCGCAGTACATCCAGGCGGTGTCGAAGTAGGTGAAGCCCCTCTCCATGAAGAGGTCGACCATCTTCTTTACCTGTTCGACGTCTATGTCGGCTGCGTTGGTCTTATCGTTCCTGGGAAGCCTCATAAGGCCGAAGCCCAGCTTTTTAACGGGTCTGAAGTCCATAGTTTATCCTCCGTAGATACTGTTTGCCTACAGTATATTATATTTTACGGCAAATGTGAACCCGCCGGCGGACAGGGCTTTTGGAGGAAGCGGGCGCGCTCCTACCATGAAAACGGCGGCGGAGATCCCTCTCCGCCGCCGGCCTTAGGTGATCAATTGCTGTTATTTGACGTTTTCGGACTTTTCCGGCGGTCCTGCAGGTTTTCATACATTTCCGGCGAAAAACGCCCGGGATCCCTTCTCCCCGTTGGACATTTGTTGGACAAACCCCTTTATAATGACTCCGTACAGTGTTAAAGGATATCATTACGGCAACGAGTGAAAGGAAAGAAGACCATGGCCCGAAAAGCGTCTATAAAAGCGCAGCCCGCAGCTAAGCGCCCCGGCTATAACAAAACAGCCGGTAAGAAAAAAGGCAGCCCGATGAACAGCCTGCTCGAACTCCTTGAGGAAGGCGCGGCAGAAAGCCGGGAGCCCCTGAATACCGAAAAGGACGTCAAAAGATCGATAGAGAACTTCATTTTATACAATAAACTGGCAGCCGAAGAGCTCGGCAGAGGCAACAGCGATCCCGTTGAGCTTAAGCTGGCCTCAGACGAGATGGAGAAGATCGATACAGCCTTCGAGACCATGAAAAAGGACTCGCCCGACGCCTATGCCAGGTACAGCGACAAGTGGGAGGAGGTCCGCGCCGATTCCAAGACAGCGCAGGCCGTCGGCAAGGAGGAGCATTACGCCGGCTACAGCGACCTTCTCGAAAAGAATGCCAAAGACAGCGCCGATTTCATAAACAGCGTCATCGACTTCCAAAGCTCTCGTATGGGTAAAAAAAGCGGGGCCGATGCCGACGCGGTCAACGAGTCGCTGAGGCTTCTCGCCAACGCTGTCGCGGGGACCCACGCCGAGATGTACCTGAACCAGCAGCTGAACAAAGTAAACAAAGCCCGCGGGCTCAAGGCCGGGGATCCCGACTTCCTGCGCTTTGATGACCTGCGCGAAGCTGAAGAGGAAGGGATGCGCGAGGAGCAGATGTCCGAGCAGGAGAAGATGCTGGAAAGCGGCATGGTGCCGGTGTAGGCGAAATAAGGCAGAGTCCTGTCCTTCGGATCGAAAAGCATTTAAAAACCGTCCTTTCGGACGGTATTTTGTATCTTTTATAACGCGGACGAGTGTTTTTCGATGAACCTGACCGTATCGGCCTGCAGCGCGCAGGGATAGCCGGGAGCGCCGCTGTCGGGTATCACGCAGTTGTTGTGGGTCCTGCCGCTGTAGAACACATACTCGATATCGCCCCTGTAATCGAAGGCCTTAAGGGTATGCAGATACATCTGCGTCTGGATATCCCTTCCGGGTATGTCCTTTTCAGCCATGGTCACCAGCTGGGGAACATCGAGAGGCTTCATATAGTAGATCGGAGCAGCGTCGTCGACCAGAGGAAGCCTGGGGTCCATGCCCCTCGCATATATCACCGCGTAGTGGCTGGTGGGCTGTCCGCTGGCAAAGACGCAGCCCTTAAGATCGGCGGGACCCATCCCATACCGCCCCATATACTTGTCATTGAACAGCAGCATCATGGTCAGCCAGGCGCCCGCCGAGTGGCCTCCTATGAAAAGATCGCCGGAATAGGGGCCGTATCCTTTCATGCGGTCTCTGACCCACGCGGCGGCGCAGGCCGCGTCGTCCATGAAGCCGTTGAATATGCCCTCGGGATCGCCGCAGTAGTTCCTGTCGATCTTAACGGGGGTGCCGGGGAATTCGGGGTAGAGCCTGTAATTCGGGGCGGCCACCGCTATGCCGGCCTCGGCGACCGACATGCAGTACGAGGAATAGGTGTCCTTCGTCCAGTTGTAATGCATGAATCCGCCGCCGTGGAAGAATACCAGCGCGGGAAAGCCCTTCTTCCCCTTGGGGATATACAGGTCCAGGGTCTGAGAATCGGGGCCGGAGGTCTTTCCGCCCTCTCTGTAAAGAACGTCCTTTATCAGTTCGACTTCGTATTTCAAATCGTTCACCTGCCTTACTGCAACAGGATATCATTTATGCGCCGGCAGTTCAACAAATGCGCGGAAAGGAAGCCCGCGGGGTTCGAATCCCCTGATTCTCGAAACAAAAGCAACGACCACCTTGCGGTGGTCGTTGCTTTTGTCTGGTGGAGTATAGGGGATTCGAACCCCTGACCTCCACACTGCCAGTGTGGCGCGCTCCCAACTGCGCCAATACCCCAAACATTTTCTTCGCATGAATCGTTTTCGGTTCCCTTCATCTGCGAACATTGGAATTATAGCAGGCTCTTATGGGATTTTCAAGGATTATTTGATATAATTTTTAAAAATGAGGTGAGAAAAATGCTCAACGTTTACACGGGGCGCGACAGGCAAAGCCTGGAGGACGTCCTCTTTGAAAAAATAAAGGAAAGACTGGCCCTGATGCGCGGCGGCGCGGCCGGAGCCGACAGGATCATACTGGTGGTCCCCGCCCAGTTCACCCTCAAGGCCGAGCAGCTGGCCTTCGAAAGGCTGGGCGAAGAGGGCTTCTTCGACCTGCAAATAGTCTCGGGCAACAAGCTGGAGCAGGACATCATAAGGGAGACCGGAGGGCCGGGCCTTACTCCCGTCAACACTCTGGGCAGGACCATGCTGCTGAGAAAGGTCGCGTCGGACAGAGCTCCGCAGCTGAAGCGCTTTTCAAAGGTCGCGGGCAGCCGCGAGTTCCTCAAGCTGGCTGGCGATTTCATAGTGCAGATGAAGCAGAACGGCCTGGCGCCCGAAGACCTGGGGGGCATACTGGAAGATATCGGCCCTTCGGGCCTGCTCTCCGAGAAGCTCTCAGACATGAAGCTCATCGCCGAGGGCTACGAAGAGGCCATGGAAGGCCGCTTCACCGATTCCGAAGACCTGCTGGCCTTCGTGACCGAAAAGATGAAAAACAGCGCTTATGTCAGAGGCTCCGAGATCTGGTATCACGGCTTCTATTCCTTCACAAAGAGGGACTGCGCCTTCCTGGCCGCCCTCGCGAAATACTCCAAAGGCCTCAGCATGATGCTGCCCTTGGGCAGCGGGCGCGAGGGAGACGAAGAACTGTACGCGGCTCCAATAAGGACCCTTAGCCTGCTCAAAGCCGCGGCAGCCGAAGAACGGCTCAGCTTAAAGACAGAGGCGATAAGCGAAAAGGCGGAGGAAGAGACCCTTCCCGTCATAATACGCTGCTCCAATCCCTTCAGCCAGGCCGAGACGATCGCCGCCGAGATCTTAAGGCTCATGAGAGAAGAGAAGGTCGGCGCCGGCGAGATCGCAGTGCTCACCGCCGACGCCCCCGGCAGGACCGAGACCCTGGCCAGAGTTCTCGAAAGCTTTGAAATACCGGTATTCATGGACAGCAAGCGCAGCGTCATGCACAGCCCCGCCGCCGCCCTGGTCACCGCCCTTCTCGACATGGCGGCAGAGGGCCTCAAGGCTTCAAACGTCATAAGCTTCATGAAGCAGGGCCTCGCGGGGGGAGACGGCCTCAGCCTTCGCGAGGAATTCGAGGTATACATCAGGAACTATAAGCTCAGAGGCAAAGCCTTCCTCTCTCCCCTGCGCTACGGGGCAGACCGCCTTGGCGAAGAGAAGCTGGCAGAGCTGGAAAAGCTCCGCGAAGAGCTCGCCGCCCTCATCAGCCCCTGGCTCGAAGCCGAAAAGGCCGCGAAGACCTGCGAGGGAAAATGCCGGGCCCTCTACAATTATCTCGATAACACCCTGAACCTGCCGAGAGTGCTTGAAAGCACCGCGGCCGCCCTGGCTGCGGAAGACATGGCAGACGCGGCGGAAGAGACGGCCCAGGCCTGGAAGAGCATCACGAGCCTTCTCGACCAGACCGTAGCCCTGATGGGAAGCCTCGCTGTCTCCTCCGGGGAGTTCCGCGACATGATGGAAGACGCCCTTTCCGACATCTCGATAGGGGTGCTGCCCCAGTCGGAGGGAAGAGTCCAGCTGGGCACTGTGAGCAGATCAAGGCTCGAAGGGGTCAGGGTCCTGTTCGCCGCCGACATGAACGACGGCCTGATCCCCAAGGACTCGTCCCGCGAAGCCCTGCTCACCGAAAAAGAGCTTGAAGGCCTTGAAGACCTGGGCTTTACCCTCTCTAAAAGAAACGAGCTGCTGGGTGCAGAGGAAAGGCTCGCGGTGCACCTGGCCCTCAGCGCCCCTGCCGAAAAGAAATACTACTGCTGGTGCGGGTCAGACCCCTCCGGAGAAGGCCTCAAACCCTCCCCCATCATCGCGGAGCTCAAAGAGCGCCATCCCTCGCTCACCGAGCTTTACGACCTTGAGAACCGGGGAGATACCGAAGGCTTTATACAAAGCTCCGCATCGGCCAGATCGAGGCTCCTCACCGAGCTCAGAAAGGCTGCCGACTCGGGCAGAGGATCCGAAGCCCTGGACCCGGCCTGGAAAGCGGTGTTCAACCGGCTGAAGGACGAGGGCGATCCGGCCGCAACAGGCGCCGGTAATATCGTCTTCTATAACATATCCTCCCCCGCCCTTCCCGAGGAAACGGTGAAGGACCTCTTTTCGGAGGACGGCTCCGACTTTTCCTTCAGCGCCTCAAGGCTTGAAAACTACGCATCCTGCCCCTTCAGGCATTTCGTGCGCTACGGCCTCTTCCCCGAGGAGGACCGGCTCTTTGAGATCGACAGCCCCGCCGTGGGCACCGTGTATCACGAGGCCCTGCTCAGGCTCTCAAGAAGGCTCAGCGAGCCCGCCGTCAAAACCGGCATAGATATCACAGATCCCGCCTCTCTTTGGATGACCGTGACGGACGAAGAGCTCTCAGCCATGCTCGCGTCGATCATCGAAGACCTGAGGGTCACGGGGCTGGGAGGGCTCCTCAGCGCGGGAGCCGCAGAAAGCTACCGGGTCGACAGGATGCAAAAGGTCTGCCTGGAGTTCGCCCGCCGCATGGTCGCCCAGGTAAGAAAGGGCCGCATCGGGGCGATGTACTTTGAGACGGGCTTCGGCCGGGGGAAACGTTTTCCCTCCATAAAGGTCGAGACCTCGCGGGGCACCGTCCACGTGGAGGGCCGCATAGACCGCATCGACCTGCTCAGGGGTGAGGACGGCAGCTTCATCAAGATCATAGACTATAAGTCGGGCAGCACCAAATTCGACAAGTCCAAGGTGAGAAGGGGCCTGGCCCTGCAGCTTTCCACCTATCTTGAAGGCGCTCTGGGGGACGGCCGCTCAAAGCCTGCCGGCATGTTCTACTTCCGCATCGCCGATCCGGCCGCGGAAGCCTCCCTCGACGAGGTCACCGGCGGCGAGATCAGCGGCAAGGTGATCGAAAGCATAGAAAAGGACTACGCCTTAAGCGGCATGGTGGTGGACGACGCCGAGGTCCTCAATGCCATAGACAGCGGCATCGCCGGCGAGGGCCGCTCTGACATCATAAACTACGAGCGGTCATCAAAGGGCACGGTCAAATGCCCGGCCCTGGTCAGCCCCGAAGAGCTGGACAGCTTCAGGGAGGAGTTCAGGCAGGCCCTGAACGGCATATGCAAAAGCCTCACCGACGGGGAGATCAGCCCCAGGCCCAGAAACATAGACCGCGGAGTCAGCAGCTGCGCCCGCTGCGATTACCGCTCGATCTGCCTCTACGGCGTCGATTAGCGCTTTTCGTTGACAATAGAGCCGGCCCTGTGATATTCTTGGAGTTGCGTTTAGCCCCTGCTGGCGTAGCTCAGTCGGTAGAGCAGCTGATTCGTAATCAGCAGGTCGGGTGTTCGAGTCACCTCGCCAGCTCCAATAAAAGACCCTGCGGACAGGTTTGCCGCAGGGTCTTTGCTTGCTCTTTTATCGAGACCGCGCTTGCCGCAGTCGGATCCTAACCCAGCTCATCCAGAAGCTTCAGCAGGTCACCCGGCTTTTCTATCACATGGTCGGGCTCGTATTCGGTGCCTTTCGCCTTTTCGGGAGGACAGGCGAGGCTCCAGCCCACCAGCACCGACCTCACCCCGGCGTTCCTCGCGCAGAGGGTGTCGAGCCTGCTGTCGCCCAGCATTACGACCTCGCTTGGGTTCAGGCCCAGCCTTTCAAGGGCGATGAGGCAGGGCTGGGGAGAAGGCTTGGGTTCCGTTATATCCTCCCCCGAGACCAGCACCTCGAAAAGCTTCTCTTCCTTGAATTCGAAATTGTTGAGCTTTAAGGTGTGCCACCAGCGGGAGCTCACTATTGCAAGCCTTATGCCCCTTGCGAGAAGGGCGTCCAGCAGCTCCCTCATGCCTTCGAAGAGACCCACCTCGTCTTTAAAGCGCAGGGACTGGTAGCTGCGGTAGACCCCTATGGTCTCCTCCAGGCTGTGGTCCGGAAAGTGCCTTATGAGGCTCTGGCCCAGCTCTTCGCCGAAGGTGGGAGTTATCTCTTCCGCTGGCGGGCGCTTCAGGCCGTAGGTATCGTAGACGTGATACCAGGAGTCCAGTATCAGCCGGTTTGTATCCATCAGGGTCCCGTCGAAATCGAAAAGCACTGCCTTTATGCGGCCCATGAGTTCCTCCTGTCTAAAGGGCGCCGCTCCTTAGGGCGTTTAGCGAAGCTCCTATGAACATGTCTATATCTCCGTCCATGACGGCGGTGACGTTGGCGGTCTCTGCCCCGGTGCGGTGGTCCTTGACCATGGTATAGGGCTGGAAAACGTAGGAACGTATCTGGTTGCCCCAGCTGATCTGGCCGTAGTTGCCTTTGAGCTCGGAGATCTTGTCCTTGTGCTCCTGCATTGCGAGGGCCAAAAGCTTTGAATACAGCACCCTCATGGCGTATTCCTTGTTGAGGCCCTGGGAGCGCTCGTTCTGGCAGGTCACCACTATGTTGGTGGGAAGGTGGGTGATGCGCACCGCCGAATCGGTCTTGTTGACGTGCTGGCCGCCGGCTCCGGAGGAGCGGTAGGTGTCTATGCGAAGATCCTCGGGGGCTATCTCGACCTTGATGTCGTCGGGAAGCTCCGGGGTCACGTCGACAGACGCGAAGGAGGTCTGGCGCTTAGCCGCGGTATTGAAGGGGGATATCCTGACCAGGCGGTGGACCCCTCTTTCGGTCTTAAGGTAGCCGTAGGCGAACTCGCCGCTGACCAGTATGGTCACCGACTTGATGCCGCCCTCGGTGTCCCTCTGGTAGTCGAGGACCTTGACCGCAAAGCCTTTGGCGTCGCACCAGCGGGTGTACATGCGCAGCAGCATCTCGGCCCAGTCCTGGGCGTCCAGGCCGCCGGTACCCGGGTGGATGGAGACTATGGCGTTGTTGGCGTCGTATTCCTCGGTGAGGAGGGTCCTTATCCTGAGCTTTTCGGCCTCTTCGTCGAAGCGCTTAAGGTTATCCTCCGCTTCTCGCGCCAGCTCCTCTGCCTCTTCTTCGAGGCCCGATGCCTCGGCTTCGGCGCCCATGTCTATCATGAGCCTGGCTTCTTCGAGGGTGGAGGCCAGCTCCTCGTAGGCTTCCAGCTCGTTCTCCAGCTGCTTTTTGAGCTTCATTCTGCCCTGGGCCTTATCTATGTCGTCCCAGAAACCGGGGGTCTCCACTTCGAGGGAGAGATCGGAGATCTTTTCTCTTAAGGCCGCGACGTCAAAGAGAACCTCCCAGCTTTTCGAGAGCTTCTTCCTGCAGGGGCAGCCCGTTTTTAAGAGCTTCTAACTTGAGCATTTTGCGCCTTTCTAAATATTCCTTCCGCAGCAGTTCTTGTACTTCTTTCCGCTGCCGCAGGGGCAGGGATCGTTTCTTCCGGGGGTCTTGGCGACCCTTATGGGCTTGGGCTTTTCGGCCCCGGCGTTGGTGGAAACGTTCTGGGGTCTTGGCATGACCGGGCCCTGGGGCATCACCCGGACGGGTCTCGCGGCTTTCGCCCTTTCCTCTTCGGCGGCGCTTAAGACAGCGTCCTTCTTGCCGGTGCCGCCTCCCGCGACCTGGCGCCTCTCTGTCCTGGTCTCGACGGTGATCCTCAGGATGTTCTTGACCATGTCTTCCCTGATGGAGTTGACCATGAGCTCGAACATGTCGGCGCCTTCGTTGGCGTAAGCCTGGGCCGGGTTCTGCTGGCCCAGGGAGCGCAGTCCTATGCCCGACTTCAGCTGGTCCATGGCGTCTATGTGGTCCATCCACTTGAGGTCGACCACATAGAGCATGATCATGCGCTCCAGCTCCCTCATCTGCTGGCTTCCCACCTGCTTTTCCTTTTCGGCATAGAGGTCGGTGAAGAGCTTGAGTATGTCTTCGGCAAGGCTCTCCTTTGTGAGGGACATGAGGGCTTCGCCCTCGTATTTCAGGGCGGGAAGGCCGTCGCTTACCGATTTGAGCTTGGCATTGAGCTCGGAGAAGTCCCACTCCTCGGGGTACTGGCTGGCCATGGTCACGGCTTCTGCCATTTCGTCGGCCATGCTCCTCATCATGGAGACCACGTGCTCCTGCAGGTCTTCTCCCATCAGGACCCTCTTCCTTTCGGCATAGATGACGGTCCTCTGCCTGTTCATGACGTCGTCGTACTGCAGTACGTACTTTCTTGCAGCGAAGTTGCGGCCTTCGACCTTCTTCTGGGCAGACTCTATGCTCTTGGTCAGTATGCCGGTCTCGAGGGGTTCGTCGTCGGGAAGGCCCATCTTTGTCATCATGGACTGGGCTCTGTCCCCTCCGAAGAGCCTCATCAGGTCGTCGTCCAAAGCAACGTAGAACTGGGACGAACCGGGGTCTCCCTGACGGCCGGAACGGCCCCGCAGCTGATTGTCTATGCGGCGGGCCTCATGGCGCTCGGAGCCTATGATATGAAGGCCTCCCAGCTCCCTGACCTTTTCGGCGTCGCCTTTTCTCACCTCGCTGAACTCATCCAGCAGGCTGTGGAACTTTTCCCTCGCCTCTATGAGCTCGGGCTCGGTGAGATCCACGAAGCTGGACGCGGCGGAGATGGCCTCCTCCCCGTAGCCCAGCTTTCTCATCTCCTTCTTGGCCTCGAACTCCGGGTTTCCGCCCAGCAGTATGTCGGTGCCTCGGCCGGCCATGTTCGTCGCTATGGTGACAGCCCCCAGGCGGCCAGCCTGGGCGACTATCTCGGCCTCGCGCATGTGCTGCTTGGCGTTGAGCACATTGTGGGGGACGCCCCTCTTCTTGAGCATCTCGCTTAAGATCTCCGACTTTTCGACGGAGACGGTTCCCACCAGCACCGGCTGGCCCGTAGCGTGGCGCCTCACCACGTCTTCGATTATGGCCCTGAACTTTCCGGCCTGGGTGGTGTAGACCGAGTCGTCCATGTCGTCCCTTATGACCGGCTTGTTGGTCGGGATGACGATGACCTTCATGTTGTATATGTCGTTGAACTCCAGCTCTTCGGTCTTGGCAGTACCGGTCATGCCAGCCAGTTTGTTGTACATCCTGAAGTAGTTCTGCAGGGTGATGGTCGCCAGAGTCCTGGACTCGTTGCGTACGCTTATGCCTTCCTTTGCCTCGATGGCCTGGTGGAGGCCGTCGTTGTAGCGGCGGCCGAACATGAGGCGGCCGGTGAACTCGTCCACTATCACTATCTCGCCGTCGTGCTCGATGTAATCCACGTCTCTCTTCATGATGGCGTGGGCCTTGAGGGCGATGAGCACATGGTGGTTGATCTCCATGTTGTCGGGGTCGGAGAAATTGTCTATGCCGAAGTACTTTTCGCACTTGGCGACGCCCTCTTCGGTTAAGGAGACGGTCTTATCCTTCTCGTCTACGGTGTAGTCGCCGGTGGTGGTGACGGTGCCGCCCAGGCGGGGATCCCCGTCCTTGAAGACCTCGCCCCTGGTCAGAGTGCGGACGAACTTGTCGGCTTTGAAGTAGAGCTCGCTGGACTTTTCGCCGGAGCCGGAAATAATCAGCGGGGTCCTGGCTTCATCGATCAGGATGGAGTCGACCTCGTCGACGATGGCGTAGTTCAGGTCCCTCTGCAGCTGCTGGCTGGCGTATATGGCCATATTGTCGCGCAGATAATCGAAGCCGAATTCGTTGTTGGTCCCGTAGGTTATGTCTGCCCTGTAGGCAGCGCGGCGCTCGCTGCCGGAAAGGTCGTGGACCAGGCATCCCACGGTAAGGCCCAGGAAGGTGTATATCTTGCCCATCCACTCGCTCTGGGTGGACGCCAGATAGTCGTTGACCGTTACCACGTGGACGCCCTTGCCTTCAAGGGCATTGAGGTAGACCGGAAGGGTCGCGACCAGGGTCTTGCCTTCGCCGGTCTTCATTTCTGCGATGTTGCCCTCGTGGAGCACGATACCGCCTATGAGCTGCACGTGGAAGGGCTTCATGCCCACCGTTCTTACGGCGGCTTCGCGGCAGACCGCGAAGGCCTCGGGCAGTATGTCGTCCAGTGTCTCACCCTTGGCCAATCTCTCCTTGAAATACGGAGTCTTGGCCTTGAGCTCCTCGTTGGTGAGGCTCTGCATCTCCCCGTCGAGAGCCTCTATCTTATCGACGATCTTCTCTATTCTTTTGATCTCCTTGTCGTTGAGATCACCGAAGATCTTTGAAAATAATCCCATTGTTCCTCCTGTGTATGCGTAAGGCCTTCGGGCCCCTGTATCGCCGCAGACGCGCCCTGCGCATACTGCGGTAGCATATGATTATATCACAGCAAACGCGTATTGACAATCGCGGCGAAGCGGTGCTATATTATGACCGACATAAGAATATGCTCATCAAGAGCGGCGGAGGGTCCAGGCCCAGTGAAGCCCGGCAACCTGCGAAACTTCGGCATCTCAAGGCCGAAGAGCGGTAAGGTGCCAAATCCTGCAGAGAGATCTGAAAGATGAGGACATGACGGAATTTCAGGCCTCTTCTTCGCGAAGAGGTTTTTCATTCTCATCTCATGCTGAGCATTGATCATGAGCGGCGGAGACTGCCTTAAGGGGCTCCGCCAAAGGAAAGGAGAATAATAAAATGAAAAGGCTTTTTACATCCGAATCGGTCACCGAAGGACATCCCGACAAGATCTGCGACCAGATCGCCGACGCCATACTCGACGAAGCCTTAAGGCAGGACCCCATGAGCCGTGTCGCCTGCGAGGTCACCGTGACCACCGGCCTCTGCCAGATCATGGGAGAGCTGACCACCAAGGGATATATAGAGTTTCAGGACGTTGCCCGCGAAGTAATCAGAGACATAGGCTATAACGACAGCGGGCTGGGCTTCGACAGCTTCTCCTGCGCCGTTGTCAGCACCATACACCGCCAGAGCCCCGACATCGCCATGGGCGTGGACGTGGACGGAGCGGGAGACCAGGGCTTAATGTTCGGCTTTGCCTGCAGGGAGACTCCCGAACTGATGCCCCTTCCCATCTCCCTCGCCCACAGGCTTTCAAGAAAGCTCACCGAGGTAAGAAAGGACGGGACCCTGCCCTACCTGCGCCCCGACGGCAAGACCCAGGTCACCGTGGAATACGACGAAAAAGGCGAGCCCGTCAGAGTCGACGCTGTCCTGATCTCCGCACAGCACGCCCCCGAGGTCTCACAGGAGCAGATCCGCAATGATCTCATAACACTTGTTATAAGACCGGTGATACCTTCATCGCTGATAGACGATGAGACCAGGTATTTCGTGAATCCCACCGGGCGCTTCGTCATAGGAGGGCCTCACGGCGATTCAGGCCTCACCGGCCGCAAGATCATCGTGGACACCTACGGAGGCTACGCCCGCCACGGCGGCGGCGCCTTCTCAGGAAAGGACCCCACCAAGGTGGACCGCTCCGCCTGCTACATGGCCCGTTACGCAGCCAAGAACGTGGTCGCTGCGGGCCTCGCCGAACGCTGCGAGATCCAGCTGGCCTACGCCATCGGCGTCGCCGAGCCCGTCTCCGTCATGGTCGACACCAAGGGGACCGGCATCCTGCCCGACGAAGAGCTGGCTGAGATCGTCTGCAAGGCCTTCGACTTCAGACCGGCATCGATCATAAGAGATCTTGACCTGAGAAAGCCTATCTACAGAAAGACCAGCAACTACGGCCACTTCGGAAGGGAAGACCAGGGCTTCGCCTGGGAAAAGACCGACAGGACCACCCTGCTCAAGACCCTGGCAAGGCTGTAGACCGGACCGCCTGGTCCAAATGAAATACGACCGAAAACATCAAAAAGAGGGCTTCGTGCCCTCTTTTAGTTTGCGTGATCCTTAAATCGCTTCCGCCCGGCCCCGCAGGGATCGCTAAACTTGCAGCTCCTGCGGCCTGAAAGACCGGCCTTCCGACACACGATATCCTAGAATTCCGGACCTCTGGCGTAGAGCAGCCTGCCCTTGACGTAGGTCCTTTCGACCTTGAGAAGGTCCATCATGTCTTTAAGAGGGTTGCCGTCGATCAGGACCAGGTCGGCGCACTTGCCCTCTTCGAGGGTGCCGGTGACCTTGTCTATGCGGCAGAGCTCGGCGCAGGTCCTGGTGGCGCTGATGAGGGCTTCCATGGGGGTCATACCCAGCTTCACGTACCAGTCAAGCTCTTTGGCGAGGGTACCTATGGGGTTGTCGAGGGTGCTCACGTCGGTCCCCGCGACTATCTTCACGCCCTTCTTTATGGCTTTCGCGATGACCTCAAGATGCATTGGGGCGATGGGCCTGATCTTGCTTCTGAAGTATTCGGCGAGAGGAGTATCCACCGTGCTCTCGAAAACGCCCCTGGTCGCGACTATGGTCGGGCAGAGGTACTGGCCGTTCTCTATCATCTTATCCATCAGCTCGTCGGTCAGGTAGTGGCCGTGCTCTATGGAGTCTATGCCGGCGTTGATGGCGTCCATGGTGCCCTTGTAGCCTACGCAGTGGGCTCCTGTGATGCGGTTGGTGTTGTGGGCCTCTTCGGCGACTGCCCTCATCTGCTCTTCGGTCATCTGGGGGGACCCGGCCACCGAATTGGGGGTCAGTATGCCGCCGGTCGCCATGACCTTAAGTATGTCGGCCCCGATGGCGCAGGTCTGGCGGGCAGCCTTTCTCGCTTCGTCGGGAGTGTCGCATATGCGGGCAGAGAAGTTACCGTGGCCTCCCGTTATGCACATGTTGCGGCCCGAGGCTATGATGCGGGGCCCGTCTATGATGCCGGCGTTTATGAGGTCGCGAAGGTACACGTCGGCGTCGTAGGGGCTTCCCATGTTCTTGACAGTGGTGATGCCGTATCTCAAAAATTTCGGCATATCGGCGCAGTGCCTTATGGCGTTGTGGGTCTCGTTCTCGCGTTTTAATATGTCGGTATAGTCGGCGGTGGGCGACATGCCTATGTGGACGTGGGCGTCCATGAGGCCGGGTATCACGGTCTTTCCGGTCCCGTCTACGACCTTGTCTCCGTCCAATAGATCGGGAGAGACCTTGATAATCCCCTTTTCGTCAAATTCTATGCTTCCGTTTTCGATGACCCCGCCGTTACCGTCGATAATGCGGGCATTTCTGATGATCACGCTCATTGATTACCTCCTGCATTGTATTTCGGAATGTTTTGTCTGGTATGGGGAAAGGGAAAAGTGGGAAAGGAACTGTTATCCCGGCGTCATGCCGCTCCCGCGGTTATCGCGCCGTATATCTCGTAGCAGACGAGGGCGGCGAATGTGAGCAGATATATCCAGTCGGAGCCGTCCATCTTATGGAGTTTCCCTCCGATGAGCTTGGAGATGGCGGCTCCCGATTTGGGAAGCCAGAAGAAGAGCGCTACGACCAGGATGACCGAGATCCAGTTGCGGAAGTAGAGGTTAACGGCTGCCAGTATGATGCAGGTCCCGGCAGCGAAGCCGGTGATCAGGGAGCCGGCCTTGCCCCTTATGCCCCTTTCGGCCAGGACTCCCACCATCACGCTGAGAATTACGAAAACGTAGAAGAGAAGTGAATTCATTTTTATACCTCGCCTGATGCCGGGCCGCTTCCGCGGCGTCTTTAACATTATTATACAACAGATCGCTTCAAGCAAGAAGCCCCGGAGCGCAAAACTCTACTCTGCGCTTTTGAGGCTCTCCACCATGTCGATCTGCTTAAGGCTCCTGCTGGAGATCAGGTTGACGATGAGGGAGAAGAGAGCCGTCAGCAGGGCTGCCCAGAGGAAGGCCTTGGGGTCGGTGTCCCTTCCGAACATCATCAGTTCGATCTCGACCGATCTCACCAGCCAGGCGTGGAGCACCCTGCCCAGAACTATGCCCAAAGCTATGCCCAAAAGGGTCAGGACTATGTTCTCGCGGTAGATGTAGGCCGCGACCTCACCGTCGTAGAAGCCCAGCACCTGTATGGTCGCCAGCTCCCTGCGCCTTTCGGTGATGTTGATGGTGGAAAGGTCATAGAGCACCACCATGGCGAGGGCCGCGGCGGAAAGTATCACTATGACCACAACGAAATCTATGCGCTCCATGCTGTGCTGGTAGGTGTCGCGTATGTTCTCCATTCGCGATGCGGCGGAAGCCCCCTTCAGGTCCATGAAGTCGGCGAAGAGTTTGGAGCAGGTCTCCTTGCTTCCGTCGTTCATGTCAAGCTGGTAGGCATTGATCCCGGGGGCCTTTCCGAAGACCTCTTCGTAATAGGCCGGGCTGATGTACATGTAGTGGGCAAGGTAATGCTCATTGATGCCGCTGACCCTGAGCTCATGGCGGTCTCCATCGTCGACTGTGAACGTGTCTCCCACAGATACCTTCAGCATCTCGGAGAGCTTGGTGCCTATGATGACCCCGCTGTCATCAAGGCTTATGGGCTCTTTGGTGTAGAAGTCGTGGATGTCGGCGTAGACGGGAAGCTTTTCGGGGTCGCAGACCTCAAGGTAGCCCGATACTGTGTAGCTTTCGGTCTCGCAGCTCACCGAGGCCATGCGGCAGGCCATGAAGCTGTCCACCTCGGGCCTTCCCGCTATGAACTCCTCTATGGCGAGCCTGTCCCCTTCTTCGATGTCGCTGTCTATGGTGAGCTGGGCCTCGTATTTGAAGATCTCCCCGTACTGCCTGTCCATGGTGACGGTGAGGGAGCTCCTGAGGCCGAAGCCTGCGATGATGAGGGCGGTGCAGCCTCCTATGCCCAGTATGGTCATCCAGAAGCGCTTCTGATAGCGGAGCAGATTCCTGGCGGTGAGCTTTGAGAAGAAGCCCATGCGCTTCCACAGGGGAGTGATGCGCTCCAGCAGGACCCTCTTGCCGGCCTTGGGGGCCTTTGGCCTCATGAGGGCGGCGGGAACTGAGCTTAAGGCTGAGAAGCAGGCCCAAAGGCTTGCTCCCACGGTGCAGAGCAGAGCCGCCGCCGT
>JAEEGL014866018.1_pt1 | contig 25747 bp, 22 predicted proteins | sample 9134231 | NCBI WGS metagenome assembly JAEEGL01 (sample SAMN16246548, study PRJNA631951) | gut metagenome | biome: gut microbiome; feature: rumen; material: fiber-attached | host: Bos | place: Iran: Karaj | collected 2018-10 | reverse complement strand
TTGACATTGTCGCGACTAAGTGCAGCAAGTCCGGAAAGATCATGGTTTCCGTGGTCAATCCTACCGAGGAACCGCAGAGCGTGGCCCTGAAGTTCGACGGCGCTTCTCCGGACCCCAAGTCCAAGGTCACCGTATACGCCCTCGCCCCGGCACAGAGCACTGATGCGAACACTATCGACAATCCCGATGTTATCCGTCTCCAGACCCGCACCGAGAAGCCGAACACCAACATCACCGTTCCTGCGCACAGCATCCTCCTCTACGAGTATACCGTCAAATAGATCCGGGAGGGAAGGACATAAAACAAATAAAGCGCTTGCAGGACTCTGCAAGCGCTTTATTATTTAAGGAATCCGTCGAAATGCCTAGTAATACAATACGCTTATCTTTGAATCCATCCACTCATATTTCTGGGTGAAACCCAGTTTCATCCTGTCCACTGCTTCCTGGAAAGTCAGATTGCCTTCGCCATTCTGAGTCTGGGCGCCGGTACCGCTCCACCACATTTCGCCGTCGAACTCTTCCGACAGTCTCAAATAATCGGCCATCTCATCTATATAATCCGTCAAGCCAAGGAATCCATCCTTCTTTAAGCTCCACAACTCCCTGACCAATGCAAGGAAATTGGAATCTTTGCACATCCAATAGTAATAATAATCCTGTCTGTCAAAACCTTTCCACTTGATGTTATTGGGATTGGATTTAGGTACAAACGTTCCGTAATCGAAGTCCCAAACCGGCCCCATACACAGTTTTCCTCCTACGTCCTTGTACATGAATGTGCTGTGAGGCCCGTAGAATGCATCGCCGGTTCCTACGTTGAAGAAATCGGAATTGTTTGCCACCTCATTGACGAACATGTACAAAATGGCGGTTTCCACATCCAGATACTTCGCATATACCTGTTTCTTGATACTGTTCCTATCCTTCAAGGACCTTTCGAACTCGTTTACGTAATTCTCCATGTAGTTATAGGCGGCCGTGAAAGTAGTATCCTCTTCAGTATCGACTTCAGGATCCTTGAATACGTATTTAAGATTGAACACCGACGAGGTGAATTTCTTGATTTCGTCGTAATAGCAGTCTATTTCCATCAGGAAACCGCCGGTCTTGTCCGTATATCCCGGCTTCATCTCGGTGATATTCACCCGATTCTGGTTGATCTTGATATGCTCGCACAGGTAATAGTTCCCGACATGTCTGCCGTTGTATTCCAATTCCACATACTTGCCCCGGACGGTATAAGGAAGACCGGACGCCCTGGAAAGCCAGAAAGCGGCATCGTTGCGGAGAAGGGTGCGGTCCTTCCAGTTCGCCAGCAACACCCAACGTTTATGATCTGGCATCCCAAGGACTTTCTTCTTCTTTTCGAACTTCAAAGAATACGGCTTTTTCGGATATTTCCAACTGACATTGCCGCGACCCTTGATGCTTACCATATCCTTATAATCGAGGTCGACTGTCCCATCCGCATTCTCGATGCGGATGGAAGCTCCTGCCAGCCAGTCCTCCTTGGTGATTTCGTCCTGGGAATGACCAGGTGTCGTGATCCGTACAACCGGGAGACCGGTATTCCGGGCCACAAGAGTGAACCTTTTCACCCTGTTCCTTCGACGCACAGTCAACGTGACCGGATCCGCGGCGTCAATGGGAGTAACACCGCTCTCGATCTCCCGGCCATCGACCATCATCACGTCCCCATCCGCGATTTCGTAATCCAGGACAAGCCTGGAGAAATCCGTAACAGTTGGCACTGTCATGGTATAAGTCGACGTCTCCGGATCGAAGTCGGTCCTGAAGTTGATTTCTTCCACGCTAGGAGACAGAGTCAAACCATTGGGAGAAAGAGACTTTATATCAATCTCATCCGACGGAATAACGGGTATTACCTCCAAAGGTGTCGTCCTTATGATAGTGTTCCGTTTGATGTTGAGGTCAATTTCCGCCCGCTTCTCGAATACCGCTCCATCGGGAGTCGTGACCGTAAGCGTAAAGCCCCCGCTGGCCTTTGCGAACCCGACTGGAGGCAGGACAAACCAGAACTCGGTATATTTGTCAGCTGTTGCCCCAAGCACCACAGGGTCACTACAGAGGATCATAACTTCATCAGAAGAATGCTCGGGGTCCATCGATACGACGGGGAGGCCGTCATCGGACATTACAATAGTGCACGCCCCCGCCAGGGATTCACCATTGTTCCCTTTTATCGCGACCGAAGACACCGACACATCCACACCGTAAAGCTTAACCGCAAAATAGCCGCAGACATTTTTGAACCTCAACATGTTATCTTCGCTTCTTGACACCATGGCATTGGCTCCTCGACCAAAAGAACCGTAGGAATAGCTTTGTATGGATGGAAGATTGAACGTTATCGTCCCGTTACCGTCTATGGACGTTTCGTCATGATGGGGATATATGGCATATATTTTATCCAATGACCCGTCATTGGACTGGGTATCGTTTGAAACTCTGGAAAACTCTCCGCTGTTAGCGCCATCCTTCCCGGTGAAACTGTATTCCAGACCACGGGTGCTTCTATTGAAAATGGTGACCCGGTCATCATTGTTCCATAGGATATGGAGTTTTTCATCTGCATATGTCTTGGTGTCCGGTTCGCTGCTCTGGTCGTCGATTACAGCATAAAAGACCTCCTCCTCAGAAGAAGGAACCGCAAGATCACAAGAATCGTCGATGACATCCACGGAACATGAAACCGCCGTCATCAACAACAATCCGAAAAATAAACTGGAAAATTTCATAATCAAAGGTAAGAAAAAAGGGGAAGGATACAAAAAAGAATAGGCGCTTGCAGAACTTTGCAAGCGCCTATTCATTAAAGTCTGGATGACTGGACTTGAACCAGCGACCTCCTGGTCCCTAAAAAGGGGACTTCTACTCATATCTCTTTGTTAAATCCCGGAAAAATACTATATTTACAGCTGCGAGAGGCACATTTGGTTAGTGCCATTTTTATTGGGTTTATATAGAAAACTGCGACTAAACTGCGACTAATTATGACAAAGATACGTTCTATTCTAAAAAGCGCCAAAGATGCAGATGGGAAATATCCTGTTTTGCTATGTATCTCCGATCGTGGTAAACGAGCATATTTCTCCACTGGCTTTTCCGCAACCGAAAAACAGTTTGAGGTAAGCAAAGAAGGAGGACGCTTTGCCCAGGGTAAAGGTATCCGGAAGTACTATGTTGAAAGAAATGAAGAAGACGGTTCTATAAAATCGTACTCCAACATGGAAGCGAATAATAAGCTTGCTGCTTTAGAGGACAGAGCAAAAGAGATCCTTCGCAAGTACAACAATGATCATGTTAGTTGGGGGTTTGAACAGTTCCGGGCCGACTTTACCAATGCACCCAAAAGGGAGTCTTTTTATGCATTTGCCGAGGACGTGATCGAGAAAGAGTACCAGTCGAGGGGGAGGTACAAATCCGCTCTGGTCGCACAAGAGACACTTCACTCCTTGGAACTGTATGATTCGCAAGTTAAGTCTCGCTCATTTCAAGACATCAATGTCCGGTATATCGAAGGATATATGGATTACTGCAGGGCAAAAGGAAACTCTGACACGACAATAAAGATACGCCTAGAAGTAATCCGACGTATTTACAACATTGCTATTCGCGAGAAGGCTGTTCCTCAAGAACTGTATCCTTTCAGTAGCGGGAAAGAAGATGGAAAGATACGCCTACCCAAGACACCACCCAACAGAACCAATAAATACCTGACTATCGATAGCCTGCTTAAGATCGAACGCACGACATTTGACAAATACGTTTTGGAACGCACGAAGCACCTATTCCTGTTCTCTTACTATTGCCGCGGTATGAACTGGAAGGATATGGCGTTACTTCGGAAAAGCAGTTTCACTCCAAAAACTGTCGTGGACGAGAATACGCACAAAAGTATGCAGGTAACAATGATGGAATACCGTCGCTCCAAGACAAAAGGGCAGTTTGAAATTCAGGTGACTGACAGGATCCAAAAAGAGTTGGACTGGTTCAAGGCGAATACGCCTCTGTACTCAGATTACGTATTACCAATCATTAAAGTTGAGGTTGAACCCCAAAAATTGGATGTATACCTTTCACAAATAAGAAAGCGATTCAATAGTTCTTTACGAGATATCGCCAAAGAACTTAAGCTACCAGCCAGCCAGTTAGACATTTCAAGTTATGCGTCAAGACACAGTTTTGCGATGACGCTACAAACTATCGATAAGCCTGTGGAAATAATTAGCAATGCTCTCGGGCACAAGTCTGTGGCTACCACGAAGCACTACCTTGAGAGCTTCAGTTCGACTAGGATGGCACAGGAGACAGATATAAATCTCGCAGCAATCGCGTCTAAGCTAAATAAGAAGAAAAAGTCATCGGCCAAGAAACAGAACCAAAAAAAGTCCCGCAAACCTTAACGGAATGCGGGACTCTTCACATTTTTAATACCCAACTTGGGGGGCTCCTCCCCCATTATCGTCTTGTTATATCATACGGCCTCCTTCATCTACCCATTTCTTAAGGACGGCTGTTTCGAAAAGCAGTTTCCCTCCTACTTTCTTAGCGCCTGGAATAGTTCCTCTGGAGTGCATCTGATAGAGACTGTTCCTAGTGTAACCGGTGATCTCACTAGCCTGTGCAACCGAGACATTCTCCGGGTAGCGGGGAAGCTCCTCGGCATTACGCTTCAGAGCCTCCGCTACGGCATCTTCTACAATCTTTCGTAGAAGTTCCTCTAATGAAGAAAATAGAGATGAAAAATCTTTATCCATTCACAACCTCCTGTTTGTAGATTCCCTCCGAGTCATGCCACAAAGGGGCATTGAATATATGAACCTTTTCTCCGATTACCTGGAGACCATCCTTCAGGACCTTCTCGAGGACGGTCTTGCCCTCAAACACTATATTGTCGGCCACGAAGTAAGGGTTAAGGTCCAGGGATTTACACGAGTTGCAGAAACGCTTTGAGTCCACAAGGCGCTCACGCTCTACCCGGAAGTCAAGCTCAAAATGAAGCTGGTCTGGATAAAGATCAGGAGAAGCGGCCAAAGCAGCCTTAATACACCTTCTTTTTGTCTCAGCATCCTTGTCAAGCTGATGGTTATACTGGTTACGGGCGTGTCTGAGCAACTGATAGACCGGCTGCTGCTTGTAAGCCCTCTTATTGGATGGGCCTTTCTTTGGGGAGGTCTCGGCATTGTTGTTCGCAGGGTTCTCGACAGCACCCACCACCTGAGGAGCTGAATTAACCTGGACGTTCGATTCGTTGTTTGCCATATTATTCTGACGGTTACCTGTACACCGTAAGGTTCAAATCTGTGAGAGGGATGAGGCACCTCTCAATATCTTATCCGTCATGCCTCTGACGTTCGGTCCGTAGGTGGACCATTCCAGTTTTTCGATAATGGATCTGCTTAATGACTACTTCGAGATTATGCTGGTCAGCCCGTCCAGAGTTAACGTTCCCTCGTTGAGTATTTCACCTATGGGCGCAGCCAGATAATCCAGATACACAACAGGCTTTTTATCAACCAGAATCAGGAGCTGCTCATCATCACTTGTGACGATGATATTGCTCTGGCCCTTGACCATATCACGATAGATACCCGCCCTCTCTTCGAAGTAATTCTTCGCCTCCTCCTTGGTCGAGAAGTAATTAATCCAGTCCATGCGGCCATAGCTCTCTGGGATGAAACACTTGTGGCTGACATACCAGACAACCTTACCGTCAAGGCTCAAGGCTTCATCAGGTGTCAGAACTCGGTGTTTGACACCGGATTCTGTCATGAACCCACCCTTACATGACTCGATGTGCCCCCTGCTGGTCTTCCTCATTGTGTTTAGCTTCTTGAGAGCATCCGTCCTTGTCTCATAAAGGACAGCCGAGTACTTACCCTGATAAGTCTCTGTCGTCAGAAAGACGACCTGACTACTTGCGTCTTCTAAAGACGTGGAAATCTGTTCAAAATCATCCATTGATTCTAATAATGGGTACTAAGGCTTCCCCGTTGCCTGGCACTTGCGGCAGCTCATGCCGTCAACCATCTGTCCGGTTGATTCATCTTTATTCTAGACTGATTAGCATTTCCGGAATCCGGTCTATACTCAGCCGATCACTTAGGCGTTAATCTCTCCGGGGCTTTTTACGGTGGCCTCCGAACCTCCAGTTTTCAAAGATCTTCACTGCAACTATCAGAAGTTTCCTTCCTGATTGCGATGCAAAGGTACGGGGAGGTCAACAGCCAGTATAGTAGCGTTTGAAAACTCGTTTTACTACCATTTATCCACTCCCCCATCACACCAAGTCCAAACAAATTGTTTCTGGAAATGTGGCCGCGAAGGTATGGATGACTGGAGTATGGGTAAAGTAGCTTTTGAAGGTTTGTTTTACTACCAATTAAAGAGTTGAGATAAAAAACAGATCGCGGTAGAAACAGTCCAGAAACAAAAAAACCGGGCAGTCTGCCCGGTATCACATATAAATATGAAAGAAATCAAATAGGATCTGCCAATCACATCACCAATTCGGAGAAATGGAAATCCTTCTTCGACCGCAGAATACCCTTGATGGAGTTCCCCTCCAGATTAGGATTATCGGTGAAACCCAAGAAATGGATCAGCTCTGCTATCAGTTGGTATTTATCATAAGAAACATCCGCTTGTTTCTTTGTAATCGTGCTCCTTGAACGGATGGTTGGGAGATCCAGGGATTCAAGCAGATAATAGAACAGGTTCGCCGCGTACCAGGTCATCTCTGTTCTTTTCGCTTCACCTTTACGCCATATGGGAACCGGATGCATATCTTTCTCGCCCTCTTCTTCCTTGATTGCTTCGTCGAGATGCTTGAGGATAACTGATATAGCCTGCTTGCTCTCGACTTTTATGGAATGGCTCTCAAGGTCATTGTCTATTATAATCCTGAACTCATTGGAATCCTTTATCCCATCCCTTACAGCCACAAGCTGATGGTAAACTGACGGGAGAACTTTCGTTCTCTCTTTATTTGCAGCCCAGTGACTGGTAAGCTTGTGAATATATACAGTAGCCCTCCAGAACTTATCAATGTCAAGGCCATAAGCTTGAAGGACCGGTGCTATCGAATCCTGCTTTTCGAAAGACTCTTTGGAAAGCCCCGTGGACTCTAAATACTCATCAAAGTGCCATGCGAGCCAAGAACATGACGGAGGAGGTTCCAAACACTCATTTCCTTCGTCGTCAATGTACGATGAAGGGAAATACGTCATCGCAAATCGAAGGACATAGCCATAATCATCATAAATGCCACCCATATATCTTTCAGGACACTTGTCTTTTAGACGTTTTGTTACTTATCTCAAATATAGCCATCCTTGTCGGATTATCCATATTCAAACAAGGGTTTAATGCTATTATACACCCGTTAAATCTCCCTCTCTTCATGGAAGGGGTATCGAGGAATGGCTTAAACCTCCCATATGCCCCGATATCGTAAATTCTTCATTTTCAATCGCTTTTATTTGTTTTTACCATTTAAAATGACTATATTTGTATCACGTTTTTGGGGAGACCGTTCGATCCATACTATTAACTACCGGGGGGTACTCCGGTGCCCCTCCTCCCCAAATCCACATTCAGTTTGGCTTGGTTTTGACATCCCTATTTAAAGCCATTTTCAGCCCCATAGATCGAGATTCTAAAAAGAAAGAATGGTTTCCATATACCCTTGGGTAAAGCCTCGGCTTTGCCCTTTATTTGGCCAAATTGTATACGGAAACTGAGTAGCGTAATCATTTCTCTATAATAGAAATATGCATGTATATTTTTTCTGAGTAACGTAATATTTTTTCTTAATAGAATAAGAGAATAGATTTTGATAAATATTTAATCATCAAATAATTATGGAAACTATTATTAGAACAGCTCCATCAGGAGCAACCTACCTCTCTGACTGAATGTCGGAGGTACCTGTCAACGTCGTATTTAACAAAGGAATAACTGGATGCGGCGCCACGACACTCGCAATCAAGCAGCCGGGGAACACGATTCTTGCTATGCCGTTCGTCGGCTTGGTCGATAACAAAACGGCAAGTAATCCGGAACTCTTCGGTGTCCATGGTGGCATTAACTGGGAGACTGAGATTGGCTGTTATATCCAGAATCACAATCCTATCAAGATCGCTGTAACTTATGATTCCATCCCTAGCGTTTGTGATGCCCTTATCTCCCTGGGGGTCGATCCATATAAGGACTTCTTCCTATTCGTGGATGAATGACACATACTTTTCAATTCCTACAAATTCCGGAATCAAGCTGCCCGCCATCTTCTTGAACGTGCCAGGTCATTCGAAAACAAGACCTTCGTTTCTGCTACCCCGATTCCAAGAGAGTACTGACTGTCTGAGTTGAAAGACCTGCCTGAATACAAGCTTGAGTGGCCGAATTCAGTTAAAGTCAATATCAATTCAATGCGGGTCCAGAGTCCGCTTATCTACATGGCCCGTCTATGTAAGGCCCGGGCAAATAAAGGAGGAGATGACAATTACCACATCTTCCTGAACAGTGTTGAGGGGATTTCCAGGATAATACGGCTGGCGGGCCTGAGACCTGATGAATGCAGGATCGTATGCTCCCAGAGCGATGACTCCAAGAATAAGAATCAGAAGAAGCTTGGAGAGTTCATGATCCAAACGACCACTGATCCTGTAAAGACGTTCAACTTCTATACATCAACCTGTTTTGAGGGACAGGATATCTATGACAAGTTCGGCCGGGTTTTCATCGTCAGCGAACCAAGGAAGGACCATACGAAAATGGATGTGATGACCTCTCTCCTTCAGATATGTGGCCGAATCCGGGACTCCAAATACAACACGGAGATCAATCAATTCTATTCCGAATCGGCATATAAGAATGTGTCCCCAGAAGAGTTTGCTGCCTCACTTAAAAAACAGATAGAGGATGCAGAGCATGATGCAGAATTGCTGAACAAGCTCTCGACTGATGGGAAGGAACTATTAAAAGCTTATGTTAACAAGGCTCCCTACCTAGGTATAGACGAGGAAAAAGGACAGATAGTCGTAGATCAGAATCTGGCCAACTTGGAAATCGTACACTACGGGATAATTAACGGACAGTATGCGACACAATGCAACATGAATGCTTCGCTCGAAAAAGCTGGTTTTCAAGTTACCAACGATGTGGGAGCATATAATTCAGATGAAGAACTGGAAAGTCTCCTATCGATAGAAAGAACCCCATTCAAGGAGATCTTTGAAGAATATGCTGAGATACGGGGATCAAAGGGATACAATCTAGATTGTTTCAGAAGGTCGAGGATTGAGGTGGAGAAGCCATTGGTCAAGGAGGCATATGATGTCCTTGGTCCGGCCAGAGTCAGGGAGATGAACTATCACCAGGCAAACATCAAGAGGGAGATAACAAAGCGGAGGAGTGAGACACTGGATACTAAGGTCTTCCTTCTGTTAGATGAAATGATTGATAAGCAGGTGGCAATACCAAAGTCCGAGATTAAAGAAATCCTGGAAGACATATATAAGGAGCTGGGTATTACATCCAAAGCAAAGGCAACAGACCTCAAGAAATGATATGACATTAAGGAAACAACCCAAAGAAGGCTCAACGGAACCGTTCAGTCCTGTATTGTGATCATCTCCTCAAAAATAAGAGTGAAAAAATAGACCTCCTGAGACTATATTTGGGTATTCAATTGAGACTGGGACACTCGAACACACATTGTTTTCACTATCTTTGTGAAAATGCTAAGCTTATGTTGGGTGCAATAATTGGAGACGTCGTCGGATCCACATATGAATTCCATAACACAAAGGACTATAACTTCAAATTATTCCCTGAAGGTAGCAAATATACCGATGATACGATAATGTCATTGGCAATCGCTTCCTGGCTCATGAAGATGGGAGTCAGGGATTATCGGGTGAACACTCCCACTATTCTGCAGAGCCTAGAGGAAGAGCTTGTCAAATACGGTAAGATGTTCCCTAATCCTACAGGGGGTTATGGTGGTGGATTCGCCACATGGCTATTCAATCCTGAAATGCTAAAGTCCTATGGGGAGAATAAGAGAAATGATTACTACGAATCTGCCACTGGCCGTCATCCATATAATTCATGGGGAAATGGTTCTGCAATGCGTGCTGCTCCTGTCGGATGGCTTTTCGGAACATCTCCGGGCTTGAAAGGAACGCTAGCATTACGTAAGCTGACGTGGATTGCCGGTGGAGTGAGTGCCTCAATCACCCATGATGCCATAGAAGGGACAAAAGGGGCCTCTGCTGTGGCATGTGCTGTTGCATATGCTCTAGATGGTAAGTCAAAAGATGAGATTCGCAAACAAATAGAGCAAGACTTCGGTTATGATCTCCATAAGTCCTGGGAGTATTGGTATCAGGTGTATGGTTGGGACAGTTCTTGCCAAGGAACAGTCCCCCAAGCAATGATTTGCTTTCTAGATTCCACAGATTTCGAAGACGCGATCCGAAAAGCCGTTTCCCTTGGCGGAGATTCTGATACACTTGCCTGTATAACAGGAGGAATTGCAGAGGCATATTACAAGGAGATACCAAGTTTCATGGCACATAAGGCTCTTGACACATTACCTGAAGTGTTGAAGGACTTACTGAAAGATTTCCAGAATAGAGTTGGGTACAGGGATATTGTGAAGCTTGTATAACTCATAATAAAAGCAAGGACTTATCATTATTATTCCGTATACACTAATGAGGCCGGAATACTTACAATTTATCAACGGTGATAAAGTAATTATCCCATTCGGGGAAGCCGTAATCGACGACGGGGCGTTCGAAGATTGCAATTATATTACATCTGTTTATATCCCATCCTCCGTCCGTTTAATTGGCGATAGAGCGTTCTGTCACTGTACAGGTCTTACCTCAATTGAGATTCCATGTCCGGTGGGAGAAATTGGAACAGAAGCGTTTCGAGGTTGCACAGGGCTACAGTCTGTTGAGATCTCAGACTCAGTTTTAATAATTGGCAAAAGAGCATTCTGGGGCTGCACGGGACTTCAGTCTATTGAAATCCCCAACTCAGTATTAAGAATTGATTCGCAAGCGTTTGCAGATTGTTCCGGACTCAAATCTATAATTATCCCGGATTCTGTCCTTGAGATTGGGAACCGTGCTTTTCTTCGTTGCCGCGAACTCAAATCGATCATCATTCCGGATTCAGTTAGAAAGATTGAAGGAAGCGCATTTGAGGAATGCACTAGTCTTTCTTCAGTTAAACTATCCTGTTCAATTGAAAGAATAGACGATAGAATGTTTTATGGGTGTTCAGCACTTTCTTCCATAGTAATACCGGACTCTGTTAAGAGAATTGAAGGATCAGCGTTTTATGCATGCACAGAACTCGAAACAATTAATCTCCCAGATTCAATTGAATCCATTGGGCCATATGCATTTATGTTCTGTTCCAAAATCACTTCTATTAGAATACCTGATGGCGTTAAATACATAGAGTATAATACATTCAAGTTCTGCAGTGAACTCAAAACAATTAGTATCCCTAATTCTGTCACTAGTATTGGAGGCGCTGCGTTTATTTTTTGCAGGAACCTTTCATCAGTAATCATCCCTGAAGCCGTTACCAGGATTCTGGGATGGGCATTTTACAATTGCACAGGGCTTAAAACTATTAAATTACCAGATTCTCTCAAAAGAATTGGGCCGGAAGCGTTTTCTGAGTGCCGTGTACTGTCAGAGATCGAGATTCCTGATTCTGTTGAGTTAATCGAAGCTAGGGCGTTCAAACATTGCCAAAACCTTACCTCTATAAAGATTCCTGATTCGGTTCATAATATTAAAGATGAAGCATTTGAAGGGTGCTTTAAACTAACTTCTGTGTATTTCTCAGATTCAATTGAAGAATTACCAGACAATGTATTTGCTTCCTGTGTAGGACTACGGTCTGTATATTTGAAGTCAAGTCACCCCAACGACCTGATATCTAAAGCGTTATCTAAATTTGGATCTAGTATATCATTACACGTGCCTGCCGGTTCGGCATATAGATACAGACATCAGAATGGATTCGAGGTGTTCAAGGAAATCATAGATGATTATTACCCTGAGAAAAATCAATAAGAAGTTCAATATCTATTATACAGCACCCATTAAGGGATAATAATAACACCCATCGAGGTGAGCGACTGTAATTTAACATTTGCCCCTTTCAGTTAATTTAGCTACTTTTGAAAGACACACAATAACACTATTAATTCATTCTTTAGGAAGTCGCTATTGGAGGAAAGCATATCCATAACTAAAGAAATGCTTTATTGATACAACGCAACTGTTTTAACAATATGGAACCATCATTCTTTTTATCGTATTGGCGTCCGTGGGACGAGAATAGCAGTTTTATTGACAGTTGGGGTGATTATATAAGGGACACCTCATTGGTTAATTATGGCGTTGATAGGATAGGAGACTTCATTCAGCAAGCTTCTCGGGAGAATGTTCGAGCTATAGAAGAAGCGTCACAAAAGCAAGCTGAAGCCACTATTGCGTCTGGGATGATTCAAGCAAAGGCTATTCAAGAAGCAGCGAAGATGGTCGGCTTCAAACTGGACAATGTTTCCAATGAACTGAAGTACCTGAATAGGCGGATGGATATAGCACTCGAGCAGCAACGCATAAATCAATTGAATCTCGAAGAATTACTTCGTATTCCTAATTCGGAAAAAGAACGCCTCAACACTATAAAAAATGGGGTACATTATTTCACAGCCGCTTCCCATAATCCTGACTTGCTCAACGATGCACTTGAGGAGTTTCTCAAGGCTGAAGCTATGAAAAAACAAGATTACTTCGTCCTTCATAAGATTGGCTGCATCTATTTATTTTCCTCTAGACATCTTGCTCCGGATAAAGCTCAGGATTACTTCCTCCGTGCTGGGAAATATGCTGAAGCTGACATTGTAAATAACAATCCAATCGGCAGTAATAAACTGAAAGGTGATTTTAATTATACCGACTCGTCTTCAGATATGAGTCAAATAAAGATTATCGCAGCAGACTCATATGATAAGGCAGCTCTTTCAGCTTATGTTCTTGGAGACGATGGTAATGCTGTTCAATATCAAGAACGTGCAGTTCTAATTCTTGAAAACGGAAAGCATCTTTTCAACTATGCAAAGTATCTTTTCAGAATCGGAGACTCAAAAAGTGCACTTGCTAAATTGAAAAAAGCTATTGATATTGATCCAGAAATGCTCAATGCTGTGTTTTGTGACGCGGATGTATTCGCTTCTCCTAAAATACCAGAGTTCGTTAAAGAAAGATGGGCTGAATTAGATAATAACATTGAAGAATCAATAATATGTCTTCTCGGGGAACAGCACTCAGAGAATCAAATCACTCTTCTTAAATTTGAATTAGTAAAGGAAGCCTATAAATATTTCAAAAAGAATAACTATGCAAAAGCAAAAGCATTCATTTCTTTTTTAAGTGCAAATTACGAGACGTTAGCAGATATCGTTAGTAAGAGAAAAGAAGCGACAGAGTCATTCTTAAGAACGTTTGATTCTCCCGGAGAAGCAAGACCCTATAGGCCGATGTTGATGAGTGTCTCACTTACAGATTCAAAAGTTAGGACTATAGAGGATTTTTATAGAAATTATAATGAGTGCATGATGGTTTTATCGAATATCAAAAAGGGATAATGGACATTAAGAGTTATATTGAGAATAAAATATCTGAGAAGGATATCTGCACTTCCATCTTTGGATCAGAGAATTGGTTCTCCTTTCCGTTGTTAAAAGGAGAACAAGTTATTGTTTACATCTCTTCTACCAAGAGATCAAAGTCGATAGCCTTTCATGTCCGATGGAGTAATCAAAAAAAGTTAAAGGGGGAAACGGCGCAAATTGAGTGGGGAAACTCAAATATCATAGATTGTAAGTTGCCGATCGGGCAGTCTCGTGGTTTGATTTCTAAACAATATATTACCCGTTACAAAGTCGATGTTAAACTTGATACTCTTGCAGAACTTCTTAATAGCGAGTTGGTTGTCTTTACCGTTGGTTCTTTTTCAGAAAGTCTTCTTTTCTGTTCTGATATGATAGATCTTCTCTATTATTTGGCGTATTGTTCCGGCGCTGATTCGCTGCCCGAATCCTTACGGGATATGCTCTATAGAGATTTCAATGAGTATCAGAATCAGGAGAAGGAGTTTGAGAAATGGAGGGAAAAAGTGAGACTGCAGAGGGAGAAAGAGAAAGAAGAAAAGGTTCGACGTGAGATCATTCGGTTAGCAAAAGACTTTGTGCAAGCGCTCTGGTCATATCTTAATAATAATAAATATGAAGGTCTTGATCTTATTGTCCGTACTGAATTTAAAGGGGACCCGAATGGTTATTTTATAATATATAATGATTACAAAAGAAGTGATTATATTAAACTGCTAAATAATGATCAAGATAAAATAAATAAAGTACTTGATTCATTAAGAGAGAGAGGACTGATTGACTATAATTTAGTTGATAGAAAGTATAAGTTGACTCTGCCATATTTCTATTGTCACTGTCCACTTCAACAACTATATGATGTAATTGATGGGAAAATTACTATAAATCAACTTCCAACTAAGCCTGTTCATAATCTGAGTTCTACTAATAATACTACAAATCAAACCTCTGGGCCCGTTCAGAAATTGAATTCTCCTGATAATACTTCAAATAAAAACATCTCCCAAACTAATGACGGTTGTTACATCGCCACGTGTGTCTACGGCTCCTATGACTGCCCCGAAGTTTGGACTTTTAGAAGATACAGGGATCAAGTATTAAGGTCCTCTATTATAGGAATAGTATTTATAAAAATCTACTATGCAACTAGTCCCACTTTGGTAAAGTGGTTCGGGGGCATGAAGACATTCCGGACTTTCAATCGTAAAATTCTTGATAAACTAGTGAGCATCTTGAATAATAAGGGATTTGAGAACAAGCCCTATAAAGATAGATGAGATCAGACGGTGACATTTTAGAACTCATCAATTCTAGGATGTGAACGTAATTCCACATACGTGTCAAAGATGTCCTCGCTGACTGGTGCTTTATGAACCAGTGCTATTAAATTGGGCAAGAAGAGCCTATTCCCGTGTTTGGGAAATAATAACAACTAAGTAAAACGTGTTTATGGATTGGCCAATGATTACCATCGGCCAATCCTTTCCTGGCTAACAGTAAATAATAATCGAAAGACTGTGCACTTCCAAATAGAATTCAACTATTATATCCTGCTGTAATGTCGAAATACACATCCATCGCTTTCGGCTTCTTTTCTTGAACGGACTTCACCTCAAAGCAAAGACGGTCCAACTTCTTGTCGCCGACACTTATCAAATGCTGAGAAATCATCTTCGATTCCAGATTCATCAGTTGGAACAGGATGTCGGTAATGACATACTCAAGATGGACGTAATTATCTGTCTCGGTAATCACTATTGGGTGCTCTTTATCATTTCCAATGCTTAACTCGACGTTTTCTTCATCAAGCAGTTCCATGAAATCCATTTCATTGTCATAGAAGATGCGTGAGGCGGCTATGGCATCGTCCAGGTCCTCAATGCCACATTTAAACTTGATTACGCCTGTCGCCGCCATTCGATCAACCTCAGTTTTAGCGACCGCCCTCGGATTATACTGCCTGACACCGATATTTGCCGGCCATCCGAAACACCAGGCCTCAAGGTCCCTGACATCAACGCCCACCTTGCCGGGGGTTTCACACATCAGTTCGCAGAAGTCATAATAGACATCCTTAAAACTGGTTGACTCGGCGTAAATCACTTTATTGCCAACAGGAACATAGTTGAAGAACGGATTCCGTCCTGCTTCCGGCATCAAAGCGAAATGCACCGGCTTCATATTCTCGTCAAAGATGAGAGGACGAATATAGAGCTCCATGTCATAGGCAAGGAAATAGAGCAATTTGGTGAAGTAACTGGGGCCAATGCCATAGAAATAGTTTTCACCCCCTCTCCTCAGAGATGTAATGGCATTCTCAATTCTATCGAAGTCCGTCTCGGAGTCACGAAGCATCGCTACAAGTCGCTCCAATTTGGGCATAGTGGTATTGCGGTCATTGTTACGAGCAATTCCTTCTGCCTGAAAACGGCTGATTCCGCCCCACATAATGGTGGCCACGAAACCTTTATACAGATCCTCCCGGAAGAATCTGACTACATCTTCACGTGATAGTTCTACAGGGAGATTCCGGACGATTTCAGCAAAATCGCCATTGGTGGATATGGCCTTTCCGACGGGATTGGCAAACCTGCCTTCACGCCAATGGATAGAGGGCTGGATATAGGTGTTGATGTCGTTGATGTGGTTTTTGATAAAATTGAGAAAAGACATAATGGATATTGTTTATAACGTGAAGAAAAATTGGGGCACAATATCAGTATTATTTTTAAAACTACAAATTATATTTTACCAGAATCCGGAATCCCTCTTGGAGTCTAGTTTATGCTTATTATACTTATCCCGATTTAGTTTGTCCCTTTCAGTTAATTTTGCTATTTTTGAAAGACACATAATAACACTATTTATTCATTCTTTAGGAAGTCGCCATTCGAGGGAAGCATATCCATAACTAAAGAATTGTTTTATTGATACAACGCAACTGTTTTAACAATATGGAACCATCATTCTTATTATCATATTGGCGTCCTTGGAATGAAAATTCCAGTCTCGTTGATAGCTGGGGCGATTATCTTAGAGATACATCCATCGCCCATTATACTGCAGAAGCAATTGGACATTACATCAATGAAGCATCAATGGCTAATGTTAGTGCTATTGAGGAATCAACGCGGATACAAGTTGCTGCGACGAAGCAGGCTGCTATTGCTCAAATAAATGCTATTAAAGTCGCTACAGAATTGTTGGGCACAGAGATCAAGAAAGTTAGAGAAGAAATCGTAGGGGTAAATAGACGATTGGATCTTTCGTTGGAGATGCAAAGGACGGGTCTTATTCTTCAACAGAATATTGCAGACCTGTTAAAGATACCGGATTCCGAAAAAGAGCGTGTCAATCATATTACGTTAGGCTTACAATTTCTTCATAATGCCGAAAATGACCAGGATTTACTAAGCGATGCTTTAGAGGAATTCATAAAGGCCGAAGCATTAAAAAAACAAGACTACTTCGTTTTACATAGAATTGGTTGTATTTATCTTTTCGCGCCTAATTTGATCAACCCTGAATTGGCTCAAGATTATTTTGTTAGGGCCGGAAAATATGCAAGTGCTGAATCGGGTGCTAATGCCATTCTCCTTGTGAATCAGCTGACTAATGCTATCAATGGAGCTTATACGGAAATCACCAGCAATAAGGCAGCCATTGGTTTACTTGCTGCGGACTCCTATGAAAAAGCCGCATTGTCTGCGTATGTCCTCGGCGATGACAAGAAGGCTGCGCTGTATCAAGAAAAAGCGGTAAAATATAATGATTGTCCCATCAACAGGTTCAATTATTCAAAGTACCTTTTCCGAGAGAATGATTTGGAAAAAGCGAAGCAGCAATTAGAAATAGCTGTGGACGGAGATCCGAATATGCTTAACAGCGCTTTGGCTGATTTGGACATCTCATCAAATGCCTGGACTATAGAGTTTGTTGAGCGCAAGGTGGCGGAGACAGACGATGAGCTGGAAAGAATCCTTTTTGATTCATTCAAGAAAAAATATGATTTGTCTTCTAACCTGGACGTTCTCGAGTCCATGCAGGTGAGGAAAATTGGGAATCGTTCGCCAAAATTATCTTATACGGAGAAGCGAAATTTGACTGCCGGATTTCATCAATTATCGAACCCAGAAACCAAGGGACTGCTGAAAAAATGCACATTATTATTGCGTGCTATTGAAACAGAACCCATTTTTTCGTTTTCTAATGATCAAATGGATAAAATCAGGATTATTCTTTCTCCAACAGAAGCTCCGTCGCTTGAGCATTTGCAAAAAGGATACGATAAAGTATGTAGCCTTCTTAAGACAAATATCGCCAAAGTTGGGACTTCGGTATCCGGAGGAACAATTATCGCCATTTTAGAAGATGAATCCGGCTGGTTTGGTTTGATGAGTACTAAAAAGCCGATAGGGAAAGCTAAATGGGCTACGAAAGATGCGATGGGCGGTGAACATTTGATAAAAGGAGATGATGGGGAGGATAATACGAGAGAGATTGAGATTTATTACGACTCTCCCGCTGTAAAAAAGTGCCGTTCTTGTCGAGAAGGTGGCTATTCCGATTGGTATTTACCTTCAATAAAGGAACTACGGGCTTTGGCAAATGCACATAAATATTATAAATCGGACGAGATTGTGCTGAGCAGTAATGATCTATGCTATAGAGATGACATTTTTCAAGGCGAGCGTTGCTACTATGACTATGTTCTTGGAATATGGAACGTCGCCCGGGAGTGGTCTCAAATTAAGACTGCCAGATCTGTTGGTGATGGGAACTTAGTATGGCCAATCAGAAAGTTTTCTGTTTCTATTTCAGACCTAAAATACAAGTATCGCATTTGTTTATAACGATTGAATTATGGAAACCGATATCATCAAGCAATATATTATCCAAGAGGACAATATCGTCATATTTGACAACGAAACATATCTGGTTAAACCCTTGTTTAACTCAAAGGACGTTGAATCATATGTATCGATTGCGAAAAAGGGCGCGGCTAATTGCTATATCTATTTAAGGCTTTGTTCTGATACGGTCCCGGCAAAAAAAGAGCTTATCTTGAAATGTTCGACGCCTGATCTAGAGTTGTGTTCAAAAATGGAGAGAGTGCCGGTATTTAACCAAAAAGCCGGTAAATATGTGTCGAGGTTTCGTATCAAGGCAACTGTTGAGAATATCTATGACATTATTCATGCGAAAGCTGTTTCTTTGTCTTGGGATCAGAATAAAATTAAAGCTAAAACATCTTTGGACGATAGTTTACTAACGGGGTTCTTCATCCAAACCCGGGGACTTTCGTGTATTCCGGAGTCGCAGCAAGAAGTGATTGATGCTGCAGAGAGGAAAGCCAAAGAATTACAGGAAGAGGAGAGAAAAAAGAAAATGGAAGAGGAGGAACAGAAACGTTTAGCAGCGGAAAAAGAAAAGGAGAAACAAAGAGAAGAGCAGCGGAAAAAAACGGCTATCAATAACTGGAAAAAAGAACAAGTAAAGAGGTGCACCAAGCTATTAGTCCCCAGCCTTATGCAATTGCTAAGGAATGATCCTAAAAAGGATATGGGGTCATACAGAGATACCTATCAGATTCATACAAATACAATTGAGACGAATTTGAAGAAGGAAATAAAGCCAATAATCGATTCGTTGAAAAAAACTAATGAAGAATTCGCGAAAGAGAAAGAAAATATTATTAAATCAGAGGGCTTTATTAATGATGTTATAAACGGTTTAGAGAAAAAGAAGATATTTACCAAAATCGACTACGCATCGTATGGCCCATTGCGCTTTCCTCATTATCTTTTGTCTAAAGATTTGACAGAGCAGCTGGCCCTTGATGTGATTGATGGGAAATCAACTTATAATCAGATAGTGCCTAAGCTGCTGGTCGGGTCATATATTCGTAGAGCTGTTTTAGCCACAAACATTATTACTAAAGAGTATCGAGTATATGACTATAATTATTCGGCTGACGGAGCTGAAGTTTTAAGGCAAAAGGGCATCATATCACAATCCTACTCAGAAGAGTACAGTTGGGATAGCGGTCATCATGGCGAGAAATATTGCGTCCTTTATGTGAATGACTACAATAAAGCTTGTGATATTATTGACGGAAAAGCAGAGTCAACTGTAAAGAATACGAACATGCATCAGGGATGCTACATCGCCACCTGTGTTTACGGTTCCTACGATTGTCCTGAGGTATGGACACTGAGGCGCTTTAGAGATCAATCTCTCAGGAATTCTTGGCTGGGAAGGGTATTTATAAAGGTATATTATGCAACCAGTCCAACTCTTGTAAGATGGTTCGGCGGAATGGAATCATTCCGCACCTTTAACCGAAGGATTCTTGATATAATGGTGAGCAACCTGATTAGGAAGGGATTTGAGAACAAACCATATCTGGATAAATGAGAATAAATAGGGAAGCAGTCGCAAGAAAGGAATGGCTTGAAGAGTATCCCACAGGTTTAGAGGTAGATTCACTACGACCAAACACACTTTTCAAGTTGGATTAGATGCTCGGAGGCATTCACCCTGGTTTAATTTACCCCTTGAAAACGAGCTTATTAGAGTAAAAAACTGAGCCTATATTGCTTTCAAGGATAATTAATTGTTATGAAATACATGTTTCCGGCAATAAGAAATGGGGGAGGAAACAATATGGATTATATCAAAGGAAAACTATGGTACCAAATCATACTTAAAAACAACATAGTATTTCATTCTTCTTTCATTATCAACGATAATTCCCACTTGTTTATCTTTCATACCGCTTTGAATATTCGGTACTAACGTACACTCAAGGCTGGAATCACCACCCTGAAGTCTTGATATTAAGCGTCTATTATCATACGACTTAAGAGTCACGTCGCCCCCATTATCGATATGCGTTATTCTCTTTATTTTAACGCTTGAGAAAGAAACGGCAAAATTATACCACTCAATAGAATTATGCGAGTTAACTACTCCCACATGTGAGACTTTAGCTAAAATCCGTTTTATATCGGAATGTTTATACTCAAACAAACACTGAAGTTTTAATGAATCGGCCGCGTTTTTGTTAAACGTTACGTTCAACTCGCCACTCTTTGACTTTGCACTTGTTGTAATAATTGCATTACAAGTTTCAAATAGTTTTGATGCTATTGATGATGTTAACCTATATACTATCTGTTTTTGCTCATCATCTTCTTTAACTGGCCACTCTAGAATAGTACCAAGCCGCTCTAGTTGACTCGCCTTTTCTTGTCCAACTTTATCTAGAATAAACGGATAGATTATCCTTCCAGAATGACTCGAACGCATTTTCGGATTCAAATTGACAACATAGTTCAAATCTTGAGTGTTGATCCATTTGCTAATAAATAAATCCGAATCACTTGAGTTATCAACTTCTTCTATAGCTGTAATCGGATGCGTTGATGTATACAGGACTTGCTCTCCTGGCTTATTGTATCTGAATAGCTTTATCTTGCTCGCGTCATGTATATATCCAAATTGGTCAATTGAGGAAGTGTCAAAACGGCCATCTTTATATCTCGCTCTATACAGAGGGAGTCTATAGAAGCTTTTGGGTAACTTGAACACAAAATCGGTTGGAATCATTGAAACTAATCCATCAATTTCATTGTCATCTAACACGCGCACTAAGTTTAGATGATTCTCAAAACACTTAAATATTTCGTTTATATCCATATTAAGTATTCTCTTAATGAATAGGAGAATGAAGCCATTATTCTGCTCTATTCAAAAGTGGAAAGAGTCTCTTACAAATCTTCTCCGTGAGGACGATTCTTTAGATTATCGTAATATAGGGTTACACGATAGCCTGCTCGATTAGTAATCATAAACCAGACTTCGCCATAAACGTCGCCCGTGTCGTCTAGAATGCCAAATCTGCATTTATGATCCGTATTCGAAAAATAGAACAACTCTTCGGAAGGGATGGGCTGGTTTTCCTGGAGTGGCTTATACTTCGCATTTGCAGATAATTGTGCTAGAAGCTTATTATACTGTTCTCTCAGATCCATCTCTGGGACCTCATCGAATTCAACTGCTATCCGATCGACATTATCGTGATAAGTATGAACAAACACTTTAACTGGCTCACCGTTAAACTGGCCCTCCAGATATTCACCACGATAGGGTTCAATAAAGCCCTTCTCTTTTAATTGAGATACAAAATATGCTTGACTACCATCGATTGGAATTCCCAAAAACTTCAGAGCAGTTTCATCTACATCTTCCTTGAGGTCAATATAATCAACACTTTCTGTTTTTAATCCTGGGAAAGCTGCCGTTCTAGAGACATCGGAAAACAGATAAATCATAGAACCTTTCTGCAACGCTGGAGCATCCGATTTCTGATTAAAACGGGTTTTTAAAGCTGCTTCTCTTGCAGCGTTCCATAAGTCATCACTATTAGTTTTAGTTCCTTCAGCTCCAGCTTCCGCCTTAGTAACAATGCCATATTGATCTACCCAAATAGTCACAACAACGACTCCGCTTGCTGAGTTCTTAGAAACAGCTTGTGGTAATGTCCCAAGATATGTACGGCCATCGAGGATAGCGCTTGGCCTACCAATGCTCTGTCCAAAAGCAGAAACAGAGCTAACGAATAAAGCCAGCAGTAATATAACCTTCTTCATAATAAGGAAATTAGCTACACAAATATACTCATTATCAACATATTTCAAAATTGATTGTATACTCCACTATTCAAAACACTACCAGATAAGCTCCCCCTCCCAGATTCATTTGGGAAATCTGTATAGATAGCGACCTTAACGGGGGTAGGGGTCACTTTTTCAAATTAAAAAAACATTAAGACAATGACAACTTTTCAAGTAATAATAGTGCTGCTCATTATGGCAGCCCTCGTAGCCTTTTTTGAAAAAAGGAAAGGCTGACCAGCAAAAAGAAAGGAGACGAAGATTACGCTCCAGAGCGCAGCAGAAACACTCCGCAAGATGGGAGCAAAAGATATCGAGAACATCGAAGATCGCGGTGTCTGTTTCAGATACGATGGGAAAGAATATCTCATCGAAGTGGGTTCATATCCACTGATCCGCATAGCCTATGGCGAAGAGCTTGATGTCAATGCTGACTTCAACGCAGCCAATAAAACCGTTAAGGAGTTGAATGAGATTGCTTCCTCCGTTTATCTGTACCTTGATGAACGGGATTTAATGTTTTGTTATCCTTCAATCATACCGTCTTGTGAGGTCTTAGAAGAATCTTTCCCTCCTATAGCTAAATACATCCAGGCGGCAACAGAAGCATTTAGGAATCATTATAAATCCGAAGAAGATAAAAACAATACTCCTAATGAGCATATAGAATAGACAATGAAGATGGAGATAAACATGGTTTTCAGTTTCTGCTTTCATGCTTGTTTCTTAAACAAACTTAGATCTATACTATTTTAGAGAGTAATACATTTCCATTATGTACTGGGCCGTTCTCATATAGAGGGCGGCTCTTGTCGTTTATGTTCAATCCTTTTTAATCCACTCTCACATATGCAAGAAAACACTGTATTCAAGACGCTCAATGCACTCAACTGCAATGAGCACACAGAAAAGAAAGGGAATCTTACCTATCTTTCCTGGGCTTGGGCATGGCAGATGGTGAAATCCATCTATCCAACGGCCTATTACACCATCTACGAGAACCCCGAAGGCTGGAACTACTTCACAGATGGGAGCACCTGCTGGGTGAAAACTGGGGTAACCATCGAAGGGCTCGAGCACATCGAATACCTTCCCGTGATGGATGCCCGCAACCAGTCTATCCCACTTGTTTCCATCATGAGCACGGACGTAAACAAGGCCATCCAGCGTTCCCTGACGAAAGCCTGCGCACGCCATGGCCTCGGACTCTACATCTACGCCGGCGAAGATCTTCCGAACCCCGCGGAGAAACCCGTACAGCAGCAGGTGACTCCACAGCAGCAGTACAACCCGTTCGAGTATCCACATCCTGCTCCTACACAGTCATGGAGACAGCAACGAAGCCAGTATGTTCAACCCCAATAGCATCATTTCTACACCATGGAATCACAGTTCCGCCAAACGAGTATGCAGCAAACGCCTGTATTGAGCACACTCGTCAGACCACAGGAAGCACAGAATGTGACAATCCTTCCCGTCATACAGGCAAAAGAGGAGCACAAGGCTCCTGCAAATCTTCCTTTCATCGAAGCCAACACCAAGGAGGTTGAGATGGAGCATCTTACCGGAGACTGCATCATCCCTGTCTTCTCCAAGGACAACGAGGTGACAATCTCCCACCAGAGCTTCATTGAGACTATCCTTGATGCCGCAAAAAAAGTGTTTCCCTCTGAATCAATCTCAGATCCTTCCATCAGGGTGTCCCACGTGGTAAAGGGCCGTATCCCGGAGGCCATCCACAAGCCGGTAACCCAGTTGCTGGATTCTGACAAGACCATCTACTACGAAAGGATGATGTTCTGCTTCGAGGTCCCTACGATTTATCAGGACATAGATGGCTGCAGGCTCAATCTAACGATTGGAGGAGTTCGCGCCTACAACGAGCAGAACCTCTATGCAAGGAAATCGCCGGAGAAGTTCAAGATCTTCATAGGATTCAAGAACCTGGTCTGCTGCAACCTCTGTGTTTCTACAGACGGATACAAGGCATCCCTGAGAGTCATGGAAACGTCATCGCTTCTTTCTTCAGCTACAGACCTCTTCCGCACCTATGACATGGAGAAGCATCTCGCGCTGATGTCAGCATATCGAGAGTGCGCGATGAGTGAATCCCAGTTCGCACAGTTCCTCGGAAGATGCAGGCTTTACCAGTATCTTCCTATCCCTGAAAGGAAGAAACTTCCTGAGCTTCTGCTCACGGACACGCAGATCGGATTGGTCGCAAAGTCCTACTACGATGATCCTGATTTCGGGAAAGGAGATGACAAGTATATCAATCTCTGGAAGATGTACAACCTCTTCACTGGGGCAAACAAGTCATCCTACATCGACAACTTCCTGGACAGGGCAAACAACGCTTCCGAAATTACAACCGGACTCGCAAGGGCCCTTCATGGAGATGAAGAGTACGGTTGGTTCCTCAGTTAAGCGAAGACTCCAGTCCTCTCATGAAAACGGGATGAAAGTTCATTTTTGTTGCGTCAATTAAATAATAGTATTGACCCAACATAGCCCGTTCTATTCAAAGGCAAAAACAGCTTCTGAGTGTGAGAATCACGCTTGGAAGCTGTTTGCCTTGTTTCTAGAGGCTTAAGAACTGTCCCTATCATACTTAAATGCTATATCATGAAAAAGTACATCGATAACGATTATGCTGGTAAGCAGATCGCTTGTTGCAGGACAGCACAGGAGGTTGTCCATGACCACATGAAAGGCCTCGACCACGAAGAGGTCTGGATCATCCATCTCACAAATGCGAATACCGTGATATCCGCTGAGATGGTAGCGATGGGAACCCTCAGCCAGACTTCCGTTGACTGCAGGACGGTTCTTCGTGCTGCGCTTCTGCAGAACGCTGCTGCGATTATCTTGGCGCACAACCATCCTTCCGGATTGCCGCTTCCGGGACAATCTGACATCAAATTCACCGGAGAATTGAGAGCCGCCTGCAGCCTGATGAATATCAAGCTGCTTGATCACATCATATTGGCGGATGATTCATTCTTCAGTTTCGCTCAAGAACAAACCCTTAAATACTAACATCATGGAACAATTAAACAGAATCGAAATCCGGGGCATCGTCGGGAGTGTTTTCGTAAAGAGTATCGGAAACACCAAAGTTGCCAACATCTCAGTCGCGACCGATTACGGGTATACCACAAAGGACGGGAGTTCCGTCATTGAAACCACTTGTTATAGCAACAGATAGATTATCACAAGTACATTACTGAAGTTGCCCATCACGGTTAATGACGGGCAACTCTTTTGCTTTTTCTCTTTTGATAACGATTATACCAGGCTTTTTAAGTATTCCTTTAGCTTGCTATTTCTT
>JAEEGL011980375.1_pt1 | contig 25748 bp, 29 predicted proteins | sample 9134231 | NCBI WGS metagenome assembly JAEEGL01 (sample SAMN16246548, study PRJNA631951) | gut metagenome | biome: gut microbiome; feature: rumen; material: fiber-attached | host: Bos | place: Iran: Karaj | collected 2018-10 | reverse complement strand
GATGCAACTGATGATTCAGATGGAGATGGAATTGTAGATAATGAAGATCCTGATATTAGAGGGGCATATTTCCCTAATAATAATCGCCATACAGATGAAATATACTGTGATAATGGAAATAATGATGATGATAATGGTAATAATGGAAATAATGGAAATAACAATAATGGTAAAGATAAAACAAAGCCTGTTATATCTCCTATAACTTATGATGATATATTTAAATATTTTATATTACTTGTAATATCATTTATAGGAATTGGTTATTATTTTGTAAAGACTAAAAAGAATGAAGGTGAATAATATGAATAACAAAAAGAAGAAAAAGAAAATGAACAAATTTATTAAAACTTTTCTTCCTTTGTTTAATATTGTTTTGGTATGCTTAATGGCAACCTATGCATATTTACAAGATTCTGTTTCTTTAACTAATTCATTCAAATTAGCTTTAGATGAAGAACCACCTATAATTGATAGTTTTACATTTACTAAAACTAAAACTGCTATTACTATGAATATTACTGCACATGATGAATTTAGAGGTTTGGCTTCAATTAAATGGTACTATGGAAAATGTGATGGTGAATGTAATGTTGATGAATTTACTGAATTAACTGAAACTATTATAAATCCTCCAACTACTGAAAGTGTTACTGAAAGCAAAACTACAGTTGAATGTTTAACATATGGTACATATACTATATATGCTGTATTAGAAGATGAGGTAGGTAATAAAGTTACTACTGATATGATGCAAGTAACACTAGATGTACCTGATGCTGAAAATGTAAGTTATGATAATACTAATAGTGGATCTACATGTACTACAGTAGATTGCGCATTAGATGAATTATATGAAATATATGATGAAAATCCATAGATATTAATAAAAAGCTTAAATATTTAAGTTTTTTATTTTATCTAAAATTAGCACTTACTATTGACAAGTGCTAACTTTAGTGATATAACATAATTGTAAGGAGTGATATATATGAATTTAATGAGAATGGATGACTTTTTTGATGATTTTTTACCTATGAAAAGGGAAAATAATATGAAATGTGATATTTATGAGAAAGATAATAAATATCATATAGAAATGGATCTTCCAGGATTTAATAAAGAAGATATAGATATTTCTCTAAAAAATGGTTTTTTAACTATAAAAGTTGAAAAGAAAGATAATAAAGAAGAAGATAATGATGATAAAACTTATATTAGAAGAGAAAGAAGTTATATAAAAACTGAAAGATCATTTAATTTAGGTAATGTTGATGAAGATAAGATTGATGCATCATTTAAAGATGGTGTATTAAATATCGAAATACCTAAAGCTCAAGAAGAAAAGAAATTAATTGAAATACATTAATTTCTTTTTTATAATATGTATAGAGGTGTACTATGAATAATAAGAAATCTAATGTTTTTATAAGTTTACTTATTGTTATTATATTGATTGGAATAATTATATATTTAATTGCTAATGTTAAACAACCATATGTAGAATGTAGTTTATCTAATACTGATGATTTAGGTATTACTATTAATGAGAAGGTAGTTACTACTTTATCATCTAGGAATATTACTTCGTTAAATATTACTAAGAAGATTATTTTACCTAAAAAGTATAATACTAGTAGTAATAAGAATGCGATTATATATTCTTTGAATACTGCATTTGAATACTTAGAAGATGATGTTACTATAAGAGAAGATGATAATACTATTATCGTTAATATAAAAACTGATTCTAAAATACCTGTTATATTAGATAATATATCTTTCAGTTATACCGATTCTTTAGCTATTAATATTAATACTAATACTAAGAGTAGTGATGTATTTACTATTAGTGTAGGAGATAAGTATTCTGAAGGAGAGTTAATGGTTTCTCTTAAGAATTATGGATATAATTGCAAATGATTGATGATTATATTAATGAAATTTCCAAGTCTTTAAAATTAAATAATTTAAATGGTTTAATACTTAGCAATAAAGAAATAGAAGTATTGGATAGATATAAGATAGATTATAAGAGTTGTAGTAATATGAAAGATTTATTATTTTTAATTGATGAAGAATTAAATTTTGAAGATAATAGTGAATTAGAAGAAATATCTATTAGTATTAGTGATAGAGATTATTATATGAATAATAATCATTGATAATTATCATTAAAAATGATATTATTTATTCAAAGGAAGGTGAGCGATTTGAATTATAATTATAATTATGATTACAATTTTGGTGGTTTGAATCCTGATGGATTAGCAGCTTTTGGTGCTGCAGCATTGGCAGTTATACTAATATTTGCTATTATTGGTATTGCTCTTGCTGTACTACAAATCATTGGTATGTACAAATTATTAAAGAGAGGAGATAAACATCCAGTAGGTGCTTTTGTTCCACTAGTTGGTCAATTTCAATTAATGGAATTATCTGGTATGAATCCATGGTGGTTATTAATCATGATGTGTATTGGAGTTCTTAATATTGTTCCAATTTTAGGATTATTATGTTGCATCGCAGCAATTATCTACTTTATGATTATTTATTGCTCTGGAATTGCTAAATCATATGGAAAAGAAGGAGCTGGATTTGTAGTAGGATTAGTATTATTACATCCAATATTTATATTTATTCTAGGTATTGGAAATAATGAATACGTTGGACCAAAACCAGCAAAAGACTTTTTATTTAATAAAGAAGGAAAAGCACCAACTGAATAATATTTTAATAATTAGTAATTCAACCTAAAGTTTAGTTAATTCAACTAAACTTTTATTATGTTTTACAAATAATTATGTAATAATTATTATGGAGGGATAAGTATGGTTTATTTAGATTATAGTGCAACTACTCCAGTAGATGAGAGAGTAATAGAAAGTTATAGTAGAGCTTGTAGAGATTATATAGGTAATCCTAATTCATTACACAAATTAGGTCTTGAAGCAAAAAAAGTAGTTGATGCATCTACAAATCAAATTGCAGATATATTAAAAATAAAATCTAGTGAAATAATATATACAAGTGGAGCTAGTGAATCTAATAATACTGTTATTAAGGGAATAGCTTTTAAATATAAAAATAGAGGGAATAAAATTATTAGTACTGAATTAGAACATTCTAGTATAATTGCACCTCTTAATTATTTATCTAATTTAGGATATGATGTAGAATTTGTTAAATTAGATGAGAATGGTAGAGTTGATTTAGATGATTTAGAAAGATTAATGGATGATAAAACTATATTAGTTAGTATTGCTTCTATTAGTAGTGAATTGGGCATTAAACAACCTATTAAAGAGATATCTGATATTGTTAGAAAATATCCTAAATGTTTCTTCCATTCTGATATGACTCAAAGTTTAGGAAAAGAAGTAGTTGATTTATCCTTAGTAGATTTAGCTAGTTTTTCAGGACAAAAATTTTATGGTATGAAGGGTATAGGACTTTTATATAAAAAAGAATCTATAGTAATAGATCCATTAATACATGGTGGTAAGAGTACTACTATATATAGAAGTGGAACACCTGCATTACCTTTAATTGTATCAATATCAAAAGCATTAAGATTAATATATGAAGATTTTGAAAATAAACAAAAAAATATAAAAGAAGTACATGATTATTTGATTGATAAATTAAATAAATTAGATGTAGATATTAATAGTAATAGTTATTCTATAAATCAAATAGTTAATTTTAGTTTAAAAAATATTAAGGGAGAAGTAATGCTTCATGCTTTAGAACAAGATGATATATATGTATCTACTCAAACTGCGTGTGCTACAGGAGATTATTCTTTTTCAATATATGCATTAACTAATGATAAGAATAGAGCACGTAACTCTATAAGAGTTAGTATATCTCATTTAACTACTAAAGATGAGATTGATAAGTTTATTGATTCTTTATCTAAAAATATTGATAGTTTAGGAGAATTAAATAAATGAAAGTTATAAAGATTACTGCAATATGGTGTAGTGCTTGTCTTATTATGAATAAAAGATGGAAAGAAATAGAAAAAGAGTATGATATAGAGACTATCTCTTATGATTTAGATTTTGATGAAGAAGAAGTAGATAAATATGATGTAGGTGATACTTTACCTGTATTTATAATTGTAGATGAAGATAAAGAAGTAAAAAGATTAGTAGGAGAACATTCTATAGATGAGTTAAAAGAATTTATTAAGGAGTTGGTAAATTGAAAAAATTATTAAAAATATTATTAGTAATATTTATATTTTTTATATCTATAAATGTATCTGCGAAAGAAAAAATAAAATTATATTTCTTTTATGGAGATGGATGTCCTCATTGTGCAGAAGAAGAGTCTAGTTTATTACCAGAAATTGAGAAGGATTCAGATGTAGAAATTATAAAATATGAAGTATGGTATAACAAAGAAAATAGTAAACTGTTAAATAAAGTAATGGAAGCATTTGATTCTAGAGGTGGTGTACCTTTTAATGTGATAGGTGATACTACTATTATTGGATATAGTGAAGCAAATAAAAATAAAATATTAAGAGCAATTGATTATTATAAGAATAATCCTGATAAATATAATGATACAGTAGAATTAATTAAGAATGATAAAGAAGTAGATATAGATGATAGTTTTACTAAAGAGGAAAAAGAAAGTGATGAGAAAGCTACAATAAATGTACCTATAATTGGAGAATTTAATGTTAAAAATATATCTTTAACAAGTTCGGCTATTTTAATTGGATTAGTAGATGGATTTAATCCTTGTGCAATGTGGGTATTATTATTATTATTAACTACTTTGATTGGATTAAAGAATAAGAAAAGAATGCTAATACTTGGATCTATATTCTTATTAACTAGTGGATTAGTATATTTTATAATTATGTTTTCTTGGTTGAATATAGTAGTAAGTGTAACTACTTCTATTATATTTAGATTCTTGATTGGTATATTTGCCATAGGAGCAGGTATATATAATCTTTATAATTTTAATAAAGAAAGAAAAAAAGATGATGGATGTGTTGTAGTTAATAAAAAAGAAAGAAAAAGTATATTAACTAGAATAAAAAAATTCACTAAAGAAAAATCGTTGTTTCTAGCAATATTAGGAATTATTACATTAGCTATATCAGTTAATATAGTTGAATTATTATGTTCAGCAGGATTACCTTTAGTATTTAGTGAATTACTTGCAATAAATAATATTACTGGTTTAAAAGCTGTATTATATGACTTAATATATGTATTCTTCTTTATGTTAGATGATTTCATAATATTCTTAATTGCAGTTAAAACAATGGATGTAGTTGGTATAAGTACTAAGTATAATAAGTATTCTCATTTAATTGGGGGAATTATTATGTTATTACTTGGATTATTATTAATTTTTAAGCCAGGATGGTTAATGTTTAATTTTTAGTACTCTATTAAGAGTGCTTTTTTGTTTACTTATTTTCATTTTTTTTGTATAATTGTTATAGAGTAGAGAGGGTGTTGTTATGGACGAAAATAAAGAAATGATTGCGATTAGTCATACAGATGGTAATACTGAAAAAGTACAAGTTTTAACATATTTAATATCTGATGATAATCAAAGAAACTATATTGTTTATTATAAAGATGAAGTACAAGGCATTGATAATGATCATGTTATTTATATTTCTAAATTAATTGATAATAATGGACTATTAAATGTAGAAGAAATTAGTGAAGATTCTGAATGGATTGAAGTACAAACTCTTCTAAAGAAAATAGCAAATGCGTGAGGTGGAAATATGAGTAAATATGATTTTAATAATATAGAGTTTTCTAATTCGGTTAATAATATCAAATCTGCTTTATATGATGTTATTTCATCTATAAATGGTAAAATATTTAATTTAGAAGATGGTAATAATCAAAAAGAAGTATTACAAGCTGAATTAAAGAAATTAATTGATTTACAAGATAAAATAGAAAAATCAGTTTATTCTGTAGATAAACTACTAAGTGGTGATGATATAGTTATTGAAAAAGAAGAAGTAGAAATTAATACAGAAGATAATACTGATAATGAGATTAATTTAGATAATAAACAATTTGTTCCTGATCAGATAAGTGCTGATGAAGAAGTGGAATTATCTGATAAAGCAATTAATGATTTATATAAAGATACTGGTGATAGTGAAGAAAACAAAGAAGAGACTAATCAAATTGATGTTGGAGATAGTGGCCTAAAATTACCAGGATTAGATAGTACTACAGTAGAAGAAACTCCAAAGGAAGAAAGTGAAAAGACTGAAAGCACAGATGCTCCAGAAGAACCAAAAATAGAAGAAACACAAGAAGTACAAACTGATACTCCAGAAATTGAAACAGAAGTAAAAGAAGAGACACCTGAAGTTAAAGAAGAAACTGTACAAGAAGAAAAACCAACATTAGAAACAGAACCAGTAGAAGAAAAGAAACCGGATGTTATGTATATGGTAAGTAAAACATCAAATGATCCTTCTAAAGCAATAATTGTTACTAATAGTCAATTTCAAAAACTATTAGAAAGTCATGATAAACAAAGATCATTAAGTAAATTTAGAAATTTATTTAAACTAGATAATGTACAACACGATGATATTAATTTAGAAGAAATGATGAATAAAGCTAATGAATTATATAAAGCAGGAGATACTAAAGGAGCAGAAGAATTATATAATAAAATTAGTGAGATAAATGAAAGTAGAAATAGTTAATTATGGAATATAAATTAGTAGAAGAAAAAGATTTTGATTTATATATAGATAAAATAATTAATATATCTAAATTAACTAATAGTTATATATCTATATTGTATAATTATCAATTTAGTGAAGATTTATATAATGATATTACTATTATAGAAAGGGATGGCTCTAATAAAAGTTTAAAATATAGATTTTTAATAGATGACAAATTATTTACATTCTTAGGTAAATTAATTACTAAATTTTATGAAAATAATGATATAACTACTATAGATATAATAGATTTAAATGTAGATAATAAATATACTTTTAGAATGATTTCAAGATATAATGATATGTTTACAATTAATGATATTAGTTATGAAAGAGCTAGTGAATTTAAAAAATTAATTGATTAAATCTAAGGAGGTAACTATGAGTAATAATAATAGATTAAAGTATCTTGCACATATACTTATAGTTATTTCTTTTTTGTTGTTTGCAAGTGCAGCTTTTATTAATATACAAGAGTTTAATTCTTTATCAATTCCTAAAGTAATATCTAGTGAGCCTACTTCTATTGTTGAAGAACCAGAAGAAGTAGATGAAACTACTACTCAAATTATTGATAAAGATAATAATATAGATAAAGCAAAAGAAAATAATGTTAAGAATAGTAATAATGTTAATAAAAAAGTAGATATAAAAACTAATGAGAATAAAAATAAAGTAAAAGTAGTTACTGATACTAATAATCAATTTAGAGAAAAAATGGAATATAATTATAGTATTGAAATTAAGTATGGTAATGAAGTAGATGATTATAAAGTAGGAGGATTGAAGGTTACTCCTGAGACTGATAGTAAGGTAATTGATAATGCATTAAAAAGACTAGATGCTGATTTATCTTTATATCCTGATGGAATGTTAGATGAAGTTCAAAATAATAGTGAATTGGCTATTTATTTAGTTAAAAACTATTCTAAAAATAGTGTTACTGGTGTAACTGATTCTACAGGTGATCCTACTATTATTAGTATTTCAACTGAAAGAGATTTTGATGATACTGTTCATCATGAACTATATCATTATTTTGAAAAATATATGATGAGAAAAGGAGCAAGTTATACTTCTTGGGATAGTTTAAATCCTACTGATTTTAGGTATGGAACTACTAATACTAATTTAGTATACAGTAAGACTCTTAAGAGTGATGCGTTTTTTGTTAATGTTTATTCTCAAACTAATGCTGCTGAAGATAGAGCTAGTACATTTGAATATATGATGGCTTCATCTAAAGCAAGTTGCTTAAATAAAAATAATCCAATTAATAGAAAAGCAATATATATGGCTAATATGATGGATTATTATATAGATGCTTGTTCTTCTAATACAATAGAATATTGGGAGAGATATTTATGAGAACAATAATTATTAATGATAATAATCTAAAAGATAAAGATATAAATTATCAAGTTATTAGAACTAAAGCTTTTATAATAAATGATAAAAATGAAATAATATTAGTACATAATAATAATACTTATCAATTTCCTGGTGGTCATTTAGAATTAGGTGAATCATTAATAGATTCTATTAGAAGAGAATTGAAAGAAGAATTAGGTATTAATAACGTGGTAATTAGAAATCCATTTTTAGAAATAGATACTTATGATAATAATTATTTTAATAGTAGTGACAAAGTATTAAATAAGATTATTTATTTTAAAGTAGAAACTAATGATAAACCAAATTTGGAGAATTTGGAATTAGATTTAATAGAAAAAAATACTCCTTTTGATATAGTATATGTTAGAGTAGAGGAGTTAACTAAATTTATATTAGAAGAGAAGAATAAAGGAAATATGGATCCTAATATAGCTAGAGAAATGTTACTTGCAGATAAGTTTTATCAATATTTATATGAAAATATAGATATTATATAGAAGAAGGTGAAAGGTATGAACAATAAGGGCTTTAGTTTAGTAGAATTATTAGCTATTATTACTGTTCTAGGACTTATTATGGGAATTGCAATTCCGGCATACCAAAAATATGTTACTAATAGTAGAAAAACAGGATATAATACTTTAATTAATACTTGTAGAACAGCAGCACAAAATAGATTTATAGATGAAGTTTTACCTAACGAATGTAAAAAATATGATATAGTAACTGAATTATATCAACAAGGTTATATGGATAAACCAAGTGATCCTGCTGCATCAGCAAGTAATTGTACAGGATATGTATATATAAAAAGTATTACTACTTCTGCTAATCTTATGGATAATTATAAAATCCTTGTTTCTTTAAGATGTTCTACATATACTGTTGATGATTGTAAGGATAGTGGCGGTAACAATTGTTCATTTAGTACTAGTGAGAAAAATAGTTGTTCATAGTAATATACAAAATTGTATATTACTTTTTATTTTGGTATACTATTCTTGGTGATGTGTATGAAACTTGATATTATTAATTTAAGTAAAAGTTATAAAGATAATCTTGTATTAAATAATATTAATTTTACTTTTAAAGATAATTGTATATATGGACTTATTGGTAGAAATGGAGCAGGTAAAACTACTTTTATGAATGCGTTGGACTCTGTTATTACTATAGATAGTGGAGAGTTTTATCTAGATGATAATATATTAAATACAGAAGATATAGGTTATGTTGTTAGTACTCCTTTAGTACCTGAATTTTTAACTGGACGTGAATTTTTAGATTTTTATTTAGATGTTCATAAAGATAAAATAAAAGATATAAAAGATATAGATTACTATTTTGAATTAGTTGATTTAGAAAAGAAAGATCAAAATAAATTATTAAAAGATTATTCTCATGGTATGAAGAATAAAATACAATTATTAATAAATATTATTAGTAATCCTAAAATAATTTTATTAGATGAACCATTAGTATCATTAGATGTAATAGCTCAAGATAATATTAAGAAATTATTAAAGAAATTAAAGAAAGATCATATCATAATATTTAGTACACATATATTAGAATTGGCTACTGATTTATGTGATGAAATAATATTATTAAAAGATAAAGAATTTACTGAAGTAGAAAAGAAAAGTTTATCTACAAAGAAATATAAAGATAAAATTATTAAGACTTTAAAAGAGGAAGAAAATGTTAAAGACACTGTTTCTTAATTTTAAAATAAATTCTTATTATACTATTAATACATATATTTATAGTATGAAAAAACTACCTATAATAGGAGATTTATTAGAAGAAGATTCATACAGACACAAAAGTATTAAATGGATTGGATTTATCTTTGGATTAATAATGAGTGTAGTTACTTTTTATTTATTAAAAGCTGCCTATTTTGGGTATATGTATTTAGTAAGTAAATTTATACCAGGAGATACTACTAATCACTTTGTATTTATTTATTTTATTATGAGTATATTAGGAATGTTAATTAATAGTAGAAGTATATTATTTGTTAATGCGAATAAGTATTTTTCTTTATTTTTGTTTGATATGAATCCATTAAATTATACTAAATCTATAGTAGTTAAAGGTATAATAGAAAATTTTATATTTAATATATTATTATTTATTACTTATAATAATCTATTACATTTAAATACTTTAACTATTATCTTATTATTAATTTCTAATATATTTTTTAGAGTAGTAGGAGAAGGTTTTAATTTATATTATATAAATAAAAAAGGATATTCTTTTTACTCTGGTACTAAGAGATATTTTACTACTATACTAATATTTGTATTAATATCTTTATTATGTTATTTCTTTAGTATTAATAATAATATATTAATTTTTATAGATGCAATACTATTAATACTTAGTATTATTAGTTGGAGATACATTTGTAATTATAAAGATTATAAATTATTTTATAAAAGATTAGTTACTTATGATAGAGTAATGGGTATTAATACTGATGAAGTATTAAAAGATTCTTTATACGAAATTAATAAAAAAGATAAAGAAATAAATAGTAAGAAATTAATTGGTAAGACTGGTTTTGATAAGTTTAATATAATATTCTTTGAAAGACATAGAAATATATTATATAGAAGTTTAAATATAGTTACTGGAGTAATAATAATAGTATATTTAGTATTAATAGGTTATTGTTTATATAATCCTAGTTTTGTATCTAAATATAGTAATTTTTATATTAAATATATTGGAATATTTCCATTTATTATGTATATGATAAATAGAAGTAATGTAATGACTCAAGTAATGTTTCATAATTCTGATAATGCTTTGTTCGAATATAATTTCTTTAATGAGAAAAAAGTGGTGTTTGGATTATATATTAGAAGATTATTAACTATCATTAAAGCTAATTTATTACCTGCAGTTATTATAGGTATAGGTAATAGTATATTAATGTATATAATTGGTTATAATAGTATAATGATTTATATAGGTTATTTTATATATGTATTATGTTTAAGTATATTATTCAGTACTCATTATTTATCTTTATATTATTTAATACAACCATATAATAAAGATATGAAGATAACTAGTCCGGTATACAGTTTTCTATTATTAATAGTATATGTTATTACAATTAATTTAATAATGATAAAAAGTTATATATTAATACCAATTACTATAATATTTTCAATTATATATGTATTATTATGTATATTATTAGTATATATATTTGGATATAAAACATTTAAAATGAAAAGATAATCAAATGATTATCTTTTTAATTGTAAAGTGACATATATTATTTACAAGTAATATACAATATACCAATCTATAATGTTATAATTATATTAGAATAATATGGAGTAGTGTATGAAGATATTTACTAAGTTTAAACAATTAAATAGAGAAATAAAACTAGTAATCATCACAGCTTTAATAGCTTCATGTATTGGAGTATATGCGACTGGAGAATGTATAATCTCAGCAACAGCAGATGATATTTCATACAACAATACAACAGTACAAGCAGCGATTGATGAATTATTTTCTATGTCTTCAAATTATTGTCCTCCAGGATATGAATGTACTAAAAATTTATATGGTGTTATGAAAAATAACTCAGTATTAGATGATATAGCAAGTACATATGTAAGCAGTTCTGCTGGTATTGATTTTTCTAAAATATCAAGTAATACAAATGGAAAAGGAATATATGAAATAGCAAGTACCAAGAATAACCCATATCCAATATATTATTATCGTGGAGCAGTAGATAACAATAATGTTAAGTTTGCTGGATTTTGTTGGAAAGCAGTTCGTACAACAGATACTGGAGGAGTAAAACTAATATATAACGGAGAACCTGATCAAGATGGATATTGTACCAATACAACAGGAACAGAAACTAAAATTGGATCAATTGAGTTTAATGATGGTTATACTTCCCCTGTTTATGTAGGATATATGTATGGAACATATTATAATTCTTCTACTAAATCTGCTTCTACTTTAAATAACGCATATGTATATGGAAATGATGTAACATATTCTAATGGTACATATACATTAAATAATACAATGACAACAACAGGAACTTGGTCAACAGATTATAGCACATTAAATAATAATCATTATACATGTTTTACTACTGGAACAACATGTACAAATGTATATTATATATATTATACAAAATCATCTGAGGGAGCTTCTTATATAACATTAAAAAATGGCAAAAAGATAGAAGATGCATTAGATGATATGTTTAATGGAAGCAATGTAAATAATACAAATAGTAAAGTTAAAACTCAAATAGATAACTGGTATAGTAATAATCTATTGAGTTATACAGATTATATAGAAGATACAGTATATTGTAATGATAGAAGTATTAGTGAGTTAAATGGATGGGATCCAAATGGAGGAGATACAGGAAAATATTTGTCTTTTAGTCCATATACTAGGACTTGGACAAATCATACACCATCATTAGTATGTAATAGAGTCGTAGATAGATTTACTGTTTCTTCTTCAATTGGAAATGGTGCTTTAACATATCCTGTAGGATTACTAACAAGTGATGAAGCGATGTATGCTGGTGGAAAAGGAAGTACAAATAACAATAATTATTATCTATATAATGATCAAATGTATTGGAGTATTTCCCCTCGTTATTTTAATACCCAAACTATGGTGGTTGGTATTCATTCTACGGGGCTAATTAATTTCTTTAATGTAGGTTTGACACATGGTATTCGTCCGGTCATTTCTTTAAAAACATCAGAAGTTGAGTCTGGAAATGGTACTCCTACTAATCCTTATGTGATTAAGACAAATTAATAAAAAAACAAATACTTATGGGTATTTGTTTTTTTTTATATTCTTTTATCTATTTCTTTAAATATTTTTCCTATAGAATCATTTATTACTAGATCACATATATTGTCATATGGTGTTATTGATTTATTTATTAGTACTATGTGTTTTCCTCTAAATAGATGGATGTAGCTAGCAGCTGGATATACGTTTAGAGAAGTACCTGCGATTATTAATAGATCTGCTTCAGATATTTCTTTTATTGCTTTATTAGTAGTTTCTTCATCTAGAGGTTCTTCATATAAGACTACATCTGGTTTAATAATTCCTCCACAAGTACATTTAGGAATACCTTTTGAATTAAATATAAATTCTCCATCATAAAATTTATGACAATCCATACAATAATTTCTCATTACTGAACCATGTAATTCTAATACATTTTTTATTCCTGCTTCTTTATCAAAACCATCAATATTTTGAGTTATAACACTACTTAGAAGATTTTTATCTTCTAATTTTTTTAATGTTTTGTGAGTTATATTGGGTTTATAATTTAGAGAGTTTAATTTGTCTTTATAATAAGTATAAAACTCTTCTGTTTTAGATAGAAAAAATGAATGAGATAAGATTTCTTCTGGAGGATATTTATATTTTTCATTATATAATCCATCTGGACTTCTAAAATCTTTTAGACCAGATTCTGTAGATACTCCAGCACCACTAAAAAATACTGTTTTATTTGATTCTTTTATCCATTTAATTAATAAATCTATATTATTCATATAATCACCAACTAAATTATATCATATTATGGTATAATATTTTTGTTTGAGGAGATATTATGTATAAAGATTTTAATATTAATAATAAAATAATTGAATTAAGTGAGAATGCAGATAAAGAATTAGAAACTATTTTTAAAGAAATTGATAATAATAGTTTTATATGTTCTAGTAAAGTATTAAAGGCTTTTCAAGATGAGAAAGTTAATACTAGTGATTTTAATGAAGTTACTGGTTATGGTTATTCTCATTCTGGAAGAGATAAGTTAGAAAGAGTATTTGCGAGAGTGTTTAGGGCTGAAGATGCATTAGTTAGACCTCAAATTATGTCTGGTACTCATGCTTTAACTTTATGTTTAACTGGATTATTAAGACATGGTGATACTTTTATATCTATTAGTGGTGAACCATATGATAGTTTAAGAACTGTAATTGGAATAGATGGAGATATAGAAACATCTTTAATTAATAATGGAATTAAATATGAACAAATAGATCTTATAGATGATGATTTTGATTATGATAAGATTGTTGAAAGAATGAGTAGAAATGATGTTAGATTAATTGAGATACAAAGAAGTGTAGGTTATTCTAATAGAAAAAGTATTTGTATTTCTAAAATAGAAAAAGTAATTAAAAAGATTAGAGAAGTTAATAATAATGTAATAATATTAGTAGATAATTGTTATGGAGAATTTGTTGAAGAGAGAGAACCTATAGAAGTAGGGGCTGATGTAATAGCTAGTTCTTTTATGAAGAATTTAGGTGCTGGTATTGCGACTAGTGGAGGATATATAGTTGGTAGTCATAAATGTATTAATTTAATTGCTGATAGATTAACTGTACCTGGAGTTGGTAAAAACTTAGGGGTTGATTTAGGAACATTATTAAGTTACTACAAGGGTTTATTTTTTTCTCCTAGTGTAGTAGCTAGTGCATTAAAGACTATGGTTTTTGCATCTTATATGTTAGAAAAATTAGGATATAAGGTATCTCCTAGATACAATGAGAAAAGAACTGACATTATTGAAGTTGTTGAATTAGGAAATGAAAAAGACTTAGTTGAATTTTGTCAAGGATTACAAAAGGGTGGACCAATTGAGTCTAATGTAGTTCCAATTCCTAGTCCTATGCCTGGATATCCATTTGATGAGATTATGGCTGGATCATCTTTTACTCCTAGTGCAACTATTGAATTAAGTGCGGATGCACCTATTACTCCGCCATATAAAGCTTTTATGCAAGGAAGCTTAACTTATGAGTATGGAAAGTTAGGAATAATGATTGCATTAAGTAATTTGACAAGTGAGAAAGAATAGTCTAAAATTATTTTATTGAGGTATTTTATGAAAATAAATGTTATTAGTAGAGTATTATCTATAGTAGGTATTTTAATGATATCTATTGGATTAATTATATATAATAATGTTAATTTAGTAGCATCTAGTAATGATTATTCATACACTGATACTAGTTTTAGTGATGAAAATATACTTAGTCGTGAAAGTTTTGATGAATTAGCATTATCTAATCTAGATATTAATGCATCTAAAGCTGAATTAAAGAGAATTGTTGTATTTGATAATAAAACTCGTGATGAATTAGTTACACTAATTAATAGAAGTTTAAGTGGCATTTTAGCTGGACATGGAGATGTAATCGTAGATACAAGTTTAAAATTAAAAGTTGATCCATATGTTGCTACTGCAATTATGATGCATGAGACAGGTAATGGAACTAGTAGAATAGCTAATAATTGTTATAACTTTGGTGGTCAAAAAGGACCTGGCTGTGGTGCTTATAGAAGATATTCTTCTGTAGATGAAGGATTAAAAGGGATGATTAATAATTTATATAAAAATTATTATGCTCATGGTCTAACTACTATAGATGCGATTGCTCCTAGATATGCAGAAAGTGGAGCGTGGCCAGCTAAGATTAAATGGTATGTTAATAAAATTAAAAACGCTTAAAATTGACTTTTTAGCGTTTTTTTGATATAATTATATCGTTAATGGTACATTATTCTAGTTGAGAACTTCTTTATGAAGATGGGATTAAACAACCATTAAAGAGCATATCGATGAAGCCCTTGGTGTTTGCTTCTTACGCCCAGTTTGGGGTGGATGCTGGGGGGAAAGAAAGGATAGGGCGACCACAATGGCATGTGATCTCGACCCTTAATTTCGCGGAGACCTGTTTATGTGTTTAGCCTATACGAATTAATTCTGATGGACTAGATACGACTCAGGTAATGAACCTGTATGTGGCGCAAGTTATGTGCAGCGTAGCTTGTCTTGAGTGATAGTTTGGGATTAACTATTGAATTATATTAGTCTTAGCCGGATATGATTAATATAATTGTTATGAAATAACTGTTGCAAAAAAGAACTAATATTGAAGATCTCTTTGAGGAAAACTCCTAGAGTGTCAACATAATATAGGATTGCAGTGGGAACTAAGTGGTAATCAAGTCATATATTTATATATATTAATTTCTTTAAATAGGAATGGCCAATTTGGTAACGGATTGGTAGAAATTAGGGAAATCCTACTTGACCTAAGTCCCAAAGTTAACTATATTAAAACCATTATTAAACAAAAATAGTAATCATTTACTATTTTTTTTGTTATAATATACGTATGAATGAAGAAGAAAAAGAATTAATAAATTTAGCTAAAAAGAAAAAAAATAAAAAAAGAGAATTAGTTAATGTTAGGTGGATTGTTGAAATTATTGTGATTTCATTTGTATTAAGTTTTTTACTTAGTTTTATATCACAAAAAGCAATTCCTAATATTAATGTTTTTTGGGGTATATTAATAACTTTATTAATTGTATTTATTAATATATTATTTGATATTATAGGAGTTAGTGTTACTGCAAGTGATGAGAAAGTATTTAACTCTATGGCATCTAGAAAAGTAAAAGGAGCTACTTTAGCAGTTTCATTTAAGAAGAATGCTGAGAAAGTATCTAGTTTTTGTTGTGATGTAATTGGAGATATATGTGGTATTATATCTGGTGCTTGTGGTACTAATATTACTCTAATTATGGTTAATACATTTAATTTTGATCTATTATTAACTGGATTAATAGTTGCTGCAGTTATTGCTTCTTTAACTATAGGTGGTAAAGCTATTGGTAAAGGATTTGCGATTAATAATAGTAATATTATTTTATATGAGTTTGTTAGAGTGATTTCTATATTTCATAAAAGTTAATAATATGATATTATAGTGATAAATCACTCGGGGTGAGGTTATGTTATATAGATTAGAAAGTAAAAAGATCAATTTAGATAAAATGAATATTGCTTCTTCTTTTGATAATGGAGATATTTATAATTACAGAAAATTTATTATTAAAGTCTATAAAGATAATATTCCAGATGAAGAAGATATTAGATATTTAAGTAAAGTAAAATCTTTACATATATATTTACCTATAAAATTATTATATGCTAATGATAAATTTATGGGATATACATTAAAATCATATAAAAAGTATGATATGAATAAAATGATTAATGCTCCTCGTGATAATTTATTAGATGCAATATATGAATTAGAAGAGGATATTAATACAATTAGTCAAAAGAGAGTAATATTGAATGGATTAGATTCAAATGATGCATATTATAATGGAGAGTTATTTATTACTAATCCTGATAAATATATTGTATATAACGCTGATGAAGATTCAATTAGAGATATAAATAATTTAGAATTGAATGGATTATTAAATAAAATATTAGTACATGAATTAAATGGAGAAAATATTACTAAAAAGAATATTGGACAATTTAGTGAATTATTAAAGAATAAGGATGTTTATACTAGTAATTCAGAATATTTGGATGAATTATTAGATGATAGTCCTAATATAAAAGAATTTGTAAAAAAATTAAAATAAATTGGATGGGTGATTAATATGACTAGTAAAGCTAAGAAAGTATTAATAGTATTATTAATAATAATTGTAATAGTAGGTGGAATAGTTGCATACTTTGTATCTACTAGTGAAGAAAGAAAACAAAGAAAACAAGAACAAGATATAATTGATAAAGCATCTAGTGATTCTAATATATCTACTGATAAGATGAGAGATTTTAAGATTATAGATGTTGATAAATATTTAGAGTTATATAAAGGTGATTCTCTTAGTATAGTTTATATTGGTAGAAGTAGTTGTGAATTTTGTCAAACTGCTGAACCTATAATTAAAAATATTATGTATGAATATAAATTTGATATTAATTATTTATCTACTGATGGATTTGATGATGAAGATAGAGTTAATATGTTAAATTCGGATAAATACTTTAAAGAAAAACAAGGTATTTCTACTCCGTGTATACTAATTGTTAAAGATAATTCTATAGTTGATATTATAGAAGGATTGGCAGATAAAGACAGTTATATAAAATTTTTTAAAGAAAATAATATAATATAAAGATATTAATATGATATAATTATTATGGTGATAATATGAAAAAGGGATTATCTATAGTAATTATATTTTTTTTGATATTTTTACTTTTTCAGGTGATTGTTAATTTTTTTATTACTAAACATCATGTTACATACTCAGTAAATGATAATAAATATGCTTATGATATAGAAGAAAATTTTAGTATTAATAATAAAATACATACATATAATATTGTAATTACTGATAGTAAGAAAAATAAATATACTTTTAATTATAATGTTGATTTAAATAAACAAAGAAATATTATTAAGAGTATTAAGACTTATACTAATAATAAACTTAGTTGTATTGTACCTATATTTAAAAGAGATGATTTTGGTAATATATATTGTAATTTAAATGATGAAGTTTTTTCTTATACTTATATAAGTAGTAATAATGATTTTAAAGAAATATTTGAACAAATTAAAAAAGATGGATATTTTAAAGATAATTATAATTCTAGTAATAATGGTGAAAAGTTAGATAAAACTACTTATTATAAAGAAAATATACCTAATAATTATAAATTTATATTATGGGATTATTTTGGTATAGATTTATTTACTACTAAAGGGGCTGAAGATGTAAAATTAATGTTGAATGAAGATTCATATGATAATAGATATTCTAGAGTAGTTGGTAAATATTATGTCGCATTAAATAAGAAGAAAGTTAATGAAGTACATTATTATAATTTAAAAGATGGGGGAGAAAAATATATACCTGTTGATTTTAATTTAACTGGTAATTATCTAATATTAGGTATAAATGATAATAAACTGTATTTAGTTGATTTAGATTCTAATTCTGAATATAGTATAGATCCATATAAGAGTAAAATAGAAGAAGTAGGTAATGAGACAAATGGATACGTAGTGTTTAAAGATGGCGCACAAGAAAAAATAGAAACAGTTTTATTTAAATCTAAAATGAAAGAATATGTATTTGAGAATGATATTACAAATGATGAAATTAGTAAAAAATATGGTGATTCTAAGATATATATGAGTAATAATACGTATTATTTTAAAACTAAGGATAATATTTTTTATAAAGCTAATATTAATTATCCAGATAAAGCTACTAAATTATTTAAGTCAGGTAAAATTAGTACTTGGAAAGTAGTTGATGATACGATTATATTTGTTAGTGGAAATAGTTTGTTCTTTTATGATGATAATTATGGGGTAAAGAAAATATTATCTAATAATGAATTAAAATATAATTATAATAATATATGTGATTTATATATGGTAAAATAGAGGTGTGTTATGGCTAGTAAAAGTAGATTTGATATGTCTATTAGAATTGATGATGAAAGAGATTTATATAATGATTTTGATAATAGGGAAGAAACATTATCTAGTGATTTAATTGATTATATTCTTAATAAGATTATGATATCTGATATTGAAGATGGTGTATCTGTAGATATAGTATCTACTATACATATAGATGTAGATAAATTTAGAAAAGCTTTTAAAAAGAGTATAGATAATGAGATAAAGATTGTAGATAAAGAAATTAAATATAATAAGAAGAGAAGCTCTGGTACTGTTATTGTTGGTATTATATTTCTGGTACTTTATTTTATATTATGTTTAAATGTTGATTCTCCTTTCTTAGAAATAATATCTTTAATAGGTTCTTTTGCATTATGGGAAGGTTTTGGATTATATTTATTTGATATTAAAGAGTTATATAGGGATAAAGAAAAATTTATTATATTAAAAGATAGTTATATATATATTAATGGTGTATTAATAAGTAATTATAAATAGTAAAGGAGTTTATATGATAAAATTAGTTACTCAATTTGATAATGAAAAAACTAAAATGTCTCTGGCAACTCCTACTTGTGGTGCTTGTTGTTGTTGTTGCTGTTGTTGTATTATTTCTACTTTTGCAAGTGCTAGTGTTACAGCTAGAAGTTTTGCTAGTTATGTTAATAATAAATTACCTAAAGAACCTGATAAGGTAAAAATAGCAAGAAATATTGGGTTTTTGTATCCTCTTGGATTAGTTGGTTTATTTTTATTAACTCTTTTTAATTTTAATGAATCCATAATTTGGATTTCTGTATTAATTGGTTTAATATATTTAGGTTTTATAGCTTATTTATTATATAGAAAAACTAAGATATCTGGGATTATTGGGATGGTTGTTTCTTTTACTTTTTTATTAGTCGCAATAGAATTTCTTGGATTATTACTAGGGATGTATATGTTGGCATTATTAAATATTGGATATTTATTTTTTGCGGTACTATTATCTTTTTTATTGGTGGTATGGGCTTTTTCTGGAGATAATAAAGTCGCAGTAAAAAACAATCAAGAAGAAGAAAAAGAACAAAAAGAAAAAGAAATAGAAGAAAGAATAATAAAAGAAATGGAAGAATATGAAGGAGAACATAAGGTTTGTTTAAACTGTGGGACTGCTAATCCTATAGATAGTAAGAAATGTTATAATTGTTCTAGCAGTTTTGAAATGGATGATAATAAATGAAATCTATAAATCAATTATTATTAGAGCAATGTTGTAATTTTAGATGTGGTATTACTTTGCCTTTTCAAAGGATACCAAATAATTTTTGTGATATTTCAAATGTTTATAATTATTCTGTTCCTGAAGATTCAGTTGCATCTTGGAATACTGCAAGTGGATCTTTAAATTTTGATGAGAATCTTGCGATTATGGGATCAATAGGAGAATCTTTAGAAAGATATTCAGGAGCAGTATGTCAATTTGATATTAAATCATATGATGAAGTTAAAGATAAAAAATATTTAGATTATAGTGATTTTTCTTTATTTTCTGATAAGCAATATAAAGATTTAAAATTTGGTTGGACTAAACCTAAAAATGAACAAAAATATTATGGAAAAGTATTTTCATTATATGATAATAAAGAGTGGTATGTTCCTCAAGAATTAATTGGATTAGGATCTAGATTAGATAAAACTTGTATTCCTTCAACATCTACTGGTATTGCGGCACATACTAATAAATATGAAGCAATTAATTCGGCCTTGTTAGAAGTTTTGGAAAGAGATGCTTTAACTACATATTGGTTACATTCAATAGGTGGTAGAGAAATAGAGTTAGATGATAAATATACTCATGAAGTTAAAAATAAAAATGGTCAAATATTTTGTTTTGATGTGACACAGGATTGGAATCCATATCCTGTTGTTATGATTTGTGGATATTTATTATCTGGTAATAAGAAAAGAATATCTATGGGAGTAGCTTGTCGTGAAAATTATCAAAAAGCAATAGAAAAAGCATATTTAGAATGGATACAAGGATGTATATTTGCTGGATATTATGATGATCATCATAAAGATATTAAATTAAATGATTATAAAGAAGTTAATAGTTTTGATCTACATGCTGTTTATTATACAAAACATCCTGATAAATGGAATAAAACACCGCTTATTAAATATAAAAAAGCTTATCAATATACAGAAAGAAATAATAATCTTAAGAATAAAAGTATAGAATATAAACTTAACTTTTTATTAAAGAAATTAGAAAAAGAAAATATTAGATTATTTTATAAAGATATTACTAGTATTGATGTTAGGGATGTAGGGGTTACAGTAGTAAAAGTTTTATCTCCTGATTTATCATTATTACATGGTGATGAAAATGAAATGTTTTTAGGTGGTAAAACTAATGATGTGAAATGGAGATATGGAGACTTAAAAGCTAGAAAGTTTCCTAATCAATATCCACATCCATTAGGATAAGAGGAGATATAATATGTATAAAAATAATAATAATTGGAATTTATTTATAGAAGATAATAAACTATTTATAAGTAAGGGTGCTGATGAAATATATTTTTTAGATGAAGCAACTGATGAGCAAGCTCATATGATTTTTGATGCTTATAATAGTAATGGTTTTGATGATTTGTTAGATAAACACTTGTGTGATGAAATAATAGATAAATTAGAAAAAGTGGGAGTTATTTATAAAAATAAATATAAATCTAATAATAAAAAATTAAATATATTTATTAAATATTATGGTAATCCTAGTGATGAATTAAAAAAAGAAATTACGAATATAATTTCTAAAAGAAGTAATATAAAAATAGTTGATAAGATTAATAATAGTGATTTAGCTTTATTAATTAGAATTAATGAACCTCTTAAAAGTATATTAAAAGATTATTCCGAAATTATTGTTCCACATTTATTTATAGATTTAGGTTATGCAAATAATATTTCTATTGGACCGATTGTATATGATGATACAGCTTGTTTAAGTTGTTATGTGGGTAGATTAATAAAAAATTGGGGAGATGCTAACCCTCCTGTTGAACCACTTATTACTAAGAAAAAAGAATTGGTAGCAGCCTTTATCTTAGATAGAATTGAACAGTATATTATTTATGGAAATTGTCCAGATGTAATAAATTGTGTATGGAATTATAATGTTAATACTTATAGTTCTGATTATAATAAAATATATAAATTACCTTGGTGTCCATATTGTGGTAATAGTAGTGATAATCCTAGTATTATTTTACCTTGGGAAAAGGAGTTTAGTAATGAGTAAATATCAAAATAAGTCTCCATTATTTGATTTATACTGGGAAAATACTAATTTAAATGATAAGAATATAATTAGTTTTATTAATGATTTTAATAATGATAGTAACGATATTCATAAAATAGAATATTCTACTAAAGATTTAATATTAGATTTTCCAAAAGATAAATTATTTGAAATTATGAGACAAAGAAAAAGTAATAGAGAGTTTAATAATTATCAAATTAATAAGAAACAATTATCTTCACTATTTTCTTGTTTTGCTGAAATAGATAATCATAGATTATTATCGTCTGGAGGAGCTAAATATCCTATTGAAGTATATGCATTTTGTTTTAATGTTAAGGGATTAAATAATAAAATTGTATATTATAATTATTCTGATAATTCTTTATCAATAGTAAATGATTGTGATAGTTGGAATGATATTAAATCAATAACGGGAGCTGATGACAATATTGATGGAGAACCATCTATGATGTTTGTTTTTGTCGGTTTTCCTAGTAGAGTTGTTTCAAAGTATGGAGAACGTGGAGGAAGATTTTTATTAATAGAATCTGGTCATTATATACAAAACTTATTACTAAGGGTTACTTATGAAAAATTAAAAGCTGTTGAACTTGGTGGTTTATTTGATAATGATATAAAAAGATTATTGGGATTAGATAGTAGTGATGCGATTATTACTTTGGGAGTAATTTGTGGCAATTAAAAAATCGTATTTCTACGATTTAATTCTTATTGGAGGGGCCAGACGGATTTGAACCGACGATCAGAGTTTTGCAGACTCACGCCTTACCACTTGGCTATAGCCCCATCTCATATGAATTAATTTTAACAAATTTATTGATAATTTTCAATATAAAAATTAATGAAAGGATAAAATATTATGAAAAGAGAAGAGTCTTTTGGATCTATAGTATTTGATAATAACAAAGTATTGATAGTTGTCCATAATAAGGGCCATATTGGATTTCCTAAAGGGCATATTGAAGAAGGAGAAAATGGAATTGATACTGCGATTAGAGAAGTAAAAGAAGAAACTGGGATTGATATAGAAATAATATCTGATTATAGTTATAGTATTGAGTATTCTCCTAAAGCTAATGTTATGAAAAAAGTTACTTATTATATAGGAAAAAGAATAGGGGGAGAATTATTACCACAATATACTGAGGTTAGTTCTACTTACTTTATAGAAAAAGAAAAAGTGTTAGATAAAATAACATATGAAAAAGATAAAGAAGTATATAAAAAAATTATAGATAAAATAAAAGAAGAGAATATTAAAATATAATATTCTCTTTTTATTATAGATAATCTCTTAATAATCTTCCTCTAGCAGGATGACGTAATTTTTTTAAACCTTTAGCTTCTATTTGTCTTATTCTTTCTCTTGTTACACCAAAGATGTCTCCTACATCTTCTAGAGTTCTATTATTTCCATGTAATAAATTTCTATAAGCATTTTCATAATAACTATTATAATGTTCTTTTAAATATAAATATGTATATAAATTTAAATTATTTCTAATTGTAGATTCTTTGTTAGATGCTGTTACACCTGACATAACATTATAATTTGCTATTACTTTGATAGTTTTATTATAATCTTCTTTATTCTTATTTGTTATATAATTAGGGTCTTTTTGTTTATAATAATTTATTATACGATTTTGTTTTTCTAAATAATCTTTATGTCTAGTAATATTATCTTTAGTTAAAAGGATTGGTTTAATATCACTTGCTTCATTTAACTTAGAATTCATTTCTTCTATTTGTTTTCTTATTTCTTTTGGTAATTTTTTAATAACTATTTTAGTGGCAAGTGCTTCTCTTTCTTCATCATCTATTATACCTTCGTATAAACCAAATCTTATGATAAGAGTAATTCTTTCTCTTATTGTTAATTCTTCTAAAACTTCTTTTAAATTATTTCTTAATCCTATATTATAAACATTTTGTTCCATTTCAAAACTGTTTTCATCAGCTATAAAATCTAATATGACACTATCTTCATCTTCTTGATTTCTAATAGGTGTATCTAAAGATACTAAATCATATTCTCTTATTAGTTTTTTAAGATATTGTATTTCTTCAATGGAATTATTTTTTTCAAATTCTATTTCTTCATAAGTTGGTTTTCTTCCAAGTCTTTCTTCTAATTCGGATTCAATATTAGGGAAGAAAACATCCATTAATTCAGAATTAGTTGGTATTCTTGCTAGTGACATTTCTAATTCTTTTTCTATTCTTGATAATTTGTTCATTTTTTCTCTTAAATGAACTGGTATTCTTATAGTTGTTGATTGATCATCAACAGCACGTGTTATAGATTGTCTTATCCACCAAGTCGCATATGTAGAGAATTTGAATCCTTTTTGATAATCAAATTTTTCTATTGCTTTTTCTAAACCTAAATTTCCTTCTTGAATTAAATCTAAGAAATCTAATCCTCTACCAATATATTTTTTAGCAATTGATACAACTAATCTTAAGTTATGTTCTGCAAAATATTTTTTTACTTTATGATATTTCTCATAAATTGTTTTATATTCTGGATCGTTTTTATCTAAATTTACTAATATATTATGTAAATCATATATTTCTTTAGCAAGTTCTTTTTCTTTTTTAGGTGTTAATAAATCTATTTTTCCAATTTCTTTTAGATATGCTCTTATTGGATCAGAAGTATAATCACCTTTATCTTTTACTTCATCTTTAATATCTTTTTCATATAATGATTCTATTTTATACTTAGTTAAATCTATTTCTATATTATTATCATCAAAATATTTTTTAATTTTTAATAATATTTCTGAATTACTATTACAATGTTTAATAATATTAGCTATATCTATATAATTATCTTCATTTAATACATCGCATTTTAAAAAGACATCTTTTACTTGTAAAAAGACTTCATCTTCTTCAATTGTATTACTATTATTTATTTGTTCTATGTCTT